>Ga0114957_1004234_pt1 | contig 12495 bp, 5 predicted proteins | sample BantaG_FD_87175 | JGI IMG/M metagenome (GOLD analysis project Ga0114957, IMG submission 87175) | Marine algal microbial communities from Bantry Bay, Ireland - BantryBay_4 metaG | ecosystem: Host-associated > Algae > Red algae > Unclassified | place: Bantry Bay, Ireland | collected 2014-11-21 | reverse complement strand
CGCTTCCAAGTGTCAGAACCAATTTTACTTAGCTTCGGTGCTTTGCCTTCTTTTCCGACATACTTTGAAATTTTATGTAAGGAATTAATACTCACATAAAGCACATCATTGTTTTTATAAAATAATCGAACCGACTCTTGCGTCTGTCCATTGATCGTCAGTTTTTCTAAACCTGAATATCGTCCTACACCATGATCGATATGTGTTACAAAATCACCAGGTTGCAACTCCCGAAGCATTCGTAAGTTGATGGCTTTGTCTTTTGTAAACCCTCGGCGTAAACGATATTTATGAAAACGATGGAAAATTTGATGATCGGTATAACAAGCTATTTTCAAATCCAAATCAAGAAATCCTTGACTCAATGCTTTGGTCACAGGATGAAATTGAACGTTCGCTTCCAAGTCTTCAAAGATGGCGTAGAAACGATCAATCTGTTTTGGATTTTCTGTAAAAATATAATTCTCCAAATTGGCAGCTTGATTTTCATGAAGATTCTCAATGAGCAATTTGAAATTTTTATTAAAATTAGGTTGTGGTTTACTATTGAATTCTATTTTGCCAGTAGGCTCGAAATGAAGATTTTTGTTGAGAAAAAATAAATGGTACTTTTCAATATCCTCCATCACCTCATCTGGACGAATAAATGCACGGTCTCTAAAAATTTCTGCCAAGTCTCCTTCGTCTAAAGAAGAAACAGTTTTTGCAAATGTTTCCGCTTTATCAAAACACATTTGCAATCGGTCTAACAACATTTCCAAATCTTTAATCCAAATTACAGCATTATCAGGGAGGACATTAAAAAGAGAAACTTTTTGTTTTTGAGAAAACTTCGTATTAATGTTAGGTATAATGGATACGCGAGCTATTTTTCGAATACTCAATTGTGTCAATGGATCAAAAGTTCGAATACTTTCAATTTCATCATCGAATAATTCTACTCGATAAGGGTATTCATTTCCATAGGAAAAAATATCAACGATTCCTCCTCGAATAGAAAATTGCCCTGGTTCGTACACAAAGTCAACTCTTTCAAATCCATACTCGACTAACATTTCCACTAAAAAATCAACATCTAGTTTTTCATTTTTGATAATTGAAATTCTAGATTTTTCTAAAACTTGTGGAGCGACTACTTTTTCAAAAAGTGCTTCAGGATAGGTAATTAAAATTTCTCCAATAGAAACAGCACTTGTGATTTTATTAATGGTTTCGGTTCGCTGTAATACATTCGAAGTATTCAGGTGTTCGAAATCCAAAGGCCGTTTAAAAGAGTCAGGGAAAAAATGGATTTTTTTTCCACTTTTCGTTCCTTCATTTTCAAAGAGCGAAGCTACGTTATTTTGAAAATAAGCGGCTTCTTCTTTATCGGCTGCAATGTAAATATGATGTTGAGGATTGGCGAGGTACGTTCCAGTCAGGACAAAGGAATCCTGTGCACCAGTCATTCCTACGATTTGTAGGCGAGTTGGAGTAGAGGTTTGCAGCGCATTCACAATTTTTTGTGTCCGCGCACTATCTCGATACAAGTCTAATAGACGCTGCAAGTTGGACATAGGACAAAGGTATGTTATTAATGAATAATTAAAAATTAAGAATGAATAATTTTAACAAAGAGAAGAAAGGAAAGTTAAATTTAGGTAAGATTATTTTTCATTTTTACTAAAGGGAGCGTCATCAATTATTTTTTGAATATTGAGTTTACAATCATCAATTACTGAAATGTCATCAGTCCAAAGGAAGGTTTCTCTTTTTCCATTATGATCAACAATATTTATTTTTTCGCTATCTGTAAAAATCCAAATTATTTTTTTGACTCCAAACTTTAAAAGTTGTTGATTTTTTTCATCAAAGTAACCAATAAAATCTCCGATATTATCAAGATCAGCTTTAGTATCAATTTCAATAACTACCTCGGGAGCTTTTTTAGAACAGTGATTTGTCCACTCAAAATTTTCAATAGAAAAGATAGCCAAATCTGCCGCTCTCCATGATTTTTTTCTAAACCATAGACCATGCTCTCCTCCTGTTACAATATATTTATTTTTTAAAAAATTGATTAAAAAATTACCGATATACATTTTTAGAAAGGCTTGGATATTGCTGTCACTCATGATTTCTTCGAGATGTTTGTTTCCATTGAGAACATCTTGATAGCCTTTATAATAAATGGGTTTTCCATCTACCATTTCATAGATAAGAGATTCAGGAATGTCTTGTATTGCTATTTGACGACTCATATTGATAGTATGATTTATTCAAAGATAATCATTTACGAAGGTAAATACAATTGGAATTTGTAAGCAATTAAATAAAAGTTGCGAAATGCCAAAGCACTCCTGTCGGATCAATCAAAATACATTCTCTTCCCCAATCTTCAGTTTGAGGAGCACGTAATTTAATTTTAGGAAAATCATTTTTTAGATTTAAGTCTTCCAAATATTTCCAAAACGCATCTACATCATCGACTTCCATAAACATCATATAATTTTCTGCAAATTTTTTATTGTAAAAATTTTGGAGGTAGAAGGAAAACTCACCCGCGTTAAAAACGGAAAGACTTTCAGAAGTATAAGTTTCTTCGAAACCTAATTTTTTATAAAAACCCCGACTACCTTGATAATCCTTTGCAGGCACAAATGAGCGAATCGTACCGATTTTAAATTTTTCTAAACTCATGATTGTATTTTTTATTTAACCCAAGTTCCGTATGTAGTCCCCATACTTTTTATCTTTAGCATCCCCATAATTGGCGATACTTTAACTTCCCATAACCCAGACTTTTAAGTCTGGGGCATCTTCTGTCTCACCATTTTGTGCTTTAGCGCAGTCACCAAATAATCAATAATAACGGACTGCGCTAAAGCGTAAAAGGTGACGATGGAAGCCCAGACTTAAAAGTCTGGGTTATGGGAATTATAGAATTCGTTATCACTCACCATTAACCCTATTTGAAGTTCTAAAAATTTCTTGAAATAGTTGGGGACTACACACGGAACTTGGTTCGTAAAGTTTACAAAAATAAAAAAAACCGACTAGAATAATTCCTAGTCGGTTTTTTTATTAAAATAAATTCGTGTTCTAATTTTCTATTGAAGTGAGAAACGAACGGTGATACCACCTTGCGTATTTGTAATCGGGAAGGCAGCGGATGTCTTCGGAATTGTTTTGTTATAATCGAAGAACAATCGAAGATTTAATCGTTTATTCACATCGTAATCAATAGATGGAGAAATACTGATGGTACGAGTTCCTCTCGTAGGCTCAGCAGTTTCTTGATCCAAATAGTGATTGATAGAAATATCATCTCTAAAAGAAAAATCGAATTTGATATTTAAATCATTTCCTTGTGGGGCATTATTAGATCCACCAGGTTGATTTCCTCTAGGGTTATTTGGTCTACTTGAAGGTCTACTTTTCTTACCTTTCTTTTTCTTCTTACCACCAGTAAGGAAAGGAATAATGACATCTTTTAGACGGTAACCAAAACCTACAATATATTCAGTAGTTCGAGTTTCATCCAAAATTCCTGTTCCAAAATCCATACGTAGATTTCTTGCCTTTTTAAAATCTGCACGTAAGGTCATATCGTTGGCCGTTTTTATATCGATGCCAAGAAGTGGTGAAAACTGCTCTGTGATAGAAATATCAGGAATGATAAATTCAGTATAGTAATTCTCATCTGAATTTAGATTTTGAGTACTGAATGGATCTTCATCAAAGAACTGTTGCTCAGATCTAAATTGATTAACTGTCAATGTAGATTTATATCCATGTGTGATACTCACACTTTTGAATATATCTTTGAACCAAGGTAATTTAGATAAACCATTATAAGTTAACCTCCAGTTTGGTCGAGGAAGTGTCTTGAAAAGATCAGCATCTCGACTCTCTAAGAATTCTTTTGGATCTCTATCCGTATAAGCGGAAATAAAAGCAGGAAGTAAAACCTCTCTTTGTTCTCGTCCATATCCTTCAGAATATTTAGAGCCATCAAGAGAATGTGCACCTGTTCCAAGTTCTTGAGAAATAATTGCTCGATTAGCTTCGAAGCGGTCAAATAGACCTACGATATTGTCAATACCATCTTTAAATAATGTTTGCATTGAATAGTAAGAAATAGTATAAGAACCAATAACTCTATCATTGCTTATACCATAGTTGATGAAATTATCTCGCTGCGAAGCAGGAGCGGTGGCATAAAGTGTATCTAAATTTTTAAACGTCAACGATTCATTTTCAGTAAATGAATAATTCGCATCTATATCAATTCTAAAATCAGTAAATGGTTCTATGGTTAATCGTCCATCGTAATTCTTAGTATAATTTCTAGTAGCTTCTTTATTTAAAAAGAAAGTCTTTGTAATCCACGGATCGTCTGGATCAGCAACCGCTTTATCAAACCATTCATTACCCGGTTGGAAACCTGCAACAAAATCCCATCCAGGACGAGAGAAATTACTCGCTTGTCCGAAATAATCTGTGGCAGGAGTGTACCCTGGAATAACGGTAGAAAAATCTTCTGAGAAATTAAAGCGTACTTTTCGAACCATCAACAAAGGACGTATTAATGCCCTTTCAGCTTTACTTGGTTCCTTTTCTTTTTTCTTCTTCTTCTTTTTACTATCCTTTTCTTTATCCTTATTATTTCGATTACTTCGAGGATTTCTAGAACTTCCTCTTCTAGTATTGCTTCTACTTTTCTTATTGATTTTTTTCAAGTACTTAGACTTGTTGTATAATTTCTCGAAATTCAAATCAGCATTGATCTGACGAGTCTGACCATTTTGAATAACATTACCTTGCTGTACGGTATCAATGACACTAAAGTTATTCAATGCACCTGCATCCCAAGCATAGTTACCTCGGTATTGTCCTTTTACATTGATCCAATCTAAAATTGGAATCAATTTAAACGGAGCCGTATAAGTTACATTCACATCGTGGAAGTATCTTTTGTCTCGACCTAAATCTCTAACATTTTGCCAAATGAAATCCTTCAACTCATCTTGAGATCTTCGTTCTTGAGTATCTTCATTAAACTCTGACAACTCATCAATTACAGAAACAGCAGTTGCGTTAAATCCGATTTTCAATGCTTTAGTCAAATCCCATTGTAGGTTATAATTTCTATCCCATGTGAATTGCTTGTTAATGTAAGTATTGAAATAAGGATTATCTCCAGCAAATCTATATTTGGTTTCAGCTTTGTGCCGATCTGCAATAGTATTGAAAGAGAAAGTATTTGGAATCGGATTAAAATTTAAATCCGTTAAAATTTTAAAACGCTTTTTAAGCTTAGGTTTCTTAAATAATTTTTTGAAAGGCGTGATGTAATTAGCCTTACGAGAATAATTATAATTTACCTGTCCTTGATATTCATCGAGATCATCTTCTTCAATAAGTGGATCACTATGAATCGTTTCTTTTTGGGAATAAGTGAAACTAAAATTCGAAATATCCCAAGGCATGGGTTGCTTATCTTTGCTCGTTCTTTCCTTTCGAACATTTGTAAAACTAAAACCTTTAATTTGAGTTTTATCAATAGCCTGACTTCGAATAGAATCTCGTGCATCGGCAGAAGTTTGACTTTCCAGTTTTTCTTTTAGAGGAATATCTAAATCGTAAGGATCGTATTCAGGTATTCTATCAATATTGGAAAAGTCAGCATAGAAAGGAATCTTTAATCCCCATTTGTCTGGGAAAAATTTACCTAACTGAAAATCCATGGCCAAGTCATATTGTTGAATTCGCTCTCGTTGACGGGCTGCTAATTTTTGATCCAATGCTCCCCAACCAATGGTACTAAAACTACCAGCTGCAGCAAGGTTTCCAAAATCAGCTAACTGAACTTCCATCCTTGCTAAACCTGCATAACCACCTCTTTCATCAAAACCACTTACTCGCAACTCATTCACCCAGATTTCTCCACAGGCAGGAGTGATGTCTCCATCTTGCATATTTCGCACTCCAATCATGATGCCTTTGACATTTCCTAAGTTAGGATTTCCAACTACCCTGACACGGTTGTTGTTTTTCTCAGGATTAGGATCATTGATGACGTAAGGTATATTTAGAGGGGTACCATTTTCATTTCGTTGAACTTTTGCATCTTTTAAAAGTTCGAGTGGGAAATCAAAATCATTTTCCTCTCTCCAGACTTCAAGTTTATATTCATTTTGAGTACTCGGCATTCCTTCAACGACCCCCTCATCAGAGTAGGTCAAAGGGATTTCGTATTCGTAATAATTTTTTTCAAAATCACTTCCAAGCCTCATGAAAATACTCATGTCGCCACTATTTTCAAGTGGATCTCTCTCTGCATGGACAAACATTCTTAACCGTTCATACACCCTGAGATCAAAGTTGATATTTTTAAAAATACCTCGGGCATCTCCATCTTTAAGATTACAAACATTAATGGAAAGCGATTGCTCATTTTGTAAAGCATTAGGAAATGCTCCAAGCGATTGCTCTCTTTCAATACCTAATGGCAATACATAATTGAAAGGTTGTCTACTACTATTTTCTTCTACGTTTACTGCGTTAACATCAAAAAGAGTCGCATCAGTATTTGGGTCAGAAGGAGTAACACCAGGTTCCGTAATTGAACGTCGGTATCTTCTCCATTGATTTCTTACCAACTCCAAACGAGCAAAACGTAAAACTGTTTTTTGATCAAAACCATTCATATATAATCGAATAAATCGAATGGATCTGAAATCCTGAATACTTCCTACTTTACTGGTGTATTGATCAATTGGAATTTTAAATCTGTACCAAACTCTATCGTTGGGTCCGTGAATGGTATCCGTAACAAATTCATTTACCTCCAAATCATTTCCTCCTGGACCTGATGGTTTTAAAGGAATTTTATATTGAAAATAAGCCTCTGTTTCACTTAGTGTATTATCATTATTTAAATCTTCAGAGTCTGGTTGATTAGTTCCTTGAAAACTTCCACCACCTGTACCAGTAGGAGAGTTTCCTTGCGAGCGACTAAACTTTGAATATCGATCTGTTACATCAAAGTTAGTGGGTTGAAAACTTGGATCACTAGGTGGAACAAAATCATCATTAGAAACATCATCATTATCTAAAGTAATTCCAAAGTTAGTGATGGTGCTAAAATATTCTGAAAAAAGAGCTTTCTCTCCTTCGTTATCCAAACCGTCAAATCCAACATCTTGAACAATTCTGTTATCTTGATTATTATCAAAAGCAGTTGTCACCAAAGGCCCAAGAGGAACCCTTGCCATATTAGTTTCCTTTGTCGCACGATTACTATTAGAAGAAACCCCTGGAAGTCCATTTTCAAAAAACAAACGAGAATCTCTCAATACATCTTCTGAAATATTTCCAAGGTTGATATATAAGTTTCCTTCTCCTGAAGTTTGAGCACCACTAGGTCGTTCCATAAAAGGATTCAGCATCCAAAATTCTAAGAACTCAATATTTGCAGCATTAAAATCATTTGTATTTAAGGAACGCATGATTCCTCCCCATCGAGTTTCAGGATCTTTTAATTTTATTTTACCTCCCACATTATCAATACCAGCAGAGTAGTCCGTTCCATCTGGTACATCAAAATTGTATTGCCCCCTTTCATCAGGACAGTACGCTAAATCAAAAGTGAAAATTGTAGGGTTATCTTGAGGAGTCAATTGTCGATTTCTAAAAACTTCCTCCTGAGCGATAGGTGCGCTATAAGGATCACTTACATCATCAGCATCTCGTACACTAGGATCAATTCGATACCAATTTAATCCTGCACGATTTACATTTGATAATGGATCATCAATCAATGCCGCTTCAGGGAAAAGTGGATTATTATTTTTAGCATCATTTTGAGGAACACTTGCAGGAACCCATTCTGTGTAAGGAGTTCTTAAATCAAAACTACTTGCACTTCCCTCAAAATCATCAATGTAAACTGCACCACTTCCGTCTTTATTTCCTTCTGCATCTTGTTGATTCACCGCACTAGAGTGACCTGGTCGAAGAGCTGCTACCTCTGCCATCATCGTAACTTTCGATGGAGCTTTAGTATCAATTAAAGGAATACGATCTACGAGTCGAGTAATCATTTCTGATTCTTTACTATAGTTAAAATCTAAACCATAGATTTTATTATTAATCGGGTCATCTCCAATATTTACTTTTTGGGTAAATGGTCTTTCAAATAAATTTAAAAAAGTACCACCTACGGTAAAATTATCACTCACTTCATAATCTGCTCTCAAACCTAAAAGTGTTTTAGTTTGAAAACCGAATAAGGTATTATCTTCAAAAGAAACTTTAATCGGAATTCCTGAATTCAAAATCGCATCATCCAAGATTTTTATCCGACCAATATTATAATCAATTTCATATTCCACACCTTCTGTCAAAAGTTGAGCACCTGCCGTAACGGTTACCGAACCTTGGGGTAAGTTAAATGCACCTAATGAAATTTCATTTGATACAGAAGATTTGTAGGTACCCTTGATGGTAAAACGATTGAACTCTGGAAACTCTCTAGCTTGAGTAACTGTTGAATCGTACAACATCTGGAAAGAGTAAAATTGTTTAAATCCAGGGTCATCAATTTGCTCTGCTAAGTCAGAACCAAACGGCTCCAAAACAGGAAACATGACTCGACCATTTCGAGGATTGATGGTTTCAGGATTGACAAAATCAAAAACTCCATCAGGAAGAGGATCACCTTGAACGTTCAAATTATCTAAGTTAAAAATTCGAAGTAATGGAATTCCTTGTAAGTTAGTTTCAGGTAAAAATCTTTTTTGCCCGCCACCTGGATCGTCATAATAGATATCTAATTTAAAATCTTCACGATTCACTTGGTACGCTCCAATAGAGTAGATATTTTTCATCATCAAATCCCAAGTCGGAAGATCAGTTCGTTGAGTTGTACTTTTCAACATTTTTACAAAAAGTACATTTTGGTCGGTGGAATCAATACCATTAGTACCATTATCAACGGAGAGGTCTCCTACTCTATATACCTCTTCTTTACCTGCATAATTATATTGGTAAGCTACTCCTAAAACTTGATTAGGTCTAAGGTTTACATTTACAGAAACAAAACCTAACTCAGGATGAAAAGTATATTCACTAGGATTTAACTTACGTGCTTTTACTTTTTCAAAATCTTTAGTTTGTTCAAATCTAAATTGAGGGCCTGTGATTTCAGCAACAGCTCTACTGGCCAATCTTGCATTTGGATTGTTATCTAAATCATTATAAATGTTATTAGAATTGTTTCGAGGAAGTTCACCTGTTTGGAAAACATCTCTATTTCGAGGACCGATAGGTGTTTGATAAGAAGGATTGTCGTTGACTATTTTCTCATACTCTCCTAAATCTGTTAGTGCAACAATATCTCGAATACCTGTAGTTTCATTTCTATCATTAGTTACCCATACTTCGATATTTGTAATCCGCATCAAACTATTAATTTGAGGCATATTGCTCAATGCTGTTTCGAATTGGTCACGGTGATAATGAGAAAGGAAGAAGTGTCTATTTTCATCATATTCTTCAGCAGTCACTTCAAATTCTTGGACTTGGCTACCTCCTTGTATTTCAATTTCTTCTCTTTTGGATTTTTGTTGTGAAGCAATAGCTGTTAATCGCAAATGTCCAAATTGTAATTCTGTTTTTAAACCAAATAAACTTTGCGCACCTTGAATCAAATTACTTCGTAGTGGTAAACTTACATTACCTGCTTCAATCTTTTTTATGATATCATCCTCACTAAATGCATCACTATCGTATTCTAGTTTTAATTGATTGTCAAAATCAAATGTAGCTTGTGTGTTATAATTTGTACCTAATTTTAATTTTTCTCCAATCGAACCTTGGACATTCAATTGAATATTCATGTCAAAATCAAATCCTCCTTGTCGTTGTTGTCTTTGAGTTAAAATTGGATTTTCGATATTTTGGAAATCAACTCCAAAGGTCAAATCAATATTCCCTTGCGGTTGAATATCTACCTCCGTTCCTCCGAATAGTCGATTTATCAAATCATTTTCTAAATCCATTTTTTCCAAAGGATCAACTTTACCATTGACACTAGTATTCTTATCGCTCAGTCCAGAAAGTTGCCTAAAATAATCATCTTGCTCTTTCTTTGCTCTCCAATCCATGTACTCATTAAAAGTCATGTAGGTCGGCATTCTGAAATAATCGTCACCAATTTTTTCAGAAACAATGTACATTCCAGTCTCAGGATCGTACTCTACGTTCTTTTCAATAATACTTGGATCTTGTAAGTCGAAAGGATTATTATTCGGACTATTGACGGAGTTATCGTATCGTTCTTGAAGAGGGACAGTATCTTGCCTAATTACATTTTCGGGTGCATAAGGATTTTCCAAATTAAAGCCTCCAGTAAAATTTGCAGAAGACATGGAAACGAATCCAAGAACGAAGAAAAAGCTAAGTAGTAAATTTACGTTTTTCATAATTTTCTCATGGGAGATTTTTGGTGCTTTCCTACTTTTGCCCATGTATCAAAGTGGAAAATTTAGGGAAGTTAGGTAAACTCTAAAATGTTGGATGTTTTCCAACAATCGTTCAATTAATTTATTATTAAAATAAAGTCAATTGAACAGATAAACTTCCTCTTGCTAGGTTGTCAGAATATATTGTTTCGAATTGATAACGCAACTTTATTGCATTGCCGTTTTATTCACATTTTTTTAACAAATTAAAATAGGCAAAAAATCAAAATCAAAATCAAACATGAGTCATCCCTTATTTTATAATATAGGTTGATAGATGACTTTTAGAAAAAATGAGATTGTTTTTGTGATGGTTATATGGTTCCGCTTCGCTCGCTGCGCTATTGTTAGATTGTTATCGAAAATTTTTGATATCACCGATATTCGATAACAATCTAACAATAGCGCAGCGGAACCATATAACCATTTGATCCAAACTCTAATAATTTTGCTGAATTTTCATGTCAACCACTTTTTCAGAGATATGGGATGATTCATGTTTGATTTTGATTTAATTACGTATTGAGCAAGGTTAAGTTTTACTTTTTAAAATATGTTTTTGAGGAAAAAATGTAAGACTAGGAAAGTTTTTTAAGTGCCAGTTTAATTAAATCTTCTACGCTTTCGATGTTAGGTTGTTGCTGTAAAATTCTATTCAGTACTTTTTGAACCTTTATTTTTGGAAACTGCAAAGCAATCAATGCAGATAACGCTTCTTCTCTAATTCTATTGTTAGTTGGCGCAACAGAAATTGGGCTATCCCCTGATTCTTTGATGACCTTATCTTTGAGATCCAAAATTATTCTTTTCGCTGTCTTGGGGCCAATTCCTTTTACTTTATTAAATGCGGCGACATTTTCACTTATAATTGCTGAACGAGCTTCGTCAACTTTCATAGAAGACAATAATACTCGGGCAGTATTGGGGCCAATTCCAGAAACAGAAATCAATAATATAAACATACTTCTTTCTCCTTCTTCGGCAAAGCCGTACAAGGTATGGCTATCTTCTTTGACTTGTAAATGGGTCAAAATTTGGACTTTTTCCAGTTTTTCAATTTGAGTATAAGTGTTCAAACTGATATTAACATGGTAGCCTACGCCACCTGTTTCTACTATTACAAAAGTCGGATTTTTAAAGGTGATAGCACCTTTGATATATGCAATCATTTTTTTATTTGAAAATTGGGGGTGAAGGTACATAAAAAATTAAAAATTTTTTAACGGTGAACAAATGCTTTAATGCAACCGCACGAAGCTCTTTTGAATATCGAATATCGACCAAGGAACAAGGAATGTCGAAGTTTGTCGAAAATTTTTGAGTTCCTAGAATCACCGTTATTTGACAAACTTCAACATTCCTTGTTCCTTGGTCGATATTCGATATTCAAAAGAGCTTCGTGCGGTTGCATTAAAGCATTCGTCATCCGTCAAGCGAAGCGACCGTCATCCGTTTTTTTCCTATCTTTGGGCAAATTTTTTAAGAATATGAAAGTAAAAATCATCAATCGATCTGTAAATGATCTTCCTAAATATGAGACGAAAGGAAGTGCAGGTATGGATTTAAGAGCAAATATTGAATCTCCAATTCAATTAGGATCACTAGAGAGAACTATTGTTCCAACTGGATTACATATTGAATTGCCAGTTGGTTATGAAGCACAGATTCGTCCAAGAAGTGGACTTTCTATAAAAAAAGGACTAAGTTTAGTCAACTCTCCTGGAACTGTAGATAGTGACTATCGGGGCGAAATTGGGGTCATAATGATAAATCTATCCAAAGAAACTCAAACTATTGAACCCTCCGAACGCATTGCCCAAATGGTTATTGCAAAATACGAACAAGCAGAATTTGAAGAAGTCATCGAGCTTTCCGAAACAGAAAGAGGTGCAGGTGGCTTCGGAAGCACAGGCAAGAAGTAATGAATAATTAAAAATGAATAATTTCGAATACAGATGAAATCACCGATCCAAGAAAATTATTCATT
>Ga0114957_1004232_pt1 | contig 12502 bp, 12 predicted proteins | sample BantaG_FD_87175 | JGI IMG/M metagenome (GOLD analysis project Ga0114957, IMG submission 87175) | Marine algal microbial communities from Bantry Bay, Ireland - BantryBay_4 metaG | ecosystem: Host-associated > Algae > Red algae > Unclassified | place: Bantry Bay, Ireland | collected 2014-11-21 | reverse complement strand
GCCGGCAGCGCGTCGACTGGCTGCGCGTCGGCCGGCGAGGTAGAGGCCACAATCAGGCTGCCGCTGCCAGCCTCGCCGGTCTTGAAGCTTTCCGACTCGTCGTCGTCACCCGACGTGGCGCCGACGGCGGCGGTTGCCGTCCCCTCTCAAGCCACCCTCAGTCGCGACAACGCGTCCGCAGGCTGCGCGTCTGCCAGCGAGAGACAGGCTACCAGAAAGCCACCCTCGTTTGCCTTCCCAGTCTTGTCGGCTGGCGCCTCGTCGGCGTTGCTCGGCGTGGTGCCTCAAACCCGCCAACACGTCGGCAGGCGGGGCTTCGACCGCCCTGCCAGAGGCGACCGGCAGGCTGCGTTCGTCCACCTCCCCGGTATAGACGCCTCTTGCCTCTTTGGCGTCGGTCGGCGTGGTGCCGACGGCGACGGTGGCGGTCGCCGCTGCGGCCGTCCTCAAACCCGCCAACTAGGTGGCCGGCTGCGCGTCGACCGACGCGGCAGAGGCGACGGGCTGGCTGCAGTCTGACGTCTCTCCGGTGTTGACGCCTCTGCCTCGTTGAAGTCAGTTGACGTGGTGCCGACGGAGGCGGTGGCGGTCACCGCTACGGCTGTCCACAACGCCACTGACACGTCTGCCAGCTGCAGGCCGCCGTCGCCTGCCTCCCTCGTCGCAAAGGCGACCTACGCCTCGGCAGAGAGGGACTAGGCGCTCCAGGGGGCACGGGAGAGGGCACTGCTACAGCACCTGGCCGTGAAGGGGACGCCAGAACGTCATCGCGACAGTGGCCGCCACAATCCATGCAGAGAGGGTGTGCAGCCAAAGCTCCAAGCAGAGGCGGGGGGGGGCGGGCAGAAGCAGCAACCCAGGGCACGCCACCGGTGCGTGGAAGCCAGTAGAGTACGTCTCGAGTGACGCCGGTCCGCAAGAGAGCCGTTGCCATGCCCCACCTGTGGGCATCGGCCCACAGATGGGTGTCCTCTGGGACCCCGCTTGGCAGACCCAACGCGGGGGAGTGGAGCGAAGCGCCGAGGACGGGTGCCAGGAGCGTGGAGGCCGAGCTCTCGAATGAAGCCTCCCAGACAGGCGCACGGTCTGCGGGTTGATCGGTGGGTCGGTGCCTGCACGATCCAAGCATCGAGGGACCGCAGTCGCTTACAGACGGCGACTGTCGAGGATATTCCACGCTTCAGGATCGCGCCGTTGTCAGTCACTGGAGCTGTGCGATCGGGGTTTCGGCAGGAGTCTCCAGATCGGGAGAATGGACGCACTGGGCAGCCTCCAGTTGCGAAAGGACGGCACGAGCCTAGTTTGGGAAAAGGACACGGCCTCGCAGCATCAGCGGTCCACAGGCAACCCGTCTGAAGACAGTGATCCGGGCCCTCTCCGCCCCACGCTATGGCTGCTCTCGACTGTCCTTCTTTGCATATGGTGGCGGTTGCGACGGCGAAAAGCACGAACCTCGTGAGCGCGCCAGGAGATCTCACTGTCCTCGGTTAAGTACGAGATTTTTGAGGAACTGGAGTGGTCTGCTATCGACTTGCATTGCTGAGAATGTCAACTACTAAGTCTGCATATCTGACCGAGATTCGGCGATTACTCTGAAGAATGGCGGGCATTCCGGACATGGGGCGTCAGATCATGGGCTCGTCGATCCCCGGAAAGGGGCTCCGCAAGTGTACCGCGACGAGCTGGCGGGGGCAACCGACACTAGTGGCGGCTGGCCGACCGTGGCCGAAGGTGGAATGACGCCCAAAGCGGGGGAGATGGCCAAGGCTGAGCTGCTGGCTGCGACTGCCGCGACCGCCGACGCGCGGACCGCCAACGCGACGGCGGTGGTGGCTAAGGACGCGAAGGATGCCACCGCCGCCGCCATCGGCTTTAAGCCAAGTGCCGTCCAAACGCTGGAGGCCTCCAACATGAGACGCAAGGCCGGCAGCAGCTTTCCGCTTTCGTGCCCCGCACCCTCCAACTCGCGTCCCGCCGACGCGAGGCTAGTGGCGGGCACGGACCTGGCCGCGACCACCCGGCCCCGCCGTTGGCGGCAAGCTCGTCGCCGCTTTGCCACTGGCGGCCTATGCGGCGAACGGCCAGCGGCTCTTCGTGTCTGAGGCGCCCACCGACGCGCAGTTTGCGACAGTGGCGGTTCAGTGGCGCCGGACGTGGCGTCGACCGCCGCCGCCGCCGCCGGGGCCACACCAACCGGCACCGGCTCGGCCGTGGTAGTCGAGTCGGGCGAGGGGCCGAAGCCACATGCCCGTCTCGTCCGCCTTGCGCATCGACGCGGAGCCGGCCGACGTGGCGACAGTGACGGCGACGGATTTGGCGGTCACTACAACTGCAGCGGTCAGGTTCAAGGCAAGGGGTGCCAACGAGGGGTCGGCCGTTGGGTCGATGCAGCGGTCACCAACGAGGCGTTGGCTTTGAGGACGGGTTTGGAGGACGAGACTAACCTACTGTTCGTGTTTGTCGCGCCCGCCGACGTGCGGACGTCGCAAGGGGCGGCGGTGGTGACGACGGACCAGGCAGCACCCGCCACAGCCACCGTCCGCGAGAAGCCGACCGACGCCGGCGGGGCGCTGGCCACCACCAAGACGGAGGCCACCAACGGCGATAAGCTGATCGCCTCTGCCGCGCCCACCAACATGCATTCCGCCGACGCGGCGGAGGCGGTCGCGACGGGGCGGCGATGGCGCCGACGGACGAGGCGGCACCGGTCACCGCCGCCGTCCACACAGAGCCAACCGACGCAAATGGGACTGTGGCCACCAAACGACGGACACGGCAAACGACAACAACCACTTCAACTCGGACGCGCCTGCCGACGTCCATTCGACCGACGCCGCGGAGGCGGTGGCGACGAGGCGGCTGTCGAGGCGACGAAAGGTGCGGCTCCCGCTACCGCCGCCGTCCGCGCCAAGCCGGCTGCCGCCAACGGGGCGGTGGTCGCCTACGGAGGGGAGGTGGCCGATGGCGCCGACGTTGACAAGCTGATAGAGACCACGTCGACAGGCTGATGGAGGGATGAGTGTTCTATGATTGCTTTATTGTCTTTGCTGAGCACTCAACTGTTCCACCCGTCCACTTCTTGATCGATGCTATTGTCAAGGAGATCTTGGTGGCGGTTGCAGTAGGGAGCGCAAGAAAAGGAGTATAGGGTCGTGTTCATGCAGGACAAAGCGACGGCACAATGACAAATAGAGGCAGCATGCAAACGTTTACAGGGAACCGGACAGCAACTCGGCTGCTATCCGACGGCGATGGTACGAAGAGCTCCCGCCCCAACCGACGACCGCTTCGCCCTTGGACATGAGCTCCATATGCCGGCACATGAAGACACCGCAATCGTCATTGTTTTCTTGAATGCGGCAAGGCATTGTGACGACGCTCCAATCTTTCTTGGGCAAGACGTGCAAGGAGGCCTCCTTCTCGGCCCACCGCGCAAGATTCTTTCCCATGTGCTCCTGTGCGCCGCCGATGGAGTCGTAGAGCTCGACGCGCCCCGCCGCCGGGATGACCACCGCCAAAAACCAATGCGCATCTGTGACGTTAACAGGGACGAAGATCTTGCGGGCCTTGAGCACGACCTCTTTTCTCGTCCAGCGCCGCACCGCGTCGTGGTTGAAGCGGCCATTCTCTGTGAGCTTGTCGAAGAAGAAAGAGTTAAAAAAGATGTAGCGCGGCTTAGGACGCACGGACGACGCAAACTTCATCTGGCGAACGCGCAGCAACTCGACGTACGCGTTGACGTGCTCGTCATTAAACCACTGCTTCGGCAGCGTCAGCAGGAAGTCCTCTAGCTGCAACGGGATGGGACCGATCTTGACAAGCACGGTGGCGACGCCATCGGGCGGCGCGACAATGGCGTCAGCGGTCGCCTTGATGGCGCGCAGCGTCAGCGGTGACAGCGGATCCGCCCGATCAACAGCGACTGGGTCCTCGCTGGCGTTTCCCCCTTCCGGCACCTCCTCGGTCTCCCCCTCCTCCAGCCGCCACGCGTCGCCACCAACCCGTGTGGCCGACCGACGCCGTGACCGCCGCGTAGGGCGCGGTAAGCGGGCGGCAGCTGCTGTACCTCGGCGGCGTCTCGTTGGAGGCGGAGAGGAAGAGGACGAGAAAGAGCCCGACCCCGCAGCAGGCGGCGGCGACGATGGGGAGCGCGGCGCAGGCGGCTGAATGCCATCGAACGCCGAGGCCCCGTTGGCGGACAACAAAGCTGCACTCGGGTTGTTACCCGCCGCACCTGTTTCCCCGACTTGCACCGCACCGCCCTCGAGCTCCATCGCACTGCCGCTGTCGTCGGTGGCGTTGCCGACCGAATCCCCGCTGCCAGCGTCGGCATCGGCTTGGTCGATCTCTTCATCGCTGGTGCCGCTGTCGTCGTCGTTGCTGCTGCTGGTCTCTTGGCCGCTCGCCAGGTCCACGTCATCGTATTTGTCCCCGGAAGCGGCGCTGCCTTCGTTGGCGGCAGCATGCGGGGGAGGGTCGAGCACGGCGGCAGGCGCGGCTTGCACAGCGGGCGCCCCAGCATCCCCGCGCCCGTGGACCGCAAAAAAGTGTTTGACGACTTGGGCTGCAGACCACCTGAGCGCCCGCTCGTCATCGATCGGCGCACGCTGCATGACACCATCGGCCGTGGGCAGTGGTGGGGCTGCGGGAGGTGGCTCATCTGCAGCAGCCACAAATTGGGGCCACACGCGCGACTCGGCAATGGTCAGCTCGACCCCCTCCTCCGGCTTGGCCCGGACGCGGCGGCGCAGCAGCCCCCGCATCGATGAAGTCCGGATCGCACACGCGAAAAGGATGGAGAAGTCGACCCGTGGCGCGTTGCTGCTTGGCCGAACCATCTCCTTGACGTGTGCTTGGAGCACCGAAAGCATTTGACCGTCACACACAATGCACTTGAACGGCCCGCCGGCGGACTCCTCCCGGCCACAGTGGTGGCACTTGAAAGCCGCGGCCGGCACAACCAGCGTGTCCGAGAACTCGCCGGTCGCGTCGGACAGCAGCTGCCGGGCTTGACCAGGCTCGCCCTCTCCGTAGGCCGCCGTGTTCCTCAGCAGCCCCGTCAGGTACTGGCATGCCGCCGCCATAGTCGACCGCGCGATAACGCACAGCTCCAGCACCAGGTCCAAGAAGATGCGCGCGTAGACCACCTCTTGTGTTGCAGCAAACAGCCCGTCGCCCGCCCCGTCATACAAGACGTCATGGCCGTTGACGCATCTCCACTTTCCAACCAAGATTTGCATGGGTCCCCTCACGGTGAACAGAAGGGAAATGTTCTGGGACGACAGCGAGGCGCCCCGCGGCTCCTGGCACACGATGCACTTCTCCTCCACGTGAAGCCTGGAGTCGTACCGGTACATGTTGTCGGCTGCGCGGGCCGCGTCCACAAACTTGCAGTAGACGTCGCACAACGCCACCTCCTGCGTGCACGGGAACATATTGCGTGCACGACGGGGGCGCGGAGGTGGCGCCGGCAATGGCGGAGTAGTGGAGGCGGCGGCCGCGGGCTCGGCAGGGGGCGGGTCGCCCATCTCGTTAAGCACACCAGTAGGTCCAAATCGCAACGCCACTTGAGCACCCGCTGCAGCCACCGACGCAGCCAACGCCTCGACTCGGTTGAACTTGTTGACGGCCTTGGCATGCGGGCACCCCCAAGGCTGGGTTTGGCAGGACAGGAGGCAGCACGTGGCCAACTTGTACCGGTTTCCACCCGGTCGGACGATGGCCGGAGACCAGATGCTGCTGTAGCAGATAGCGTACAGCGGGATGTTCATCCGCCTGCCGACCTTGCCTACGTTGTGGACGACCGTCTCGTACGGCTTTCCGTCTGCCGTTAGGTTGGGGCCGCGCAAGGACGGCATCACGCGGATCAGCGCCTCGGGCGTTTGCAGGCCCAACTCAGCCGACATCATGCGGTAGGCCGCCATCAGCGCCGCCGCGTGGCGACAAGTGGAGCTCTTCTTGCGCTTCCACTGTATCTCGACGTGTTCGAGCGCGTGATCCACCGTGGTCGCCGAGCCGCTGCCCATGACGCCGCCGCAGGAGCAGAAGGCGGCGACGTTGCCCTTGATCAGCGCCGTCCAGACGCAGATGGGGTCGAAAGCCTCGACAAAGCCAATGACGTTCGCGCCGTGGACGCACCCGCCCTCGAGCTCTTCGTCGCCGCCCATGCGCGCGTCGAGGCCGACTGCCACGCGGAGCTCCGAGAGGAAGACCGTTACCAGCTCCTCCACGGAGTACGCCCGCTCCATCTTGGTAGGCCGGCGCGGCTTCTTGGGGCGGGTGCTCGAAGCGGCAGTCGATGCAGCCGCCTTCAGCCCCCGACGGCGGCTTGCTCGCTGTGCTTTGGAGAGCGCAGCCGGCGTCGGTGCCGCCCCCGGTCCGTCGGTGTCGGCACTTTGCAGTGCAGCGTGGCTGGCGTCTTGCGCACTGTCAGGCGGCCCGCCGTCATTGTCGTCGTAGCCGTCATCATGCGTGGCCCCGGGGGTTGCGCCAACCGAGGCGTCTCCCGCATCGTGGTTGGCAATGTAGTCGGTGTAGGCGCTCCGCGCCTGGACAAGTAGCGACTGAGACGAGTCTCCTAGCGGGAGGTACGCGTCTTCAGCGTTGTCCTCAACGACGGGTAGGCTGTGGAGAAACCCACACATGAGGAGGCGACGGAGCGGTTGGCCGTGGGCGTCCCTCTCCATGTTGTTCCCCGAGGGGGCACACGCGGACGAGAAGAGCGGGGGGAGACGGTGGGGGTGGGGGATACGGTGGGAGCGACGATGGGGGTGGGGGGTGTCAGAGGTAGGGCAGCACGGGGGGATGGTGCGATGGGGTAGTCTCGACAGTTCAATACATGCATGGGAGGGGTGTGGTACTCGTTGAAAAATGCCGGGTAGGGTGGCAGCGGGTGTTGGCTCCGGGGTAGTCCGTCGGGGTCGGGTGTGGCGAAGCGGACGACGCTCCGCGCTCCGGTGGACGCGCGGCGGGCGTCACGTCGGAGTGGAGGCGGTTCCAGTGCGCGCGCGCGCCCTGCCTGACACGCTCGAACCGAGGTCCATGTGAACCGATGCGGGGTCCTTGCAGGTGCGGGCCGGGCCGAAATTCTGTCGCCTGTCACATTTCATGGACGATGCTATTGGTGCGTCAAGTGCTGACCGCGCATGCTCATCCAATCGTTCAGCGGCTGACAGCATCAAGCCCCCCCCCGTCAGAGTGCAGCAGAGGGCGCTGTGGAAGCACGAAAATTGCAATACCAGGGGCCAAAGTTTTGTAGCAGCGGCCGGTGAAAAGAGGCCCCCTACCCCCAGAATGCCCCATCAGCGCGGCCCGGAATTGTGGAATCTCGCTCTCTGATTGGCCGGGCCGCAGGCAAGGTGTGATCGGCATGGGACGTGCCGTGCCGACAGTCGCATACGGCCTGGATCGGCGGCCAATGGAGCACGTAAGAGCCGGTGCCGTTGGCGTGCCGGCGGATCCGGTGGGTTCCTTTGTGCGATTGGTCGTCACATCAAAGACCGGACAGACTTACGACAGGTGTGTACTCACTCACGGAAGGTTTGTGCTTACGACAGGTGTGTACTCACTCACGGAAGGTTTGTACTCACGACAGGTGTGTACTCATGACGGTATTGATCCGTCCAGTTCATTGGTTTAGCCCAGTTCAATAAATACACGAAGTACTACCACTAACAATTATGGTAGCCCATCTCTTTCGTTCTGTCAATGCAATCAGCACAGTGCTGACAACAATGCGTACCGCACCCGGCTGTACTCCTACCCAGGCTCAGTGCTGTCGAGCACGTCCGGGGAGCCGTATGTTGCTGACCCAGTCAAAGGCGGTCACGGTCAGTTGTCGGTAGCACACCCTTCCAGCACAGATCCACCAACACACGATCGAAAATCATTGGGCAATGCACGCCGAGCTGACAGAAATGCGAGTGCTGGTTGGTACAGCGACGACAGTCAATGATCTCGCCTGTACCCGCAAGGTGTACCCACGCGGGCCATCGAACCGACACCGTCACAGCTGTCACCCAGACGACCCCCTCCCCGTGTGCTGTTGCAGGCGGCTGCACGGTCTCGACGGAGCGGGCCCGCAGTGGGCCCGAAATGAGGACTGAACTCACCGTTGCACCCTTGAGAGCAAAGGACGGGCGTCACCGTCATGTCTTGAGGACTGATGACTTGTTGGCTGCTCCTGTTCTCCCGCATCGCTCGCGGCTGTTTCCTCTCTATCTGTCGGGGAATCCTCCTGGACTCGGTTGACACGACCCTCCGGCCGGGGCCGGAGGGGGCGGGTCGCGAGCTTCCACGTAGCGTTCCCCGGAGGGGGGTGACGTGTGGCACCCCCTCGGGTGGGTGCCCGGAGTGGCCCCCAACCTCACCCGTAACACCCCCTCCTGCGGGATGAACGAAGGAGCATTTCCTGATCCGGCCTCCCGGTGAGGCCTCACACAGACGGAAGGGGCGCCGGCCCTTTTCATCTGGTCCCCCTGGAGGGGCCGGGAAGCTTTCGGAAGCTTCCCCACTCGGGGCAGGACCCGGAACCGAGATGAGATCTCGGTCATTGAAGATATTTCCCAAGAACTTCCATCGGAGAATTGGACAATCCTGGGGCGAAGTCCCTTGAGAGGTAGAGGGACTTACAAGTCCAGGCTGGCCCAAAATTCTATGGGCCAGATATCTCTTCCAGTGGAAGATTGTCACTTGATCCGTGGCAGGGGCCACCGAAGGCTCCTGTTCCAGGACCGTGGCCCTCTGGGCACCGGTCCCCCCATGACCGTCTCGTTGGCAGGGTTCGTGTGCGCGTTTTTCTTCTCCTGAGGGTATATGAGTGTGAGTGCTGGGATCGACCTGCTTCAATGAATAAATCAGCGTTGCGTTTGCATTAGTTCCGGCGTTCTGGTGCGCTTCGCGCCCTGTGATCCAGGCGTTTGTGTTCTTTCTCCTTTGTGTCGCTCCGCATCCTGTGCTGGGTTTTCCTCCGACACCCCCTCCCCCCCCCATCCCATCCACCCAATCCACCTCCACGCTCCCCACCGCCAGGAGGTATGACTCTCTTAGACGACGTTACTCGCCTTCTTGAGGCCGCTAGCCACGCACTGGCTGCCACGAATGAGGAAACATTGACGGTGTCACCCACGGCCCGGCAGCAATGCCCCCTGTCGGTGGTCCGGCAGCCACTGGCTAAGTTGCAGGCTCCGGTGACAGTCAAGGTCTCCACGGCGGCCAAGTCGATTGTGTCGGCCGTGTTGACGCGGACCATGTCGACCTTGCTGGCGTGCTAGCTCCAGCACCAACCACCGCCGCTTCGGCCTACATACTCGTCAACAGCCTCGTTCTCCCACCCAGCCTGCATTTGTTGCCGCCGTTTCCTACCCTGGGGACGCCGCTTCTCGTTCCAAGAATCACGCCAGTGCCGCTGACGGACGGGACTTTGAATCCCGCCGTGTCGCTCTACACGATCGCGGCAGCCGCCGCGAGGCTGATTGCGGACGTCATAGTGATCGCCACCGCGGGAGCGAGCCTCAACACAAACACGGGCGCTGCCTCATATATTGGCGCCACCAGCACGCACGTGGCAGCCCGCTTGGTGGCCGCTGCGGCTCCCGCGGTCTCCGCCAGCAGTACGGTCGACCCCGCCGCCAATACGGCCGACAGCGTCAACAGGCTGGCCGCTGCCAGCGCGGTCGCCCGCACCCTCCCCGCGGTCGCCCCCGTGAGCCCGGGAGCGCCCGCTGCCAAGACGGGGGCCTCGGCCAGTACGGGCTTCCCTGCTGCCAAGATGGTCGCCCCCGCCAGTACGGTCGCCCATGCCAGTACGGTCGCCGCCGCCAGTACGGCCGCCACCGCCAACAAGGGCACCCCCGCTGTCAACACGGTCGCTGCCCCCAGCTCGGGCGCCTCCACCGCCACCTCGGTCGGCCTCACCCCACCCGAGGCCGCCACTGCAAACACGCTCGCCGCCGCAAGTACGGCCTCCCCCGCCGCCAAAGCGGTGGTCGCCGTCAGTACGGTCGCCCCGGCCACCAATGCAGTCGCCGCTGCCAGTACGGACGCCGCCGCCAACATGGTGACCGTCGTCAGTACGGATGCCTCCGCCAAGACGGTCACCACCTGTGAGACTGTGTGCGTCGCCACCAACAGGGTGTCCGCCGCCAGTGCGGCAGACTCGTTCGAAAGGCCGCCGTCGGTACCCAGTACGGGTGCCAGAGTGGCCGCCGCCGCCAACCCAAACGCTGGCGGGGACGCGACGCTGTATGCGTACATCTTCGCGAAAAACGTCTACATTAGGTGATGGCGGCGTCGCGCATGGCCGTTAACGTGGGGTTGCCCGTTGTTGAGGTGGGCCTGATGCATGACGCGTCCCGCCCTGCGAAAAGACAGCGCCAAGGGGCCTGCACCGTGAGCGTGGGGGCCCCCGCGCGTGATTGCGTTGGTTCTTGTGCTTCCGCAGACGCAGGAGGTGACAACAGCAGTCGGCTGATGACGGGTCTCAATCTTCCGACACGTGTGACGCCGTTCTGCGGGAGGTGGTGGTGGAGGTGCACAGGGTCGATGTTGCAGCTGCGAAGGAAATGCTGAAGACGGTCTACGGACTGGCGGCCGCCAGCGCGAGCGGACGGAGCAAGAACGGTTCGGCGTCAAGAAAGGTCAAGGAGCCAGCCCCGGTGGCGCTGCGTCTACGGTTGGGAGAGACACGGAATAACATCCACTGCACCCTGAACAAGATCATCCAGCGGACTTCGGCAGAGGGCGCCAGGTTTGACAGGCAGTCGAAAACGGCAGCGGCTGGCTTTCTCGGGGGGCATGGCTTCCCGCAGTCTGTCGCTGGTCGGCGGGGGATGGTGCTTGCGACGTTGGCAACCATCTTCTACTGTAATAACAACTTGGAGGAGTGTACCTTCCCGGGCGGGGAGAACGGCAACGCCGTCGTCGAGGTGGACCTCACTTCCTTGGTCTTTGTCTTGAGCAAGATATGGATTGAGTTGGTGCAAGTGAACTCGAGTGACGACTAGTACGATGAGGTGTTGGACGCATTGTGTGACCGCCGTGTGTGTTGAATGAATGTGCTGATGGTGACGTGCCTTCTCCTGCTATCAACCCGTGGAACGTACTCGATACTTTATGCTATGAGCTGTGTCATGTCACTGTACTGGCGTTTCCTATCGCGGCCTCTCTCTCAAGCAAATATGCGTCAAGGACTTGCTCCCGGTCGGGAGCAAGAAGCCGAGCGCCTCGGGTCTGCGTGGTGGCGTCGTGCAGATGGGCAGGGTGTTCTACGCTGAAGAGCTCGAGTTTCTACACGCATACGTCGACAACAGCACAGATGGCTGGGGCGCGCTCATCTCGACCATCAAGGGAGACAAAAAGCATGCAACCATCACCGATGACCCTGGCGTACCCAACGCCTCCATCGAATTGGATATTGGCGTTGAAAAGAGGGAGGATAGTGTCGAGGTCGTCACGCCGGCAGAGGTCGCGCAGCTCAAGACGCTCGTGCGCGACTGGGACGCGCAACGCAAAGAAGATGTCGCTGTCGTTGACGACGACGACGACGCCGACCTTACGGCGATCGCGGTGGAGATGTGGGGAGCGGCGGCGCGGGTGACGGCGGCGGTGGTGCTGGAGGTGTGAATGGGGCGGGCGACGAGGGTGGCGGGCGAAATGGTGGTGCCGGTCGTGATGACGGTGCCGGTACCGATGGCGATACCGATGTGGGTACGAATGTGGATGGCGATGGGGGGGGCGGCAACGACGTGCCGAGCGGCACTGACGCCGCCATCGATGACCTATTTGGGGTCAACCGAATTCGGCATCCGCTGTCGCCGACGGCCTCGAAGGAGAGGCCAGTCGTGCGACACAAGCGGCGTCCAAAGTGGATATCCAGACGTGTCGACTCTGACGAAGAGAGCGCGAGGAGGTCGTCCGAGAATAGCTTGGACCAGGTTTTCATTGTCACTGATGGTGCTTCTCTTGAGAGCCGCTAGTCGTGAATGCTTCTGAGTATGCTTAATTGCTTGATTGTGTGCTTTACTGTCGTTATGTCTTGCCTTTACTCTGGGCTTGGTATGCTGTGCTTGCTGTGGTGAATGTCCAGGGCTTCTGCTGTTCGTTTCTTCTGTGCTGGAGTATTCCATTCTCCACTCTTGTGCGCACAGGGGGGTCAGCCAGGCGGCGGACAGGTGGTGGGCAAGTGGCGAGTAGGGTGCGGGCAGGCAGCGGATATGTGGTGGGCAAAGGGCGGGCAAGTGGTGCGCAGGTGGTGGACGGGCAGCAGGTGGGTGATAGGTGGCCGGCGGGCAGGTGACGTGCAGGTCGTGGGTCGACGGCAGGAATGTGGCGGCGGAATAGCGGCGGGCAGGCGGTGGTCCGCTGGCGGGCAGGCGCGGGGTTGGCGGCCGGCCGATGGCGGGCAAGTGGGGGGCGGGCGGCTTGTTGGCGGCGGGCGAATGGCGGCCAAGTGGGGGGGGGGGGGTGCGTGGCGGCGGGCGTGTGGCGTGCAGCTGGCGGGCGG
>Ga0114957_1004230_pt1 | contig 12506 bp, 18 predicted proteins | sample BantaG_FD_87175 | JGI IMG/M metagenome (GOLD analysis project Ga0114957, IMG submission 87175) | Marine algal microbial communities from Bantry Bay, Ireland - BantryBay_4 metaG | ecosystem: Host-associated > Algae > Red algae > Unclassified | place: Bantry Bay, Ireland | collected 2014-11-21 | reverse complement strand
GCTGCGGTCCAAGGTGGCGACGGGGGGGGGCGATTGGCGACGGTTGAGGGCGGGGGAGGCGGCGGTCGCCGGCGACGGCAAAGGCGGTGACGGCGAGGGCGACGGTCGCCGACGGCGGGGACGCGGGCGGGGTGTCAGCGACAAACGGCGCCGGCGGCCGACAGCGGCGGGGGCGGGGACGGCGGCGGTGGGAATGGCGGCGGCAACAGGCGGCATGGGCAGGCGAGGCTGAGGCGCCTGACGACGGCGACGGCGGCAGAGTCAGCGGGGGCGACGGCGGCGGACACCGGCGGTGGCGGCCGACGGCGGCGGCGGCGGCGGGGAAGCGGCGGCCGGCGCGTGGCGGCGGCGGCGGTGAGGGCGGCGGTGGTGGCGGTTGCGGACGGCGGCGGTTGACGCGGAGGCGGTGGCCGACGTCGGTGGCGAAGATGGGGGCGGCGGCCTCGAGGGCGGCGGGGCCGGCGACTACCGACAGCCGCGAGGGCGGCGGCATCCGGGAGAGGGCGCGGCCGACAGCGGTGGGGGCGGCCAGGACGGCAGGTTGCGGTGGGCAGGGTGGGTGCGACGGCCGTGGGCGCGCGGGGGTGGCGTGCGCGGTGCCAGCGGTGGTGAGGGCGGCCATGGGCGCTGCCGTACGCCATCGCCACTGCCGTTCGGTGCGGCGGGGGTGGTGCGGCCGCGCACCGGCGCTGGCGGGCACGCATGGCGGCCTGAACGGCCCCGTAGCCTGAGGAGGGCCTGACGCGGGGCCGCTGGGAGCAGCCCTGCCTCGTGTGCCACCTCATTCGCTCATATCCACTTGCTTTTCCAGTGTCGGTGGGATCGCGCCGCGTGTCTGACGCGCCCGAAAGCACGTTCGGCCACGCGCCACCGCATGTGGGATACGTGACACGCTCCAGCGATCGGGACCCTTGGGCCGAGCTGACACGCGGCCGTCCAGTTCCGAGAGGTACCATATTCCATCCGTGGGTAGCTGTCGAAACAAAAATATGATAAATTGGGCAATCTGAGGACATTATGAACTGCCACACGTCACTCATTTAACCCCGTGAAACCGCGATGGACCAATCAGAACACAGAACCCGTTGGCCCTAGGGCCAACGAGTTGCCAATGGAGGCTCCGTTGGCAACTCGTTGGCCCCGGGGTCCACGGCTCCGACACCGAATCTGACGCAAGTACATTCCCGTTTTAACTCGCTTGACCTCTGTTGGCAACGCCGCGTGCACGTTCGACATTTTTACCCGCCCCGAGAACTGGCCAACGGCGAATTTGAGACACGTTTCTGCAACGTGTGCCCAATATGGCGTTGGCCCGACATTGGTGGGAATGCTCTAAAAGGGGCTCATGGGGTGGACGGTGGTCAGTGTTTTCTCATCTTGAGTATTACCCTGAACAAAAAACCAGGGTACATGGGAACCAACACTTTTCGGAAGTACAGTAGCCCCTGGCATCGAGTCGTTTCTGTTGAACCACCGGCTGTCGTCGGACGGGGAATATGGCGCGTCGCCAAGGGACGATCGCATCCGAGCAAGTCCCACAGCAAGGTACAGCATGCTGTGACAGTGCTGTGATTGTGCTTTGAAGTAATATTGCATGCTGAGGGCTCCTGGAAGGCTCTGTGGGAAGCAAGGGCGATCACAGCATTTTTGAATTCTGTGCTGTGAGCTGCTGTGAACTGCTGTGACTGGCTGTGAGCGTTTCTCAGATCCGATCATTCTTTGGCGACGCGCCATATGACGGGGTTGACTCAGAGGGCGAGGGCGAGGGAGGCGGCGACGCAGCGCCGGCTATGGTGCCAGACAAGCTGATCAAATCACAATGAGCGAGGCGGCCACTGGCCGAGAACAACAAAACTAAGGCCGGCGCCAGCGCCGACGATTCCCCAAAGCCTGCGCAAGCTGGGCCTTCGTGGCTGAGGCGCACGCGTTTCCGAGTCTCTTGGTCGCCTTGTGGATTGCGTGGGATGTGTGCATTGGGGCCCTCGTACCATGCACACACATAGTTTCGACAGTGATTGTAGCCATAATGAAAAGAAGGGGGGCTACTAGACAACCGGCTAAATACTTTAAAAGGTCAATCGAGGGGTCTGGTCGGCCAATTAGGGCACAGGAACAAACCGAAGTTTTTCCAATGTTTGCGTCCGCACGTAGGCAGGCGGTAGTTTTTTGTGACAACCTGGAGGAGGGGAAGAGAACACCTACATGATTGGTATAATGTTCGAATTCTCTTCTGAGCGGAAGAGAGAACTCATCGCCCGTCCAGTGCATGCTCCGCAGTAAGGATTCAACGTATTTCTAGTGTGGTTGTCGTGTTGTAGGTTCTTTTCATGAGGCACACTGAAGGTGTATCTCACGCATGAAAACCTCTCTCGATTTTGCCCTGGGAGTGTGAGAAATGATGCTAGAGTCTCTAAACTCTCACAGAAAGGGGGTAGGAGGCTTCCGGGTACCTCTAGAGAAAATGGCTCTTCGACTCGGAGTAGCGCCTGAGTTACGCTCTTTTGCGCGTGACGGGTGAAGCGCTGCTTTCGATTTCTGGTCGCGGATCACGCGTTGCAACTTTGTGACGGCCAATTCAGATCGTCAAAATATTCAGACGGGTGCTACCTCGCAAGAAAATTCTTGGAAGGGTACTACCTTTTGGATTGCGACACCGATGCATCGGAAGCGGTATGATCCAGGAGATCGCAGTGTCGGTTGTCTACCCAGCACAAGCCCCAGTCCCCACAAGACGAAAACCAGGGCCCTCGCTTCCACATTTGAGCTCCAGTGATTGATCTACGCGCCTACTCAGACATGGCATCCTCTTCCGCGTCACTCGCCCCACCCAAATCACCCCCCTCGACCTCGTCGTCGTCCCGGTCGCCATTGATGGCGGCCTCTACATCAGTGCATACCTCGTCGACAGCTCGATAGTAGTTCTCCACCTTAATAGCGTGGTCCTCATAGCGAGCACACACCTCCGCACTGATCTTTTAGAACTCGACCTCCGCCAGACCACGCAGCGTAGCGACAGAGAACATCAGGTTGGCCCGCTTCAACGCCATCTTGACAGTGCCCCAAGTCATCTAAATGGGATTCAGCTCCGGGTGTGGCACGGGAGAGATGAGGATGGACACTCCGAAGCGCGCCGCTAGGTCCTGGACCAGTTAGCGGGGGCGCGGGCGGTTCTCGTATGCCCGCTTCTTGAGCACCGCCCGCGTACAAGTAGTGCGCCACTCCGGGCCCCACTCAGGCAAAACGAGGTCGTGCTTCTCCAGCCAATCGGCAAACTCTGCCATGCGTCGCTTCGATGCAGCCGGTCGGGCAGCTTCGTTACGAACGAGATGATACGGAGCCCGATCGATGACGAGCACACCGCCACGGATCTTCGGTAAGACCGACTCCTCCAGCCACTGCAGCCATGAAGCAGAAGTGATCTGGCTGTGGTAGTCGGCCGACTTCTTGTTGCCGATGAAGACCCAGGAAGCTTCTTCGACAAGCCCGACCGACCGGGACCCGACGTGTGCGACAATGATACGCCCGCCCTTGCCAGAGGGCACATTCAGTCTGGCATTCGACGTACCATCATTCCAGCTGCGATATGAAGTCATGTTCTTGTTCAGCCACGTCTTGTCGGTGTAGAAGATGGTCCGCCCGGCAGGTCGGTATTGGCGCTCTGTGTCGGTGAAGTTGTTTCGCTGCTTCCGTACCGATAGCTTCTCACGAGCGATATCGTAATGGTTTGGGCCACGACTGAAGGAGAAACCGAGATCCTGCATGGTGCAGTGCAAGGTCGCACGCGTCCAAACATATCTGGCTTCCTCCTCATCGGTCAACTCCTCCGCCGCGGCCCCCGGGCCACCCCCCCCCCCACCGTTCGATCCGCGGCTGGCAGGCCCGCCAGATTCACGCACGCGGCTCGCCGTCGTGGCTCGGCGCAGCAGCGCGGTGCTGCGACCACCACGCCGGAGCGCAGAGGAGGGGCCGCGGGGACACGGAGAGGACTTCCGAGTAGGACGTGCTCCAGATGGCGTCGTCATACCAGTCCCCGTGCTCGTAGCGGTGCTTCTATCCACGCACTGACCAGCAAAGCCGTCAGGTAAATGCTCTGCTTCTGGTCCACCGTTGCGGCCAACCGGGTCATCGCTGCCCGCCTCCAGCGCATTAAGCCCATCGCTACCGCCGAGCTGACCGCTGCGCGTCTCTGCTACATGGAGTCCGCCAGAGCCGCTGCCCGCGTCGTAGCTCTCGCCAACGCCATCAGCTCCGTCCGCAGGTGCGTTAAGAAGCTCTAAGTTGCTGTCCAAACTAGAAAGCATAGGAATGTGGTATTGTTATTCAATCACCTCACGTGCCCTCGCCAGCTCCTTCTCAGGGACGCGCCTCTGTGAACTGTGCGCCTCGGGAGTCCCATCAGCTGGCAGAGCCGCGCATCCCTCCTCGGTCAAGTGGGTGATGGCCGACACGCTCAGTCCGGTCGCTGTTGCAGTGCGCTCCACGACGCGAGACAGCAATAAGGTGCGTCCCTCACTGCGTTCGCGGGTAAAGCGCGCCTTGAAGCTCAAAATAATGCGGACGACGCCACCGTGAATTGTCGTCATCACCTAAGTGCGCTTAGCACAAGTGCTCGCGGGCGAGGCCACGGCACGAGTATGCCGCATCGCTGCTCGTGATGTGGTGACGAAAGAGGCCCACAGGCTGCTCGTCTCAGTGGATGGGGGGGGGCGCGGAAGGTGGGTGTGCACAGCGATGCTCGATAGGTCCACAAGGTGAGCCCGCAGAGCTAGGGGGGGTGGGGGGATGACACACGCCGCCCGGTCTCCACAGTGAAAAATGGCGAAGGGGCGTGCACGGATATCCCGGGAGGAAAGGGGGGCGGGGGCGACGGCGCGCGCAGGTGGATGCCCAGTAGACGAAGCAGTGCACTGCACGCGACGGGGATTGCCGCTCTGGCCACTGTCGCGCACAGCCCATTCCGACTCAGCGGATCATGGAGGCGGAGGCGGGCAAGTGACACAGATCAAGTCTGATCAGACCAGGCTGCCCAAAAAACAGTGGGCAGGCTAATTCGAACGGTAGCTTCCCTGATCACATTTTGCCAAGTTCCCGGAATCGGACCAGTATACAGAGCCGGCGCCTCACTTCTCTCGCTGTCCGACAAGGCTTCAATATTGGTCCTTTTTTGCAAACAGTTGCCCGAAACGCTCGTCCAGGCCCAATTGGCACTTGCGCAGGGGTCGCCACGTCACCCAACACCATACCCTCGTCTGTACAGCCTCGAGCGCCCCAAAAACTGCAAAAATTGGCACGCCACTTTTTTTTATACGGCCATTCAGACACAGACTTGGCAACCAATGCGCAACACAGAGCATATTTTCCTGAAGCTGATGAGTCACTCTATCTTTCTATGCCAAGAATTTCATTTTTTGACCTGTCGGCCTCCTCTATTGGTGCGGTTGAACATGGGTCGAGGAGACAGGCATTAATGCGTGAGATACACCATTAGTAGATACTCCACTAAGACCTAGTGTTTTAAGTATAGTAGGACAGATGGGGGCCACAACATATTGATAATGTGTTTATTTGTTTCATGACATCGTATACGATGACGTGCAATTTCAGTAGTACTACTGAGGATGTCACAAGAAATGTAAAACGCCTGACAGGATGACTGCACTGCTGGCCAAGGAGGTCTTGTTTTTGGCACACCTTGCACAGCTGTCGTAGCACAGCGGCGTTGTCTGGACGGTCTGTGCATCTGTTTTTATCCATCTTCCTAGAAAATCGCCATCTGGCTGCGGGAGAGCCGTCCTGATCTGGCTTTTGGGTCGCGAGGTGTGCGATGCGGCCCGCATACGGCGCTCAGAGTGGGGGGAATGAGGAATCGCCTCCGCTGTCAATGGCCGCACGGGCACGTGGAGCGGCTCAAGGCGTCCCCACGAGGGTACTGTACATACTGCGGCTGGGGCCGTCGCTAATGGGAACGAGCCGCCGTCTGGCCCGCGACTCCAAGGGGGGTCATGGATGAAATCGATATACTGTATTCATTTTACACTTACATGCGTTATAACTTCAACGAGCAGTCACAAGCTGGTCCTATGCATTTGCCATTTTCTGCTTTTCAGTCATAGAGGTTGTCTGAGTGCCTCTCGGAGCGAGGAAAGAGGTCTACTGTCGCTGGGAACACCAAAACAGAGTTCATTCAGGCGACCAATAAATTTCTTCATTGATAGATTTATCGAACTCTCTCGGTGACATGCTTCAATTTATCCGTCCATGAGAGCGGTTCTGTACGTGGGGGGAACGACTCGATTGCGACCCCCACCGCACTACCTCGCAACCAAATGGTTCGAGGTTCACAACGGCACACTATTTTGACCATGGGGGGGTGAGGTACGGGAGGAACTGTTGCCTGTGAGTGAGAGCGCGCAATGTCGGTGACGCGTGGCCGTGCACCACACACAACAAAAGAAGAAGAGCAAGCGTACGATAAATAATGCATGATGACAGAGCAATAGACAGGATGCCAGACACTGTAGCCAGAAACGATGGGGGAACGAACACAAACAAAAATGGGTAGGATCACACCTCCGGCTCCACCAGGACACACTCGCTGCTATCGTCCCGTACAGCCGCCACCAGGGTGACGGCGGGCGACAGCCGCGAGGAAACGATCACCGGGGCACCCTTCGGATCCTCCTCCCGACCGACAGCCGCAGACGCGTCCACGGGGGGCGACGGCGGCACGGCCACGGCGGCCCGCACCGCCAGTTCGACGGCGGGCGGCGACGGCGGCACCGCCACCGGCTCGTCGCCGGGTGGCAACGGCGGCACCGACATGGCCGCCCGCAGCGCTGCGAAAAGCGGCTCGCCTCACCCAACCATCCCAGACATGTCGGCCCCCGTCGAGAGTGGCGCCTCCACCGCCGCCCGTACCGCCGCCACCAGATTCTGCGCCGTCTCTTCGGCGCGCGCCGGCGGCAGCGCCGTCCACACCTAGTTAAGGGCGGACTTCTGGGTCAAACACGTGAAGCAATATCCGAAGCCACGACAAGATTTCATAGTGCCGATCAAAACTCCATGTGGCCACGGCTTGCAACACGAGGCATGCGCGCCAGATTGCTTGCCTGCACCGCTTCTCTGCACCTAAGGCCTCTCTCGTTCACCTTCCTGACCCTGCCCCCGCCCTGTCCTCGGTGTATACACCCGGCAGAGGTATCCCATACCTTATTGTGAAACTTCACGACCATCCTAATCTGCAGGGCGCAGAGGACGAGCACGCTGGGGCGCCTGGTGCCCCCTTTTCTGGCCACCCGCTCAGGTATTCCTACGTTTGCCCATAAAGCAACACACCAGCAGTGGCTCTTTTTTTAGTCTGTGAACACGACTGGATAACGGGCAGCACGGAGACCAATCCAATCTAGTTCCTAACCCTGTGTTTCCGCTCCTTTGTTTCGTACGTGCGCTCTTGTCCACTTTGGTCATCTCGGTGGCGCCTGGGAAGATATGAGGCCTCTGCTGTCGTCCAGCGTGTGTTCACTGGCACTGCACCTGTCCATGTGTGTGTCTCGTGCACCTCCCCCTTCCTTAAGCTAGATGGTGGTGCCGATCTATGGCGTCAGGCGGTGTGATTTGGCGTCATAGACGACGCCGAGACGATTGAGTTTGACAAGTCGGCGCCGGAGCGTAAGTGCGCTGTGCGCCAAGGCGTGGACACCAACGGGACATGCTTGGGTGTATGCCTGACGTGCTGTCACGCGAGCCCCACTGTTTGCCAACGCGTTGCGTCCCAGTGCCTCTCTCTCTTTCACTCAGAGATAAAGACGGAAAACGCCGCATCTTCCCTTCCAGGTCCTGCCTGCCTCCGGTTCCTTTGGGGCACCAAAAAGAGAGAAGAACAAGCAAGATTACGTCGGGCGGAACGCAAAAGGTTTGCGCTGCGTGCAGGACGGCGGCCGAATACCGCGGTCGCGCGGTTCGGCTCCCACCGTCCCGCGTTTCCACCACCGCTTGCGGCGCGTCCACGCCCTCGACGACGGTGGCGGTCAGCCGTCAGTGCGGTTTGCCTGGGCCGGCTGACGCACCGGACGCAGGCTCCGTGGAGGCGCTGATGCACGCGCACCTCCAGCGGAAAAGGCCCGAAGATATATCTACAGTCTTCTCCAATGGGCGCACGCGGACCTACAAGCTCTTCCGCGTATCCATTGAGTCTGTTGTGAGCCCACGGCAGGACCGCCGTCGGCGCGCTATGGCTGCTGGCGTGATGTCGCGCGCCATCTCGGCGGACCCATCAACAGTCATTGCAGCAGTGGCCATCATCCTCTGTCGGGCCAAGGCGCACAGAGGCCGGGCAGTGGCCGCACTGCGGTCACTTTCAGTGCGAGAGCAGTTACGGTTCAAGGTTTCAAACGGCATCAGCGGCGTGACCTGGTCGCGATTTCGGGCACTCTTCGCGCTTGCTGTGAGTGGAATGGCCACGGGGCAGACGCTGCGGGCCGCGACAGCTGTCGCCTCAGCCGATCCTGCCAACGCCGTCTCGACCACTGGTGACGGCACATTTCTTATGAGCCCCACGGCGGCTGTACAAGCCATGGTGGACAATCTCGTTGTCAACGAGTAATTTTCGGAGCGGCCGACTCGGAACCCAGAGGGCCCCTCCGCCGGTGACGGCGTTGATCATGGAACGTGGTCTGACTCCACGGGGTCAACGTGTGAGGACGGGCCCGCAAACAGCGATGTGCGTGAGGAAGGCCCGGCGCAAGACCCGCCACCGCGCGCCTGAGAACTGGTCGGGACTGGACGTGCTCGTCACCGCGGCAGCGCTGTCAACGGCCGCGCCTGCTGTGGTGAGTTCCACGGGCAGCAGACAGACTGGAGCTCTCAACGCAGCATCGGTCGCCCCACCAGACGTCATGGCGGGCAGCCAATTAGTCGGTGGCAACGGCGGTGCGTCGGCGACACCCAGTCCGCCCGAGGGTCTCACGGGAGCCGGCGGGCCTCACGGAGACGTGGCGGCCGCCGCTTCCTATGCGGCCAAGACTCCGGTCCAATTGGCTTCGGCATGGAAAACGGTGGGCGCACAAGCACCGTCAAGGCGTTTCTGGGTATAGCCAATCAATGGCAGCCCGCAGACGTCGGAAACTCCATTGTGTTGGGTGTCTTTCCCTGCAAAAAGGACCACCACATAGCACTTGAGTCAATCTGTGCTTTGTGGCTGGCGGATATCGAGGAGCTCAGGGCCAACGGCATGCAAGTACGTGGGGAGACCCGCGCCGTTCTGGTCATTCTGACTGGTAGCTACAAGTGGATGACGGCGTTTTTGGGCCACTCCGGGCCTGGTGCGGGCATGCCCTCTTTGTGGTGCACGGCAGTGGCACTCCATCCTTTCACGAATGCTGCCATGGTTCAAGAATTTGGCTGTCTTCAAGATGGGAGCCGCTGCGCGGGGCGCGGACGGCACGTGGCGCACGCGCTGGGCATGTCCGCGAGATACGTGGCAGGCCCGAACGCATCGCTCGCATGACCGCAGTCGCTAAGACGTCTCCTGCCAATCGAATGTCGCCCACTCATGGTCCTCGCAGCCTGCGACATCGCTGCAATGCCGCTGCTTCTTACCCTCGGTACTACAGTCGCAATGCTGCAGCTGGCGGTGGAGGCGGTTACGTTTTCCTTTGGGGAGGCTGCTGGGCTGAATTTTTGCGCCTCAATGGGGGAGATTCTACGACGAGACGCGGGCGTGTCCGATGCCTCCTACTTTGGTGGCATTTTTGAGGGGCGGAAAGGCCACCGCATTGGTCGCAAACTCATGCTCGTTGCTGATGTAATGGACACTCACGCCCCAGAGCCTGGCGCGACCGCGTGGCGGCGCGCCTGCTCCCAGTGGCAGGTGCTGTTGCCGACGCTGAACCGGGCCAACACCATAGCAGACAATGACACTACCCAATTTGGAACCTGCGCCACCGCTCTTCTGGATGGGCTCAAGGCCGGGTTTGCGTGGTACAGTATCACACCCAAGATCCACGCGCTGTGCTGCCATGTGAGGACATTCCTCTGCTGTTAGGGAGTGTAGGACGCTACAGCGAGCAGGTCTTGGAGGCCCTGCATGGCCGCTTCAATCAAGATGCAGCGCGGTACACGGCTGCGACTTTCATCAGCGCGTGCGAGGCCTCTGAAAAGGCGTCAGCTGTAGGCGGGCCGCCCGGCTCCGCCGCCCACAACAATTTGCCGAAGCGCTCTCCGGCCGCGGCAGGGGCCCGTGTGGCCAAGGGGTCCGGTGACAACCGCAAAAGAGCTTTCAAGGAACAGGCTGGGCTCGCACCAAGCTCCACCGCGTGTCGTGCCAAGGCGGCCGCCGATATGGACGCGTGGGTGCAGGGTGTGGCCCGAGCGGCGGCCACCAGGATTTCGGCTTATCGGGCGCGTCTGGACAATGCCCGGGCACGGGCGCTCAATGCGGGGGGGAGGACCACAGCAGGCCTTGCTGCCATATGTTGGTGGGAAGACGATGGGCTGCTGTCGGACGGTGAGGCCGCGGCTCTGCTGGGATTGTTGGAGTGGGGCTTGGAGACAGATGAGTGTGAGTAAAGGGGCCTCTCTCACTGGTCGGTGTTCAGCGGTGTAAAGGACCTCATCGTGGGCTGTTGCGGTGTTGAGCGTATAGCTGTGAGATGGCGACAGGCCACACGACTGGCCCAAGACAGTTGAAATTTGACCGCCTCGCCCCGACGCTAGTAAAGAATCGTGGAGAGCGCTGTCCATCGAGCATGCGATTCCACCATACAGACGCCCCCTGTCCGTGACACGACCACTCTGAACCCAAGAAGGTCACGAAATGTGGCGCTTTACTTTAGAATTCTCAGTTATTTTTGTGCAAAGCCGAACGGAGCTAGAGGCATTCAAAGGTCGAGGCCTCGAGGCCGCTTGGTTTAGAAGTAGCATACCAATCCATGCGGACTGCCCCTCAGAGAGCGAATTCGTTCAAGGCTCTTTGTACTGGTCGAACGTACCTGACATTTGTTCTTGGACAGATACGAACGCTACGTGGCAAGGAGAGAAGCATGAAGACCTTAGGGAGCACCATCGGAAAACACACGTCAAAGATCATAAGCGTTATGTCTCATCTTGCAAACTCGTCAAGCCATATAAGATGAGAATTCTAAAATAAAGCGCCACAAATGACCTGCCTCCCAGTCGAGGTCGGAGACACGTCCCTGGAGTTGTGATCTGACCAATCAACGGCTGGAAACCCAGAAGTCCGCTTTGAGCCGTTTTAAATAGGTGTGCGTCACAGCCGACAGCAGCGCCGCCAACAGCAGCTTGCCCCGCCCGACCGGCGCGGACACGTGAAATGCTTTACACAACATTGGTCAGATGGCCTCTATGAGGCTGTGCATGCACATTCTTGCTCCGTTTGCGTGCATGCCAAGGATTTTACTAACCAATACGCCGATAATGGTCGTGGTAGAGAAGACGGCCGTCGAAACCAGAGTATCGCGTTCCCCCCCCTGGATGTCATTTTCAAGATGGCGGTGGCGGCCTGGTACAGGTGACGTCGATGGCCACGGGCAAAGGTCAACGTCAGTACTTATCGTTGGCTGCGATCCTGCGCAAAAGAGATGGAATCAAGGCAATGTTGAACAGAGAAAATGATGAGAAAAATGAAGAAGTCACAAGAATTAATCAAAGAAAGCTGATATTATCATTTATTTTGGCCAGCCATGCCATCATCTGAGGAATAGTCGGAGCAGGATACGGCCTTCGAACGTTGTAAAACATTCTGTGTGACGCTTCAATCTGGATTATTGGGCTGCAAAACGGGCTCTTCATGGCCAGTCGTTAACTCACTTGAGTGAACTGTTGGCTCTGAGCGCTTCTTGGGAAGCGACAACAGCCAGTCGTTAACTATTAAGTGTTAACGATTGGACAGGAAGCCTCCTCAGAATCCGGGTCCTTGTGTGTCCATGGTACGAGGGCCTGCGCAGCGGACCCAAAACTGTCGTCAAGAGCACGTTTGCTTTTGCGTTTTGGGACGAACGGGTAATCTGCAAACCGCCCTGGAAGTGGTATTAATAACGTTGCTGCAATTACCAGTGTACTGAGACCGACCGTAGCAAAGCAATAAACCGAGTTTTATCGCCGTCGCGGCGAGGAAGAAAGACCTTTTGATGAAGGGCATCCGATGGGGAGCCGGGTGGTGCCCAGGATGGCGACCCCGGACCCATGGTGATTTAAAATAAATGAGGGCACTGGTCGATCGACCGTCCGCTCACAAGCGATCGTAATGAGTGCCGGTACACAGATAAGACAGGCAAGCAAACAACCAATAAAAAATGAACAATCGTAAGTAGCCCCCCAAGGGGCGTGCCACAGGCCAATTCCCGCAATACATGGGCTTTGGCCCGTCAAGGAGGCTACTTGTGGCCAATTGCCAATTGGGAGCAGAGATATGCTACATACCTCCAACGCGAGATTCGAACCGTCCCGGTGAGATCCGAGGATGGTGAAACCCGATTGGGCGATCGCGG
>Ga0114957_1004227_pt1 | contig 12513 bp, 11 predicted proteins | sample BantaG_FD_87175 | JGI IMG/M metagenome (GOLD analysis project Ga0114957, IMG submission 87175) | Marine algal microbial communities from Bantry Bay, Ireland - BantryBay_4 metaG | ecosystem: Host-associated > Algae > Red algae > Unclassified | place: Bantry Bay, Ireland | collected 2014-11-21 | reverse complement strand
AGGATTTTTTATCAGCTCTAAAAAATCTTCCACATTTTCACTAATAATTGACTTCTTAAACCCATTTAATACTTCTTTGGCTGCTCTGCTATCATATGCACAAATGTACAAACCTGAGCATAAAGCTTCTGCCAAGATTAATCCAAAGCTATCTACCTTTGAGAAAAATAACATCAGATCTGTCTGTTGCATTATCTCTCCAAGCTTTTTCTGTTCTTTTACAAACCCATAATTTGTAACATTACTTCCTTTGTAAGGTGAATTACCTCCGACTAAGTGAAGATTCACATTTTCTGAAATAAGCCTTTCTATAAAAGGGTGATCAACTTTATTTTTATCTTCAAAACTATTCGATACAATCAAAATTTTTATCGATTCGCCATTGGTCTTAGTATCAGGCGAAAAAAAAGCAGAAGTATCTACCCCATTAGAAATAACCTCTATTTTTTTCTTTGGATAAACTATTGATAAAGCGTTTGCAATATGACTAGAGGGAGCGACAAAACTACAATCATTGATTGCATTCAATAGGGATGTTTTTTTTGAATATTCCTCCTTAGCATTATCAAAAATAGTTGGGTGGTAATAATCTAGATGAGGGCATTTAGGACAGCCTTCTTTCCAAATTTCACAGTTTTTCCTTATCGCACATCTTCCGGTATAATACCAATCATCATGAGCTGTAATAATAACTTTTTTTTGATATTTATTGATTAATGAAAACAACTGCTTATAATCAAAACCATAAGTATGAACATTATGTATATGAATAACATCAGACCATTCAATAAACTTTTCAAGTTTTTTGTTATTTGATGGAAAGATAACCTTACCAAAAATTCGACACGCGAGAGCATTAAAGTGAGGACCAAAGAGATAACTGGCTGTCTTAATATTATAAGGATAAGAAGCATTAGGAAATCCCTTTTCATCCCAACCATACAAAAAATATGTTTCAAATTCTTTTTTCTTTGTTGCGTGCTCATGAATTTTTTTAGCGATCACGGCAGCTCCTCCTCTATTGAAACGATCGGATACCGTAAGGATTTTAACTTTTGCTATCATAGTTAATAAAATATTTTTCTGAATTGTCTCTTTAAAATAGTTGGGATTTGATACCAAAATCCTCCATTTTTTTTTAGGTACTCAATATTATTTATTATAAATTCATCTAGTTTATTATCAAAATTAGGGATTTCTTTTATACGATCTTCAAGTATCTTATTTCCATAAGTGTAAAGAGCAATATCATAGATATTTCGCTTTTCAATTAAATCAATTATATTTTTGCCAACTTTCTTTTTAGCTTTTCTTGCAACATTTGCTTTAACATACAAAGGAGATTTAACAAGTATTTTTCTCTCAAAAAAGCAAATCAATGACTTATCGAATTTTTCGGTTATTCCTACCTCAAAATATAAATCCAAATTATTTTTTGCTATTTCAAGTGTATTTTCGCTTATCTGATGCTTAGAGTCGTTTGTGGAAGAAAGAAACCGAACTTGACCGTTATCAATTTCTGTTGTTAAATCTGATATTACAAAGTCCTCTATGGGCATTTCTTTTTTTGCGACCTTACTATAGAGGTAATGACTAGGTGTGTCTAAAATATAATTATAATAACTTATCACCCTGCTTGTGGGGGATCTTAAAAAAGTGATATACCTAGTTTGATCCGAAAATAATTCATGTAGCCCAAAAGGTAAATGCCCTTTTAATAGATCAATATGAGGTTTATTTTTTTTAATGTGGGCCTTGAACTTTTCAATATCATTAAATTTTAGTTGATAGGTGTTCTTATTATGGAACTCTCTTTTTAATATCTCATTAAAAGTTGATCCACCTGCTTTGGGTATATGTAAAAAAATAAGCGTCATCTTTGGAGAATACTAAATTTTATTTAATTATTTTTTTTGATATTGAATCTTCACTGTCAATCAAAAAATTGTTTTTTTCTATCAATACTATATCTGAAACTGGAGCATTATATCCTCTTCTTTTGTCTTTTCCTTTAATGAAAAAATTAACAAGTAATTCTGGCTTATCAGTGCTGCTTCTGATCCTGTTATTATAAATACTATGAGCTCCAGATCCGAAATGTTCTAAATTTCCTTTTATCTCATTATCAAATACTTCTACTGAATTACCTTTCCCACTAGCCCAATTATGAACAACACCTTCAACTTTATTTTCTTTTACTATATAATTTCGTGGAGGAGTTAAGTAACCTATTTTAGGAAGACTGCCAAAGCTATTCCATATAGCTAAATTACTTCCAGCAAAAACCTCGTTATCACTAATAACAAAATCGGAGCATGCATAAGTTACAATTCCTACTACGGCTAGTGTCCCTTTGGCACTCTGATTAGGATTTATAACCACTTTGTTATCTGATATTTCAAAATTGGAACCTGTTTCTATATGTATTCCATGGCGAACATTTAAAATAGTATTATTTAAAACTTTAAAATCCTTAACGTAGTTTTCATAATTATCATTACATTGCCCTCCGGCAACTCCAATTCCAATTCCCCATGACTTACCAACTGGTCCTCCAAAATCTGAGTTTAAGTTTTCAATCCTATTGTCGATGATACTAAACGGTCCATCTCTATAGCCTACATTCCACTCTATTCCATCACCTCTACAATCGTGAATAAAACAATTCTGTACTAAACCTTTTAATATTGGCTTTTCACCAATTGCTCCTTGCCTAAGTATACCGTAAGGTCCATTTGACACCTCTATTCCGTCGATTATCAAATCTTTTATAACTTTGTTATCGTTGTTTATTAAAATCGCGGCAGACCTTCCTGAATTAATAAATTTTACATCATTTATTTGAAAGATACCTCCTAATACTTCAAGAGAAACACTTTGAAAGGTTCCTTTTCCTTTGATTTTTATTTCTCCATCACAAAATATCCTCTCATTACCTTTTCCTCCTTTTATTGTTCCATTTAAAATAAGAGTCTTGTTGCCTTTAATGTATAAATCTCCACTTACATTAAATATACCTTTCGGAATTTCAATTAAAGTGTTACTATCAAAAAAAGCTTGCATGCCTTTTAAATCATTACTCCTTGAGTCTCCCTTGCAACCATACTTATAAGGTGATTCTTTCAATTGTTTTTGAATAGTGCAGCTTGCGAGAAAAGTAAAAAATCCAATTAGAAATACGAATAGGCGATACCTCATATTTTTTTAGAATTAAAGATCGTTTGCCGATAAAAATTAAGCTTATTTATTAATCTAAATTTAAATGGTAGCTTTGATATTATTTGATAACGTTCTTCTACAAGAGTAGAATAATTCTGAGCAGAATATCCTCCAAGCGCATAATGAACTAATGGTTGCTCAATATACTTGAATGCTCCTGAACCATACTTTAAATAAATTTCAACCAATAAGGCTAGATCTGCTGCGACTTTAAAATTTGTATCATACAACATTTCCTGCGTCTTCTCAGCATTAAAAAAGGTAGCCTGATGAGGCATTTGGTTTAGGAAGATTTGCTTTTTGAATAAGCCATTTTGCTTTGAGTATCGTTTTGTTTTATCTTCATTAACAGTCATTACATCAGAGAATACGATAGCATATTTATTGTTAAAAAATTTAGAATAGTTTTCCAAACTACTATCACTACTAAAACAATCTCCAGCATTCATAAAATTTATCCAATCTCCTGTGGCCTTTTTTAAGCCTTTATTCATAGCATCGTAAATACCCTTGTCGGATTCACTTATCCAGTAGTCGATATTGTCTTCATATTGCCTGATAATATTAAGAGTATTATCGGTGCTTCCTCCATCAATAATAATGAATTCAACATTAGAATAATTTTGGCTAATTATACTTTGTAATGTCCGTTCTAATGACGCTGCATCATTGTAAACAACTGTAATAATGCTTATACTTTTGATATCTTAATTTTTTCGTCTAAAAAAAATACCTTCAATCTGAAGTAACTGTCCAGTTTTAGTATTAGCAAAACCTGGCTCTAAAGAAAAAAGGTCAAATCCCAAGTTTTCAACATATTTAATCATGTCAATGTAAGTTAACTCATCTGCATAAAGTGGAATCAATGATAATTCCAACTGAATTCCTATAATGTGTTGCAAAGATTCTTTTGCTCCATCTAGGACATTTTTCTCAAAACCTTGCACATCCATTTTCAAATAGATATTGTCATTTGAGTTCATTAAATCTAAGAAAAGGCTATCAAGTGTTCTAACATCGATAAGCTCGGTTTCAACAAATTTTGTCATTGGTGCAGCGTCCAAATGACTTGGGAGCATTTCCAGCAAAGAACTACTTGCTGAAGTGTTGGAAATGTTTATTTGAGCTTTTTCATTTTTATCGCCCAAAGCCATTTTATACGATGTCCACTTAGAATCATTTTGTTGTTCTTCTTCTAATATCTGATATGCATTAGTTAGTGGCTCAAAAGAAATAATTTTTCCTTCGTATCCTAGATAGCGCATCTCCTGAGCATATTGACCGACATTTGCGCCAATATCCAAGACCACGTTAATGCTATTTTTTTTGATCATTTGCATTCTGTTTCTAAGCAAATAATTTGGATAACGTCGAACATCAAAACCTATTTTATTAATTAACCTTTTTAATTTTTTGTATTTCATTTTTTAGTAAGTTTAATTTTTAAGGGAGGTGTAAAATCTTTTTTTAAATAGATTTTTTTCAAAAAATATTTTGTTGATGCAGTACTATTGTCAAAAGGGGATAATTTTAATAGTATAGGCGATTTTAAAAAATCGTAATGGATAAACCTCTCACCTCAAGTCCTATATTTATTTGCTCCTAAAATATGTTCTTTATAAGACAGTTAAAAAACCTCACGAATATTCAAGCTTTTCGTTCCTTTTGTTTTTCCCCAACACATGCGAATATCCTTTGCTTCTAAAAAATATGTTTCAATACATTTTACTGAATAACTTACTTTGAATTTGGATGTTTCATTAACGATTTTTGCTTTTGCTAAAAGTCCTTCCCTAAGTGAAGGAATACGTATGGATTGCAAAGTCTCAAAAATGGAATGACTATCCAAAGGATTAAAAAATAGTGCCCCATTCTCTAGCATTTCGCGTTGACCAGCGATATCTGAACATAGGACTGGACAACCCAATTCTCTTGCTTCTAAAAGAGGCATATTTGTTGGTCCAAGAAAACTCGGCATGACCAAAGATAGAGCATTTGAATATAAGCTATTTAGAGTATCTTGGGTAACAAAACCCAGGAATAAAACATCGTCATCGACTTCACATTCTAAACATACTGTTTTCAAATAATCTAAATTACCTTTGTCTGATCCTGTAAACACTAATTTTGTTTCATCTTGAAAAGATGTTTTATATTTTTTAAAAGCAAGAATGAGATTATAGTGATTCTTATGTGGCCAAAACTGCGCAGGGTATAGAAAATATTTATGTTTTTGTAATCCATTTACAATTAATGAAGAAGCTTTTCTCTCTATAACATTTCCCGCGAAAATAGGAACAACTTTTAATTTTTCTTTAGGTAAGGAATAATATTTAATAAGGTCATTTTTTCCTGCTTCTGATTCTACAAAAGTGAAAATTGATTGAGAAATTATGTTTTTACTTCGTCTATCCCTACTCAAAAAAATACCATTTGCCGACATTTCTGGGAATGCATGCGTGGAGATATGCCCGATGTCCCAATTTGTTGAAATGAAAGGAAAATTTGCTAATACTCGTTGATCATGAATTGGATAATAAATTAAATGAACTTTTTCACTTAGAAATTCACTCCAAATTGCATGCTTATTTCTATCAATAACAAAACGATTAATAAAATCTTTAATAATTGCCCCGCCTGGAAAAATAGCTAAAAAAATACTTATCGATCGCAGAATATTGATAATAAAACTCGACTTTTCAGGTAAAACAAGTACCTCTTTATTTAGGCTTGATTTATTTTTATCCGTTTCTTTAATAAAAGAAATTTCTAAATCTTCTGAAAAGGAATACTGATCAAGATATTGAATAAGTCTATGATAATAAGAACTACCACCACCTGACGTCGCAGCATATTCATCTTTTAGCCAAATACCAACTTTAAATTTCATTTCTACTAAATAATCTTTATATTTTTTTCAAAATAGTTATTCCATTCCAACTGGATATTCTAAGTGGCTCTGTTTTTCTCCATTCGTACGAATTCAATAAAGTAAAATCAGAAATTTCTTCGATTTCAGATAAAAATAAATAGCGCATCTTGTGAGTCTCAGTTAATTCTTCTACTATCTTGGTATGTTTATCCTTAATAAATATAGAATAATTAACATCTACACAGTTATCATTTGGATGAACAATAGGTTCTGCGATGCGAGTCACATGAATATTTTCATTTTCAAGTCGCTTCACTCGCACTGAAGGAGGATCAGTAAGTACGCCTGGACCATACCAATAGTCAAAAATAAAAAGTCCGCCTTTTTTCAAATGTACTTTTGCCGTTTGAAAAGCTGCTTGCAGATCAATATTTTTGGTTTGGTAACTCATTACGTGAAAAAGTGAGACAACTACGTCATACTTTTTTTCTGTGCGTACGGAACGTACATCACCAATTGAAAAAGATAAATCACTTGAACTATCCTTGTATTCAAGTTCCTTTTTTTTGAGAGCAATATCTATCATGGACTTCGAAAAATCTACTCCATCTATCTTATATCCTTGTTGTGCCAAGAAGAAATCATGCCGTCCTGTTCCGCACCCCAGGTCTAATATAGTTTTTGCTTTTGGCATATATGCATGAATTAATTCATGTATATATTGAACTTCTCCTTCGTATTCTTTATCCTCGTATAAAAGGTCATAATATTCTGAATATCTATTAAATACTTTCATGAACCGCTTTTATTAAATGATTAGCAACTATCTCAATATCCTTATTAGTAATACCTAAACCTGCTGGTATATAAAACCCGTTACGTGCCATTTTTTCAGCAAATGGATAATGTTCATCCTTGTACCAACCCATTTTTTGTAAGACAGGTTGCTCGTGCATACACCAGAAAAAAGGACGAGTACCTATCTTGAGTTTATTAAGAGTTTCTGTAATAGACTTAGCTTGTTCTTCCTTTGGAGTAACTAATCCGTAAATCCAATAAATATTCTCAGCAAAATCTGTTTTTGGAAGAGGAAGCCTAAGTTTATCTTTGATAGGTTCCAATAAATCATTATACAAATTCCCTATTTCTCGTTTTCTTTTAATATGGGTATCAATCTTTTCTAACTGAGCCACTCCTAAAGCTGCCTGCAAATTTGTCATACGATAGTTCCAACCTAATTCATAATGAATAAATCTTCGCTCTTTTTCAAAACATAGATTTTTGTAGAAATGACATCTTTCAGCTAATTTATCATCATCTGTCATAATCATACCACCTTCACCAGTAGTAATATGCTTGTTTGGATAAAAACTGAATGTACTAATATCTCCAAAACTTCCACATTTTTTACCTTTGTAAGTCTGTCCATGCATTTCAGCAGCATCCTCTACCACTTTAAGATCATACTTTTTTGCTAAAGCTAAAATAGGATCCATATCTACAGGCAACCCATACATATGTACTACACAAATTGCTCTTGTTTTAGTTGTTATTTTTTCCTCAATCTTGTTGACATCCATATTCCATGTGAAGGGATCACTTTCAATTAGAATAGGTTTTAAATCAGCATAAACACAAGACTGAACGGGTGAAATGATGGTAAATGTAGGCATAATGACCTCACTTCCTGCTGGTAAATTTAAGGCTCGAAAAGCAATATCTAAAGCAGCTGAACCATTGGACACAGCGATTCCATGATTACGGCCAATATATGATGCCATTTCTTTTTGGAAACGTTTAACAAAAGGTCCTTCGCTGGAGATCCATTGAGTATCAATACACTCTTGTAGATATTTAGCTTCATTACCAGAAAGTAAAGGAGTATTAACAGGAATCATAGTAGAATTATTTAAGGTTTATTTTTTCTTTAGTAATATGTTCAAATCGTACTTTATCTCTTTCACCACAGTATGGCCCTTGCTTAATTTCAATCATTTCAGAATCCTCTATCATTTCAAAACCATGACCACCAGCTGCTAATAAAATAACATCACCTTGTTCTATAATAGTACTTTCCAGATAATTTTGCTCATCGTCATAAAAGTCTACGCGAACTTTACCTGATTTTACATATAGAACTTCTTGAGTTAATGTAACTTCTCTTGACACTAAATTATGTCTATGAGGAATAATAACATATCCTTTTGGTCGGTTCATGTATCCTATCTGTTGAGAATAATCATCAGAAGTGAAAAATTCTATTCCCTGTTTTTCAAAATTATGCCTGATAATAATAGACAATTCTTTTCCAGATTTATCAAAAATTTTTTGAATCATAACCATAAATATTTTTGAATACGATATAATGCAATTAGTACTAATTTAATTTTTTCAGGAAATTCACCTGTAAGTTGATTAAACGTAATAACAGGTATACAAAACCTAACTTTGTGAGCCTTTAAAGATTTCAGAGTTTCTTCATACGAATAACCTAATTTCTCAAAATTTTCTTTTCCTAGTTTTGTAATATATTGTTTAGCTAACATTTTTTTCTGAAAGTCATCAATACTTTCTTTCCAGGAATCTAAATAATCCTTCACTGGCTTATTATGCTTAATAGAGGATTTTGTATCTACATGCTCGGAATTAGCAAATATGGGCTGGACTGTATACTCTCCTAATGATGATGCCTCACTTGTCGATAAATTAAGGTATTCGAAAAGAGATGGTAAAATATTTTTGGGTTTTTTAATTATATCCTCATACTTAATGAAAAAAAATGAAGGGTTCTCTTTGAATTTAATGATTTCATAAGGTGCTAAAAGTAAATCACAAATTCTATCCCTTTCCTTGAATGGTGAAATATTTCCATTAAAATTATAGGATAACATAGAACTAAAAACATTAAGTGGGTTCCTTGATAACAATATAATTTTAGAATCAGGAAGTATTTTTTTTATTTCGGGAATGATATGATAATACCTAGGTGTCTTATCTAGAAAGAATAATTCATTTCTGTCCTCTAAAGCCTTTGAATATAAGCCTAATACACAATTCCGTAGAGATGCTACTAATATTTCCTTTTCTGAATCAATTTGATTTAAATACCGATCAAAGTTAGTATGAAAGTATTTATAATTATAATCAGCTGTTTTATCTTTTACATTGTTTTTTAACATATAAGCAAATGGAAGCATAAACCAGGGCTCGGGTAAAGATTTTACTTGCAAATGTGAGGATATGATTTGCTGAAGCATAGAAGACCCTGAACGAGGTTGCGAAATAATAAAAAATACGTTTTTCATGTTTTCTCTCTATTTAAAAATAAATAACCCAACCGTAAGGGCGCGACTAAATTAATAGTCATTAGCCGACCAATTGGTCGTAATCGTTTCAAAATAAAACAAGAAAAGTAGCTTGAGACAGAATAAGAAACTAGAGTAGCAATAGCAGAACCAATTCCTCCATATTTTGGAATTAAAATGAAATTCAATATTAGGTTAACAACAACACCTAGGAAGTTAAAAAAAAAGCTTTCTTTAATGTAGTTGTTAGCTACAAGATAAACACCTCTAATTAGTCCCATGCTAGTGAATAGTAAACTACACATTAGGATGAGAAGCATTGGATAAGACGCAGCATACTGGTTTCCTAAAAAAACATTTATGATTAATTCACTAAAAATCAGTGTCCCAATTATTATTATTAGTGAATAGCTAGAAATAGACAAAAATAACTTATCTAAAATTTCATTTAGTGAAGCCAAATCATTCTCTCTAATAGTTTTAGAAATTTTAGGTAATACTGAATAATGAACTGCCAAAGGTACAAAGTACCATAATTCCGTTAATTTCACAGCTAAAGAATACAAGCCTAATTCTTTATCAGTCACCATCTCCCTCAGCATAATTTGATCTATTTTCATATAAATCATAATCATTATTCCTGAAAGGATGAGAGGAAAACTATCTTTTAACAATAACTTTGCTTTTGAAGCATCCCATTTCCAATTGATTATCTTTAATTTCAAAAATTTAAAGATAATTAATAGAATAATACTAGTTAAAATTATATCTAAAAGACCAATTAACGCAAATGAAATTAGCCCTTTATTTGTCAATATTAACATTACTTTCAATGTACTGCTAATTACAAATGAAACATTAGTCGCATAAACAATATACCTAGACTCAACTCTTGATTCGAAATAATATGCAATAGTCTGAAATGACTGAAATATAAAACTACCACTAATAATAGTAACCAACCAAAATGTAGTTTGATCACCAGGCCGCATTAGGTAAATGGTCAAAGTAGAAAAAAACCATGTAAAAAAACCTGCGGATAGCATCATTAAAAATGCACTTCCTAATATTTCATCACTTTTATTTGGTTCTTTTGCTAATTCTCTAACAACAATTCCTTTTAATCCCAAACCCGCAACAGCACCAAATAGTGAAGTAAAAGCAAGTGCGTAACTATAAACACCATATTGTTTTGGTCCAAAGTAGCGAGCTATCCAAATTCCAACAAAAAGTCCAATTCCATATTTAAAAATTTTATCAAAAATTAACCAACCAATATTTTTAAAAATTTTTTGCAATTCAGCACTATTCTGAACTATTTCCTTTATTCTTTTTTTGAGTTTTGCCAAGATTATTAAAAGTTATCAAAATTGTACGAATTAGCAGTTAATCCTTAGTCAAAATGTACAATTTAAGAATAGATAGGATCTATGTTTCTTTAAAGGATTTAGCCGAGTCCATATAATTCTTAAAATAGGAATATAAGTTTCTAAAGTACCCTCTTTACTCCATAGTTTCTCGAAGAACCTTTCGCCCTATTATAAAAATGAAAGCTAGAGACACACCAAAAAAAACACCGAGGAGTATATTTTTTGTTTTTGACTCTTCAACTGCTGATAAAGGCGCCAACGGCTCATCAATCAACTGAATAAATGGTGTTTTATTCTTTAAGCTAAAATCAGCTATTTCAAAATTTTTCAAAGAGACTGCATACATTTCATTCAACAACTGTACATCTCTCTGTAACTGCATTTCTTTTAATCTTGCCCTAGTAGTAAATAATCCTGTATGCGAGTCTCGAAAATTAGCTAACCCATATTCAGCGGTTTGCATCTCCTCTTTTAAAGAATCTACCTTTTGTAACATTAAATCAAATGTCTCTCGCTGTTTTTCAATTGTCTTAGTCACATAAAAAGTCGACAATTTTTCGTAAACCCCCTTGCAAAGATGGATCGATAAATCTTCATTAAGACTATTTACAGTAAACTCCATTATACCAGTTTCTTCGCCATATCCCTTTGAAAAGAGTCCAGGAACTTTAGGCGTCCCTATTATTTTTCGATACAACGCCTTCAATACCTTGTTGTTTATTCTGGTCTTGGAGAATTGGTCTGACCCTTTAAATAAAAACTCCTTTAACCCAGTCGTATCTTTTTCCCATTTTTCGTGGTAATCATATAACTTTATAATATGATTACCTATTATATCCTTTTTCCCACTAATTGACACAGTATCGAAAAGCACTTGCTGAATAATATTTCTAGATCTAGCCAATTCCAATATCTTGTCTAGGTTATTCTTCCCCTTACCTCCACCTCCTAATCCAAACTGCCCCAAAATAGCACTCATTCCTCCTAAACCACCTCCATCATCCTCATTCACCATAAAAGTCAACTCCGCCGTATAAATCACTGGAGTAGAAATCGCCTTATACAAAAAATAAACAACAAAAGGAATTGTTATCAACACTACCCATTTCCAATTCCGTACCACCTCCCAAAAGTATTCTTGCACCTTCAGAATCAACTCCTTCAACGTAATCTCATCCTCTTCGATATATCGTTTTTCCTGTTCCATCCTAATCTAGCCTTTGAGTTAGCAACACCAAAGTCAACACCGCCGTCACCTGCGCAATACTATTCGCTACCACTTTCCCCCAATCTGTATCCTCTCGCTCTTGCTTAATTTTCTCAGGCTTCTCTTTCTTCTTACCAATCTTCACCACCGATCCCTTCTCCACTTTAGGATAAATCCTAAAAAATAAAAAATTCTTCGTTCGCTGGATTTCTCCACTTGGATGGCGTACCGTAATCAATTTCCGCTTACCGGTTTCCCCGACACCCGCCGCGTATTCATCCACATAATATTTTGCCGTTTTTCCCTTTGTGTATGGAACCCTTACCATACCACTTCCGAGTAGCTCCTGATCGTATAGTTCCGAAGCTAGGGTATTCGCCAAACTAACCCCCACCAAATCCTTCTGCTTGGGAATCATAATGACATCTCCCTGTTTTAATATCACATTTGAATTAGAACCACTATTCCGCATTGCTTCTTCCAATTGAAACACTACATACCCTTCTTCTTCTTTATTTCTTTCCAGTACTGCTCCTTCTT
>Ga0114957_1004226_pt1 | contig 12515 bp, 9 predicted proteins | sample BantaG_FD_87175 | JGI IMG/M metagenome (GOLD analysis project Ga0114957, IMG submission 87175) | Marine algal microbial communities from Bantry Bay, Ireland - BantryBay_4 metaG | ecosystem: Host-associated > Algae > Red algae > Unclassified | place: Bantry Bay, Ireland | collected 2014-11-21 | reverse complement strand
TCGTTACAAGAGACAGCTGATTCGGCTCAATATGAAGAAAAAGTGGCCCACACGGACTGGAAAGGAAGACTCGCGACCCATATTCTTTTGTAAACGATTCTCTTATAACGAGAACGCACTGTAGTAACATGTGAATCCGAACTCGCCCTCTGTGTGCGGGGGACGGGTCAGGTGGGTCTGGAATGGCGGGTGGACGGAGATGGACCAACGGCGCGGGATTGGGGCGAGTGTGCTGAAAGGCAGTGCGGAGTCCGTGCGGCAAAACGGCAAGCGTAGCCGCCTCGGCTATGGCCAGTGGGCCTCGCACCGTGCGCTCAGCCGAGGCCTGGGGACTGGCCGTTGCAAGTGCCAGCTGGGCGTGGGGCGCCGGATCTGCGGTCGCTGCGCAGTCGTGTCATGCGAGCTCTGTGGCGCACACGTGTCTGATCGCGGTCGGCATCCAGTGAAGCGTGGACACACAAAAAAGGTGTAATTGCGTCGTGCAGTACGGAGAGGAGGAAAAACTTGTTGATTGCGACGATAGGCCTTGTGCATGACGCCCGACGCGCCGCAACCGTCGAAGACCGAGAGGCATGGGACGAACGTACATACCACGCGGTGCAGGTTGAAACACAAAGAGAATGGGTCGCCATTGCAAGTAAACTCGGTTGTACAGTACAGGGAAGGACGCAACCAACCTATCATACATGTGTCAGCGCGAAAGGGAACTCCAAGAGTGAGGAACACAAGACGAAGACGCATCAACATGCGCAACCTTGGTCGGCCGCCTTCGCATTGATCTCGACCGTCTCGGGCAGTAAGCTGGAGTTGATAAGAGCAGGTGGGCAAAGTCAAGACACAAGGACAACAGCAAGCCAGTCGGGTGGCAGGAACAAGAGCAGCGTCAGCACAGAATATCTCGCACGTGCAGAGCAAAAAGCACGCGAATCCGGCATTCCGCTCCATCCCCACCCACATCCACCACGCACAGCCCCTCACACGTCGAACGTCTCCACTCCCCGCCCGTCTCCTCGGCCAAACATACAACTCCTCTTCTTCCTCTCCCCGGGCCAGCGCCTTGCGGGCCACCGCCTCAAATGCCGCGTCGACATTCACATCGGCCGCGGCCGACGTCTCAAAGAACGGCGCCCCACCCTTGGAGGACGCCCACGCCGCCGCCGCTTTCGTCGGCACACCTCGCGCACGGCCCGCCGCGTCAACCTTGTTGCCGAGCACGACAAACGGGAAGCGTTCCGCGTCGCGCGGGGCGGCCGACACGAGAAACTCGTCACGCCACGACTCGAGCGCCTCAAACGACCGCCCGTCGGTCACATCATATACGAGCACGCACGCGTCGGCGCCGCGGTAAAAGGCCGAGCCGAGCGACTGGTACCGCTCCTGCCCGGCTGTGTCCCAAATCTGCAAGTTAGCCGGCCGCCCGTCGACGGCTACGTCCTTCGTGAGAAAGTCGGCGCCGATGGTGGCCTTGTATTGGCGGGAGAAGCGGGCGTTGACGTAGCGCTCCATGAGGGAGGTCTTACCAACCCTATGTCGTTGGAGAGGTGCAGGATGATGACGAAAAACGGATGCCAGCAGGAGGTGGAGGACAAGAAATGCATATGCGAGATCGGGTGTAGTACACCACGCGAGTCCCGAAAGAACCGGTTAGCGCCCAGGTACGGGGCGAGAGAGCTTCCTGACAATGTGCCACAGAACTCTGTCATAGCTCCACAAAATAGAAGCGCCCGGCGCTGTTCACCCATCGCTCCTCACCAGTTCAAAAGCGAGCGATTTACGTACCCGCTCTCCCCCAAGATGACAATCTTCAGCAGCTTGGGCCGACCTGCCATGGTGGCCACCGCGTGCGCCACGCCGCCGCTGCCGCTGTCACCGCAGAGATGCCGCTCAGGTCCCGTCCCCGACGAGCAGCCAGCAAAACGAGGAGACCGGGTGGCAAGCACTACAATGAGTGCGACGCGTGCAGGTCCCCGTGATGGCACTTTCGTTCTTGACCGAGGGACGCGGCCAACAAGGGCGGGCTGGCGCGGGAAGACGGAGAAGCAACGAGAGCGGCACGTGGTCACAGGCGGTGCGTGGGGAGAGGCTCGCCAGCACTCTGCCGCACAAAGGCGGCTGCAAAACGCGCGTGGCAGACGAGGAATGGGCTAAGCCTGCGAATGTTGAGGCAGGGTGGAAGCCCCCCACAGCCCCATAACAACGCCTCTGGGCAGGCGCACCCAACGACGAAGCAGCGAGCCCGCCAGACAGAACCAGGTTTACAGTAATGAGAATTCGTCGAAGTCTCAAAATACCCCTATCACATTTGCTTATTGTGCTTCTCACAAAAACTGGATCCGCAACATCCGCTTCAGCATCATGAACCGCCCCCTGAGCCAATGAAACAGTGATTTTGCAACGGAAGCTGACGCACCGAGGTCCAGTTTTTGTGAGAAGCACAATAGCGCTTCCAAGCCCACGTCCAAGAAAGCACGAGACACCGCGGAACGGTCCTCGAAGTGCCCCACAGCTGGCGTCAGGAAGTAAAAGTGCGGACACCATGACCTTCTCAACTTGCGGGGACAAGAGCTACAGAGCACCATCCGAGAAAGCGATGGCAACCCCTGTATCGTGTTCAGCTTCGAGTGATACACAATACACACAACCGAGACCCCGAAACCTCGACAGCAGCGCACTTTTTACCTGTCGTCCATCTCTGCCGTCGCCACCATCATCTTGACCATTGGAACACCACTCGTCGAGCACCATTGTACCGCCAAACATACTGCCGTCCGCCGTCTCACAAACAAAGCCGTGCCGGCCGACCACTGCGTTGTTACAAGTTGTCAGTACAACGTCTGCCGTGAGTCACATAGGGCACTGCACGAGGATGACGTTCGGCAGTCCAATCACCAGGCTCCACACTTTCCCAAACGGCTCCGCAGACAAGAACGCGCCAAGACAAGAGCTCGCACAAAAGAGCGAACTGCAAAAGAAAAGAGACAGGTCACAACAGAGCGCTACTCACACGACACACTTGCAAAACCAGACCACACTGGGCTCCGTCGGCCACCCCAACCGCGCCGCCGCCATGCACACCGCACCCCAGCCGGGAAAGACCACTGGCCACACCGCCGCCCTGACCGCATCCGCCATCACAGCGGTTGGCCCCACGCCACCGCTACAGCACCGACATGTCACAGGAGCGGCACCCCGTCACGTATTCCGCAAGGCTATCGACCTCCCCGGCGGCGGCGGCGCCCGCGCCCTTGGCCGCCCCGCCGTCGCCCCGCCGCGGCGGCGCCGCGCTCTTCCCCCGCCGCGGCTGCCGCACGACAATCCACACGGTCCCGTCTGGGGCGACCTGCGACACGGACGCGAGCGCGTACCACTGCGCGACGTCGTGCACGATGAGCCGCTGGAGGCCGTTGAGTTCGGCGAGGCACACGCCCGGCGACGCGCCCGCCGCCGCCACGTCCGCACCGGGGGCGCCGCCGCCATTGCCGACGCGCGCCCCGTCGAGCGTCGACGGCGTGCACGCCGGGTCGCCCTCCCCCCACGTCACGGGCGCGACGCGACGCTCGACGGCGGCGACAAAGGGGGTCAATGACGGCGCGCGGCGCTTGTCGGCGAGCACCCCACGCACGCGGCGGTCCAGGCGGCGGAAGCGATGGCGGGAGGCGAGGAGCCGCGCCCGGGCCGCGCGGGAGGTTGGGGCAGCGGGTAGGGGGGAGGGCGCCGCCCCGGGCTTGTCGTGGAGGTCTCGAGCCGTCAGCCGCGTGGCAGGGAGGCGAGGAGCGGTCGACATAGGCGCGGCTGCATGCGAGTCTGTCGCACCCACAGCGGGTTCCATGACCGCCACTGTCGCCCGCGCGTCAGCTGCAGGCGCTTTCACGGCGGATGCCGCGCCCTCAGCGGCGGGCGTCAGGGGCGTCATTGGATCAGACGCACGCGCGGTGGTTACCGGCGGCGACGCCCCCTTCTCCGCGTCACTCGGAGCGCCCACAGCCGCCCCCTCAAGGGCCCCGGTCTCGACCGCCGCCCCGGCGTCCCGCATCGCAGCCGCACCGGCATCCCGCGCCGCTGCCGCACCAGCATCCCGCGCCGCAGCCGCCCGCATGCGCTCCCGCCGCCGCTGCCGACGCCCCCCCGACGTGCCCGACCGCGCGATGCGGCGGAGGAGCAGCGCCTGCTCCTCCTCCGAGACGAGCACAAACGGCGCCCACGCGGCGGCGGCGCCCGCATCCGAGTGCAACACGTCCAGGGCGGAGCGCCACGTCACCTCGAGGAGCTCCCGCAGGTCGCCAACGTCGCCCAACTCGGCGTCCTCGTCAAAGTAAAGCCCCCCCGAGCGGGCGCAGGGGACGAGCCCGGCGCCCGACCGCAGGCGGAGGTCGTTGAGCGTCCGCCGCGCACGGCGGGCGCCCATCCGCGCCGCCCGCGCGTCGCCGCGGTGCCGCCCGCCGCCGGCCGACGGGGGCCGACGGTGGGACCCGCCGCCGCCGCCACCGCCGCCCAGGGCCACGCCCGCCGCAGGCGCGCCGACGGTGCTTGCGCGGCGGACCGCCAGCGCTGGCGCGAGCCCCGCCGACCGCGCGAGGGAGCGCGACGCGACGCCGGCGGCGGGGCTACTGCTCCGGAACGGTGGGAGCTCGCTCGCCTCGTCCTCATCCTCCTGCAGCGCTGCGACGCTGGCCCGTACCAGCCGCCGCAGCTCAGCGGTATCCATGATGGCGGGGGGGGGTGTGCGGTCTCAACGCCACCACCACACCGGCGGTGACGGCGGAACCCGCGGGGGCGGACGCACAGACGGGGGGGTGGGAGCGGCGACCGGCCTGGGGCGGCATGGACATGAGCAGCCGCGGGGGACCCGAACAAAAGAGAAGAAAAGCCCCACGCAGGGGTGGGGGGCGTCCGCACCGGGCAGCAGCAACGAAAACAGCGATACGAGGGGTGAGAAGCACAAATGCAAAAAGGAAGCAAGGCAAGGGAGTGCGGCCGAGTCGAAAGCAACACAATGGGCGACTTCGACCGTACCGGTGGTAGGAACGGTCCGAGCAGGACGCAATAAGCCGCAGGGCAACGTTCGGTGGGCCACACTAGGAAAGGGTGCCTCGACCGCGGGCCAAGCGGCGGAGAGCACGCCTGCAGCAGCAATGCCAGTGACAGTAGCAGCAACCGGGGGGTGCACCTTCAGCCAGGGCCACCAAGTGCCACCGCAGCGCGCCACGCCCGCCCCAGGGGAACGAATCGGCTTCCCCGGCCGGAAGCCCACACGCACCAGAATATGAATGAGGGATTGAGGAGTGAGGGTGTGAGGCAGACGGGGGTGGAGTTTGAGAATGCGATGAGGGACGTGGAGGGAGGGATGGAGACGGCGGGGAGGGAGAATAGCACGGGGCAGGCGGGCGAGGAATATTCGGCGTCCGCCCACCAGATGCGCCCCCAAACGACCGTCTGCCTACAGCGTGTCTGCACGCACCGGGCGCGAACAATGGGCAGTGCCGGGCCAAAGGGGGCGGGCGGGCGGGCGGGCGAGTGCGGGGAGGTCGCCTGGCTGGCAGCGCGTCCGCGAAGTGCCGCATAGAGGGGGTGCGAGCACGGGGCCAAGGCCGCGGCATCGTCAAGATGCAACGAACGAGGCAGCCCTCCTGGCGGCTGCCAGCTCAGCCAGCGTTCCATCATTAGTAAACTTAGCAGAAGTACGTTGGGGAAGACTTCGGGGCATCAAGGACTGGGTTTCAAGTGCTAACTACAAACAGTTGATTGGAAACGTCCGCCCGGCCACACGCTACGCTGGCGCTCCCCATGAGTGCGCAGCGAGGAAGCAGAAACGTCAGTGGACGAGAGGAGCAAGCCCAGATCGTGAGGCGGGCCGCCCCCCGCAACAAGGGTGAGAGGAGAAGGTTGCCACATGTGAGCAATGGCGCACGCGTGGTTACCGTTTAGACGCTCCACGTCGCGAGGTAGCGCCGACCGCGACCCAGCGAAGCGTGTTAACGACTTCCTCGCCGCCATCGCTGCACGCTTGACGGCGTAGACGCGGCGAGCGTGGGTGGGGGGACGGCGGTTCACAAAGGTGGTTAGCGCGTGGGCATGGAGAACTGAGTTTTACACGCAAGGGAGAGAAGGGGACGAGAGGCACGAGACGAGCATCGTAATGAGAGAGGAGCGGAATCGCAGGGACAAGGGGGTGAGCCAAAGGGGAGCGACACTGCTGAATAGAAGCAACATAGTGGGGCAGAAAGGAGTGGACTCGCTCGTCACGCACCGCGTCCGCATCCCTGTCCCTGGTAGGGCTGGCGCACCAGCAGTGCTTACGCAAACAAAGCTACGGTCGCGCCCACCCTCAGTCCTGCCGCCAGCTCGTTCGTGTACGCGCGGCGGTTGGCGCGGTGGGTGGCGCTGTCGGTGGCAGGCAAGGGCACCACGACCTCCACCCGACGCAGTGCTGTAAGCTGCCTCAACCCCGCCGCCGCATCGGCGGGCACCAGCGCCGCCGTGGTGATCCGCAGCAGCCGCAGCGACTGCACGAGCGCGGGCGCGTCGCCGACGGCCCGCACGAGCGCCTCGATCGCCGCTGCCTGGGCGGGCTCCTCTCCGGTCAAGCCCAGACGCACCAGCGGTAGCCGGTCGGGCCAGCAGCCGACGGCGCCGCCGTACCCCTGAAGGTGCAACTGGAGGTCAATGAGGGCGGGGAAGGACCCGTCGCCGAGGACCGCGAGTGCAGCGCCCGCGTCGGCCACCGCGAGGCGGAGCACCGCCAACGCGCCGCGGAATGACACTTTCCTCAGCACCCCTGTGTCCATAGTAGAGGAATGCACGCCGGCGCGTGGGCGCTCGACCGAACATATCAGGCTGCGGGGCAAGGCCGCAAGAAGTGCCACAGCTGTTTCTGCCTTCCCCGCCGGGAGTCGTGGTAACCGCAGCGCGTCCAACTCGCGCCCCTTCAAGAACGTGGACAAGCCAAAATCCGTCCCAGGGGTGGCGCCCTCGGGGAGGCCGATGAATAGGGAGGCAGCCACGAGGCACGGAAGCGCCGGGGGACCCAAGAGGGCCAGTGAATCGTCCTGGACGACGCAGCACACAAAGGAGAGGTCGCGAAGGTGCTTGAGGCCCGCCAGGGACGCAGCCGCCTCTAGCGTGACATCGATGTTGGTCAACGTCAGCTGTCTAAGGCAGCGGGGCGGGGGCTGGAACCACAATGCCACCGCGTCCAGAGGTTTTTCAATCCACATGCCTGTCGACACCATGTACAGGTCCAGGATCGGCGGGCCGCTCGAGCTGCGCAGCGACAATGCGTCGACGGGTGGCTCGGCTAACGCCAGGAAGTGGGCTAGAGGTTTTGCAATGCTAGCCAGCGCCACAGCCTCGCCAGTTACGGAGAGGCCTCGCAGCCCCGCTGGTAGACCCCCCGACTGCATCAGCTGGCCGACCGTCCACGCGTCGGCAGTGAGCTGTCCCCTTGGCGCCAGCCGCGCCGCCAGCTGAAGCGTGCCCTCCACCAGCGCCCGAGGGACGATCGGGATGGATTTGGGAAACCGGGGCTGCCAATTCGGAAAGACGGTTAGGCCGAGGCGGTGGGGGCGGGTGGTGTCAAGCAGCCGCAAGACGGCCGGCACGTGGGACGCGAAAAGCACCAAGTGGTCCGCGGCGGGAGGGGAGTTGTACAACTGCCCTGGCTCCCAACGCGTCGCCGCCGCCGCTACCGACAAGCGCAGCGGCAGCCCGGTCGTCCATGGCGGGTTGACGGGCTCATTGAGGGCGAGCGTCGCCTCGTTGGCGGCGGCCCAGTCGAGGCGCGCGCCCACGACGGCGGCGGCGGTAACGGCACGGAGGGGCCGACAGGAACACGCGACGGCCAGTAGGTCGTGAGTGGGGAGGCGGACCAGGACCTGCTGGACGAGCTCATCGGGCAGATCGAGCAAGCCGACGCGGCGTGCGCGATGGAGGTGGTGCCGACCGTCCTTGTCGCTGCGTGCGCTGCTGCAGAGGCCGCGTTCGCCGCCGCTGGCGCCTCCAACACCGTCGCTGTTGCACTGGCGCGAGTCCATGGCCGACATCGAGTGAGCGACGGAGAGAGGCAGTCCGCCAGGGGCGGGCGGGGGATTTAATCGGCGCCTGGAGGAGGGAGGGGAAGCGGCTTCATCCTCGCCGGTGGAATGGGCTCCTCCAATGCCATCGCTGCTGCAAAGGCTCGAGCGCGTGGACGACATCGGGAGAACGAGGGAGGGAGGCAAGCCAGGGGCGGGCGGGGGCATCCAAATGACGTCTTGTGGAGGACGAGGGAGCGGCTTTGGCGCGGCCGGTGGGCTGGGGGGTGCTGGAGAGTGGCGGACCATTAGGGAAGCATCGGTGCAACGCACAGCTTGGCGGGAGCAAACGCTGTCCGTGGAGGTCCAGTAGACTCGGCAGGGGACGCTGGGCCTGTGCAACGCTTCTAGGGCCGGTCGCGTGAGATGCAAACTCGCCACGCTGTGCTGTGTCATGGCAAACAATCCTCGCAACAATGTCAACGATGATCAGACTTGGTACTTTCGAAGTAATTTTTCCAATACAGACCTTCGGCACCGAAAGCGCGTTCGCGAAAGCACCCTGGACTTGCGAAACGACAAAACCATCTTCACAAGACGAAACATAGGCCAGCGCATCACGAGCATCTTCTGAGAGTGTGCTCTGACAAGAAGGCAACGCCTCTCAGAGTCAAGGTCACCTCAACCGCGCGTGCGCGGCGACGCTGCCCCGCCGTCGAGATCGATGACAGGCAAGCGCCGACCATAGTACAGTAGTCTGGCTGTGGAATGTTATTGGACAGCGGCCGATCAACGTTGGCCAAGACTGATTGCCTATTGTCGCAGCGGAACGGCCAGTGGACTTGCTGCGCATGCAATCAGGCCATTCTCAACATCGACACGTGCCAGAACCTCGTGAACGGCATCTACTGCAACCACGTGTTGTGCAGCAACTGCCGGCGGCGTCTACAAGGTACCATCCACGGCCGGTTGGCGTTGGTTGTGTGCAGCGAGCGGCACGTGGTGTTATGGTGCAGTAGCTCTTGTGAACAGGTTGATTGATCACTTTGCTCTAGAACAATGGGTATCATACCCACGAGAAATGTTGATAAATACCAGTAGATGCTGTAGATGCCCGTTGTTGCATGATACATCATGTTGACAAGTGCCCGTTGAAGTACGATACATCATCATGATCTGTGCCCGTTGACGTATGATACATCAACGGGCATCTTTCAACATTACTCGCCTACCAACAGCATACCTACTGCATTTTGGTCACAAACTCAGCTATCTTCACCATGCCGACAAGGTCACCTTCAGTCGTCTCGGCCTGCTTGCTAGGGACCCAGCCCGCTGTGAAGCCACCGTCAAAGTCAATGATGTGCGCATCGCCGAGCTTGTCGATCAACACGTTCGCCGCCTTGACGTCGCCCCACACTTCACCATTGCTGTGCACATGCTTCAGGCCGTCTTCGATCTGCTCCAGCCAGCGGTCCTTCAAGGTTTGGTCGATGCGTTGACCGTCGGGTGGTCGCCAGGCCTGTAGGGCCACGCCATCAATCAGCTCGAGCAGCATCCCATCCACAGACCCGTCAGGCAGGACGACCAGGCCCACCAAATTGACAACGCGCGGGTGCGGTGGAAGCCGGGAGAGCACGGTCGCCTCGCGGACGAAATCGCGCTCCGACGAGGCCCCGTACACTTGCTTAAGGAGCCGCCGCTTGCCGTCCACACAGACGATGGCCATGCCGTGGCGCAGCTTCTTCTCAAGATGCACATTATCAGCGAAGACCTTCGGTACATCAGGCGCTGGGTTGGTCACCGGTCCCGGGGGGGCGAGGAGCTTGTGAGGGTTCTTTTCGTGTGGCACAGAGACGAGAGCTCCACCGACCGTCTTCAGCTGCACGCGGTACGCCCCGTCCTTCTCGCTCGGCACAATGCCATCGACCACCGAGGGTACGGAAGCGCCGTCCAGCGCTCGCACCAGCCGCGCGATGAACGGGTAGAACAACACGCGGCAAGCGGCGAACGCATCATCGAGCTCCTCCTCATCCAGGGGCTCGTCCTCATCGGCTTGTGTTCCTTGTATCCGATGCAACACAGCGTTCTCCATGCAGTCCTCCACGTCCTTGTTGACGACCAAACGCGCATGAAGCGGGACGCCGCACACGTCCCAAACACCAGTGTAACCGCCATGATCAGCGGTTTCGTGCTTCAGGTGCCTTTGCTTGCGAAATTCGACGGTGTCCGGTACCTCCGCGCTGGTGTCGGCAGCATCTCCGCTTGAGCGAGACCCAGCGTCCATTGCGACCAGGCGCCGCGGTCGCACCCCACCCGACGGAGGCGCAGCCTTGCACGCGGGACGGGGCCAGCCCGTACTGGGACACGACCCCGCCGCCGCGACGCGCGCTGGAAAGTACGGGCGGCGACGACCGACCGCGACCGATCCCGCGCGGGGGGCGATCGGGGCCAACAAAGGCCGCTTCAGCAAGGAGTCGCCAAGGTCACTGCCGGGACCGTGGAGGAGGCGTGGGGTGGGGGTATCCGTCAGGAGGGGGTGGATTTCGAGTGGAATGGGAAGGGAGTGGGGTGGGGTGGGGGCGGGGAGGGGAAAAGAACGAGGTGGCGTGAACGCGTGGTGGAGAGAGAGCCAGGTGAGGTGAGAGGGACTGCGGCCCGTTGATGTGGGGGTGGCGCGGCGTGGCGTGCTTCTAGAGAGCGAGAAGTTTTTCCACGCAGAGGTGCAACAAGTGGGGTGGCACTGAATGGGGACGTGCGCCAAGTGGGCGCGTGCTCAAACACGAGCCGCCTTTTCTCCAGTGGGAATCAGCGACGTGTGATGCCTGGCAGCCACCACGTTGAAAAAGCAGACACGGCTGACGCGCCAGCAACGGCGCCACGCGCAGCGCGCGGTCGGCCGCGAGCGCGGCGCGCGCGGCGCGCGGCCGCGCCGCCGCCCTCCGCCGGGGGCTGTGATGGAGGCGTCGCAAAGCCGCTGGCGGTGGGGCCCCCCTCGAGAGGCACCGAGGCGCATCTCCCGCGTCCGTTTCGGTCGCCCGGTTCGCCGTGCTGCCCACACGAGGGGTCTCCGCCGACCGCTCGCCGATCGTGGGCCCCCCGGGGCGATTTCGGCGTTTGACGGCCGCTGATTGGGGACACGTGTTGTCTCGGGCGGGCAGCAGGGGTTTTTCGCCACGCTCTCCAACGGTGGCCGCCGGCAACCGGGCCCGTGCGGGACCGGCAGGGTCACCTACGGGAGGCGCCTGCCCGCGCCGGTGCCCCGGCCGCTTCCCGCCCCCCGCCTCCACCCCTTTGTCCGTGACGCCGGCCCCTCCGATACGTCTCGCCGTCCACCTCCCCCCCGCGGGTGGGGGCGGCCTTGCCCCTCGTGTGGCCCCTTGCCGCCGCTGCCCAGCCGCGGCCGTGGGTGTGCCCCCACCGGGTGCGCCCGTCATGGCCGACGGCGGCTTGCCGACGGCGGCGGCGGCTGCCGCCGCCGCCGCCGACGGCGGCGCCGACCCCCGCCACGACCCCGACGACGTCGACCCCCCCCCCTCGTGCTGCGCGTGGGGCGGCCACACGGCGGCCGAAGTCGGCACGTCGTGGCTCCTCCCGCCCCTCCCCCTCCTCGCGTGGCGCGCCGCGCTCGCCGCGTGGGTGGTCGGGACGCTCGCGTGGCTCGCCGCGGCGGACGAGCTCGACATGGTCTACTTTACCAACGTCAACTACACGCTCCTGTGCGGGGTGCTCGTCGCCACCGCCGCCGTCACCGCCTACGCGGTGCTCGTCGTGCGGCCGCCGCCGCACCCGTCGCGGCGGGGCGGCGGCGGCGCCGCCGCCGCCGCCGCTCCCCCCGCCGTCGCAGCAGAGGCGGGGGGCGGGGGGGCCAAGCGGGCCGACGGCGCGGGGCCCGTGTGGACGGCGACGGTGCTCGCCTTTCAAGTCGCGGCGAGCAACGCCCTCTTCCTCGATGTCGTCTACTGGGCGCTGCTGTTTGACACGCTCTCCTTTTCGACGACCGTCGTGCACCTGCTCAACGCGCTCGTCGTTGGCGTCGACATTGCGCTCGTGTCGTCAATGCACCTGCGGTGGGCCTACCTCCTGCCGTCCGCGGCGGTGGCGCTGCTGTGGGTGTTTGGCTTTGCGTGGCCGTGGTACGCGGCCACGGGGGAGTGGGTGTATGGGTTCCTCGACTTTCGGGAGCACTCGACGGCCTACACGGTGGGGATTTACGTGGGGATGACCGCGTGGCACTTGGTCGCCGGCGCGCTCGTCGTCGGCCTGTGCCGCCTGCGGGAGTGGGCGGTGTACCGTCGGCGGCGGCAGCGGGGGGGGGCGGGGGGGAGGGCGCCCGCCGCAGGGGAAGAGGCGGTTTTTGTCTAGGGGCGGCCGCGCGGGCGGGCGGGGGCGTGGCGTGATGACACCCGGGCGACGGCACCACCGACAACGCCTGTCATTGCGCAGCTGACACGGGCGAGCAATCGCTCTGTTGGGACATCCCACCGGGGGGTTTCCCCCCCACAT
>Ga0114957_1004222_pt1 | contig 12518 bp, 16 predicted proteins | sample BantaG_FD_87175 | JGI IMG/M metagenome (GOLD analysis project Ga0114957, IMG submission 87175) | Marine algal microbial communities from Bantry Bay, Ireland - BantryBay_4 metaG | ecosystem: Host-associated > Algae > Red algae > Unclassified | place: Bantry Bay, Ireland | collected 2014-11-21 | reverse complement strand
TAAGACAAGGAAACAAGCGGGAACATCGCGTACACACGGAGATACGCGTCAGACACAGATCAACAGCTGTATGATGCGGGAGCGAGAGGTCAAGAGGACGCGGAAGGAAAAGGTGAAGAGGAAGCAGAGAGAGGAGTGGAGAACACGTTTCATGAAATATCCGAACGTACCCGGGCGGTGTTCTGCACGCTTTGCTCCGTCTACTCTGGCGGAGCAGCCGACGGAACGCGATGCGACGCGTAGCCGTCCCCGAGCCAGCTGGGGGCTTCTTGCCCTTGCACAAGTATGGAAAAACACGGACGAGGCGGTGCACAAGCGTGCGAGTCACTCCTAGATCAAGCACCTGATAAAACAAGGGAGCCGACACAAGCAAGGGAGGCAGAGCGTGAAAGAAGAGACCGTCAGTTACCGATTGCAATGAGAAGCCGACGGAAGGCGTGTATAGCTTCCAAGCACCCATGCAGCGAAGGATCAAAAGCGACGGAAAGCGTACATGGAGCACATCAGACCCAATCATCTTGTACAGCAGCATGTGCGCCGTTCCCAGGCCGGCCATGCCTGCAAGGCTCGGCACGCCGCCCGACGTGGAGTCTAGCGCGCCGAGCGCCACCCGCCGTTGGCGCTGCCGTTGTCGCCGCGTGTGCTTATACGCTTCCACCTGATTGGTGATCGTGTTGATCACGTTACGGTCCTTGGCGTCGACGGCCTCGGCCGCCCCGATAATGTCAACCTTGGCCATGCACGCCGTGCACGGGTGCACGTACTGGCTGGCTTTCAAGCCCAGCACCGCCCTTTCCTCGGGCTGGTCGCAGATGTTCAAAAGCACGCGCGGGAACGCCAATGTCTTTTGACCGTTGACCTCGACGCGGAAGCCAATGCGGCTCCTGCCGATGACGCGCGTGAAAGCCACATATATCACGCGCTGCAAAAGGCCGCACCGACGAGTCCTGGATCCTTCGTCTGCCCCCGGCTCTTGGAGCTTCCGCACGATGGGGACGTAGGCGATAGTGACCCACCCAATCGTTCCAGAGACATCGTTGACGAGACGGACGCGAATGGGGTACAGTTTGTGCGCTGAGAAAATACGTCACGCCAGGGCAATAAGACAAAAAGACGAAGGAAACGAAAAAAAAAGGCACACATCAGTGACTGGTGGGTACGGCGTAAGGCACCAGTACGCAAGTGAGAAGCCAACCAGGCACATGCGGCGGCGAGTTGCAAGTCACCCTCTCTGACATCAAAAAGTGAACGTACCGCCAGACCAAGACAGCTGGCTGCTCTCTGAAAACACGTGCAGGCCAAGGACGCAAGCGAGCACCTGCTGGTTCATCATGACGAGCTCCTCGCACAATCTGAACGCGTCGCCGTCCATTGGCGTCTCCCGCTTGTCGCTCGTTGCAGGCGGCCCCGCCACGCCACTCCACCCTGAATACTGTCGCGCTTCTTCCTCATCAGCGCCCGGATGACCTGCAGCACATCTCGGAAGTACGCCTCGTACGCGACGCCTCCTTCCACCAGCTTCACCTTCTGCCATCCCGCATTGAGCGCGGCGGCGTCCAGGTCGTCCCGTCTCGCGTCCTTAAACGCCGTGACCGACGGGAGCGCGTACCGCAGCGTCGCGTAATGTCCGGCGTCCTCCGCCATGCCCGCCTTCGTGCCGTCCCAGACGTCCAGGAAGTCATACAAAAATTCCTGGTCCTTCTACGACAGGCCCGCCCCTGCTACTTTCAGCGCAAACCACTCCAGCGCGCGCAGGCGCACGGTGTTAAAACGGCCCGTTTTGGCGCGATTGCGGACAAGGACGAAGGGCTCCGCGCGCCGAGCGTCCCCGAGGGCCTCGCAAAGCGCCCTCACATGCAGTCCCACGGACGAATACAGGTACTCGGGAACCGCCTCAGCGGCGGCGCCGCCACCGTCCGTGGGGGGCACGAGGACGCGCGTCAGCTCCAGGAGTGTACGCAACTGCGACTCAACCGCACTGTGAGCGGTCGCTCCCGACTCGGAAGCAGCCGGCGGCGTGGCTGGCGCCTTTGACCAGGAAGGTGACGGGGAGGGTGGCGCCTCCGACTCGTCGCCACCTAGGATGCCGTCTGCAGCGACGCAGCCGGCACCTGTGGCGACAACGCCAGCACCAGACCGCAAGGCCGCACCATGAACGCCCCCTTCACCGTCTCCACCACCTGCATTGCGACCATCATCGCCCGTAGAAGCCTGACGGGGCCGACGCCGCGGCAGTTGCGTGTGGCGACCGGTGATACCGCCGCGGATTCCGTACTGGTGCCGCCGGAGGGTCGAAAAGAACTCAGCCTTATACCCGCAGTAGCAGACGATAAATGGCTGCTCCGGTGGAGCGTCCGACATGATGCCATACCTAAGGGTAGGGCAGTGCCAACAGATGAGCAACAGACCATAAAAGCAACACCCGAGAGTGACAGGCAGTGCGCGTCAGATTTCGAGCAACAATTGAAAGATACAGCTTGCATTGAGCACCGGTAGGCAACAGTGACGGTGCACGGGCATATCTCCATTCCTCCCCAAGCAAGCACCATCGCGTCCACAGAAGCAAGAACCGCAGGAACGTGTGGCTGATGAGATATTGGTCGGGTGTGCGTAAAGAGAGCGGTGGGGTGGGATTGCTGGTGCGCCGAAGTCCGGCGCTCCCCTTTCGTATTGGGTGCAGGCTAGGCGGCGCGTCGCCGATCAGACGCTGGCAGTCACAGCCGGATGCCGCCGGTGGAGAGCCTACCTCAAAGGGTGCGAGCCAGTGAGCCAGATACCTGCCCGCGCAGGCAACGGGTGCGACGAGTGGCGCGAGAAAACAGTCGACAGCATCGACGAGCACCAGAAAGCGACGCACCAAACCGCACAGCGCGCAGGCGTGGCCAAGATGCTGTCAACCACTGTGCCCGCCACCACGACAGGCGCACTGGCGGCCGGATACACATTTCTCCATCTAGAAACGCCGCGGTACGGGCGGGCGGGACATGCCAGTCCAAGAATTTAGAGACCCCGCCACCCTCTTCCAGTGATCCCACGAGAAATGGGCCACGTCCAACGCGGCGACACGTACTTTGCCCAGCTGGGCGCGAGCGCCCAGACGACAGTCCTGCCAGTTCACTGCGGTCGGCGACCGAGAGGACCCAGATTTTGTGGGCCATCGTCGCGGGCAGCCGAGTACTCTGCTGCAAGCGGGGCCGGCCATCAGCCGGCCGCAAGCATTCCAGGCCGTCAGACCGCGCGGCCGGTGACTCCGTCGCCATGTGTGGCCAGCAGCAGCTCCAGCGAAATGAGAGACGCGCGTTACGAGGAATAAGGGCACACGTGCAACAGGGGAGTAGGCAGCGGTCGTGCAGCGGTACCACTTTGCCGTGACGTGACAGAACCAACGCGTCCCCGCGATCGGAGGTGGGCGAGGACGGCACTCCCCATCCAGAAAGCGCTGGATGGGAACGGCCGCGGTCAAGCCGGATCCCGCAATGCGATGCACAAGACCACAATCCACGAAGGAACCACAAAGTTGGATCGATCGTACGCACGCAGCCCACGTGACATGTAAACATGCTTCGTGGAAAAGTTGAGTTATCACTCGCAAATGTGAACGAGAAGTATCTACGGTTTTGAACCGCACCCCCCGTTCGATGGACCGAGGCCGATGTCCTTTCGGCCTCGTCAGCAAGTGACAAATCAAGTGCACGGGATATGTAATTATAATGTAATCGGTCTCTGCCGCATTCGATCGATCGAAGAAAAGATCGACTGTGGTCGGAAGCCGTCTTAGAACGACGACGACGTCGCACGTGCCGCCAACGAGCGTGCACCTTTCGAAAAGCTGTTGCCAAGGAACCGCTTGGGGCAAATCACGCTGCCCTGCTCCTGCCCCGCGGCCGATCGCACGACGGCATTCGGTGCGACCCCGTCTGGGGCGCCCGGTATTCGCTCCCCCCGGCTTTCACCCGGAGGCTCCAGGCCCCACAGCCTCGCCAACGTGCCTGACGCCGCTTGGGGCGAGTCTACGTGCTCGCCTTTCTTTTGTTTTCCGGGTGTGCTTTGCTCGCCGGACTCTGCCGCCCCCGCCCGCAGCGTTCCCGGGCGCCACCCCTCCCCCCTCGTTTGGGCTACGGCGTCGTTCCGTTTGGCCTTTTCCGGCCGTACTTTGTGGGGCTCTGTATCTCACCAACTTACTGGTGCCCCTCGCCCGCTCCGCCGCACGTGGGAAACCGATCTGTTTGCGTTGTCGTCCTTTCCCCGCCTTGCGGTGCGGGGCGCGCTTCTTCCGCGCCGCCGGACGCGTCCCCAGCCCGTCCCCACGCGCACCCCCTTCCTGTGCCCCCGCCGCCGCCGTTTGCTCTGGCGCGTTTTCCGCCTTTTTGCCTTGGGCGCGCTTTTGCTCTCACCCAGGGGCGCCCTTGAGCGCCCCCTGCCGCCCCACTCCGGCGGCCACACAAGGGGTGGCCGTGTGCGGGTCCGCTGCATCGGCTGGCGCTGGCCTGTAAAGACACCGCCATGGTACTTAAAGGGTGTCCGAGGGGCTGAGCAGCGGGGGCTGTCTGGTGTGCACCATGTCCCCCAGTCGTTGCTGACACGAGCGAACCGCGTCGTTAGCCGCCCCGCTGCCCACTCCCCGGCCCTCACAGCCGCCACGCCCTGACTCCCCCCCACCGTTGAGCAAACCCCCTCCCGCGTTGGTCACCGTCATGGTCGGCTACCGTCCTAATGCGTGGGCCCCGCGCATGTCCGCGCTGGCAACGACACCCGAGTCGCCGGAGGCCTGGGAGCAGGAGCAGCGGCGGCTGAAGGAGATTGAAGACGCAGCCTGGGAGCAGCGCCGGCTGGCGGACCGTGACGCTGCGGCGGCTGCCCACTTGCGCACTGCCGCCGCCGTCGCTCCTCCGCCCCAGGCCACCACTGCGGTGTAGCCGCAGCAGCGCTACCACACGCCCGCATCTCAAGTCGCCGACACTCCGGCTGACTCGCCCGCGCCCCTCCATCCTTACGTCTGGCCGTCGCCGTCCCCACCGGCGGACGCTCCCGCTGCTGCACGCGCAGCTATGGGTGTGCCCGCGGCCGATCGCGTGGACAACCGAGGGCGCCCGGCGTTTCACGGCCCTCCTGCGCCGCTGCCTGCGGGAAAGGTCCAGGACGGGTCCCAGACCGTCTGGAACCTCGTCGGTGTGCTCCGCCAGCCCGGCGACGCCGGGGTGACGAGGGTGCAGCAGCGCGCAGCGTTTGGTCCCAGCCGGTTCGTGCCATTTGACAACTCGCCCTTCAAGGTCCCGACGGTGCCGTCTTCGTCGCCTCCACGCCCCAAGCCAATGACGCCGCCGCCGCCTCCCGCCCTGCCGCCTGCATCGGCTGTAGCGGTGGTCGCATCGTCCACCCCCGGCGGCGCGCTGCCGCCGCTCTCGTCGGTGGCGACGGAACTCCGCGGGCCGCCCCTGTCTGCGGCACCCACAGTGGCGGAGCCGTGGACGGCGGCACAGATAGATGCCGCGCCTTGGCCTCCTGCTTGCGTGGCGGCGGCCCCGTCTACCTCTGTTGCGTTGGAGATGGAGAAGGCGGCTGCGGAGGCCGCGGCAGCGGCCGTGGCGCCGGCGCCGTCGCCGTCGCCGCCCTCCCTCTCTGGCTCATTCCCGCCGCCCCTCGCCCCTGCTCGTCCTGGCGCGGCCGCCAAGGTCAACAAGGGCAAGAAGCGCCGTGAGGCCAAGATGTCGTCCGACAGGTCACCTGCGCCACCAACCAAGAGGACGAAGACGGCGGCCGGGGCGGCTGGGGCGGCTGGGGCAGCCGCCGCTAGCTGTGACGAGGCTGGGTCGGCCACTGCCATTGGCTCGCGCGCGCAAAGGACCGAGGCGACGGCAGCCTGGATCCTGGTGAAGGAGGACGTGGCCAAGGCTGTGCGCGACGGAAACAAAGCGCTCTGGGCGGCGCTCAAGCAGTCGAAGGAGGAGATTGAGCACCTCAAGGCGAGCACCAACCCCCTCGAGGCGCGCGTCGACGCGCAGGGTCAGGGACAAGAGCGCACGGCCATGGCGGTGGCGTCTGTGCGCCTCGCCGTCAAGAACGTCACTGACGCGACGGGCGGACGCAAGGACAGCGGTAGAGGGAGCGGAAGCGCCACGTGCAGCCCGCCGGTCAAGGACGAGAAGCCTGTGCTCGGTCGTGACCAGGGGTTGTCATGGATACATCCCTGAGGAATATATCCGCGCATTATATCCGCATCCACTTCGGATACGCGCCGAGGACGCATATCCTAAATGCATTATGCGAAAGAGAGCAGAGGTCATATCCATCCTGTTCGACAGAAATTGCTAGATTATATCTGATCCGTATCCCAGATATGAGATTCAGGATACAGGGATATATAAGATTATGAAACTTCTCGCGCATGAAGAATTCCAGTTAAACGCAGTCGACCGCCGTTTTCGCGTGGCCGCAATCAGGGGATTCGTGTGCAAACTTTTGGGAACGACAAGCGGCGATCCTGCCTCACCCAGAAGGAAATGTTCAATCGCGGAACTCGACCCGTTTGCGTTGTCAGCAGAGCGTGACACGAGATTCAGAACGGTAATTCCGACGTCCGTTTACAAGAACGGCGGGGAACAGCCTCGACGGCGCCCGTTGGGGCGCACAAACCACATATGAAATTCAAGTCTTACTTGACGTCCAGTTAGCACTGGAACAGCGTCTGAATGGTGTTCCTCTCTGGCTCTAATTGTGCTGTCAGTCGGACTTGCAGGATTATATTCGGATACGATATTCGTATCCGGATACGGATACATCCTACTTAATAATCCTGTTCCGGAGGCAGATATCCATATCCGGATCTCAGCTAAGGGAGTTATCCGTAATCAACTACGAAGCATCGGCATGTATCCGTATCCTATTACGGCCCAAAAATCATATCCCGACAACCCCTGGTCGCGACGCGTCCAAAGCTGCCGCCATGGCTCTGGCCCCCACAAACGAGGTCAAGGCGGCCGAGCTCCGGCGCCCCCTCCGCAAGGCGGTCAAGTGCCTGGTCGCCACGACCAATGCCTCGCGCGACGTCCTGATGGACTCGGCGACGGCGACGGCTAGGCTCAACGAGGAGGCCATCAAGGTGTTAGTCATGACGCCCAGTATCGCTCACAGTTTTCTGATGGACTTCATCTACTTCCCATCTGCGAGCAAGAACGCGGCGCCCACGCTCAAGCGGCCGCACAAGGTCGTTATCGCTACCACCTCCCAGGCTGTGGCTCAGCTGCGGGAGTTCGTCTTGAAGGCGTACTTCAAGGTGCTCGATTTCGGATATAACCCGATGCCCCACAGCAAAGCGAAGAAGTGGGCCGAGAACGACGGCTTCCTCACGCCTTACAAGGGCGAGAAGACCGTCGTGGCTGCTGCCAAGAACCTGTTCAACAAAATTGGCGGCAGCTTCCGCATTGTTAAGGACACGAGCGCGGGCGGCCGTTTCCACGTGGACATGACCGTTGGTCATTACTCGCTGATTGAGAGCTTTGTCCGGAACGAGTTCTAGATTGCGCTGGGTCGCCGCCAGCGCCGTCGCAAGGGCAACGGGAGCAGGATCTACTTCTACTGGGTCCAAGAATTCACCTATTCCATCAAGCACCTCTCCAAGAACCACAAGAACAGCAGCATCCATGCAGGCTACCGCATTACCGACGCTATCGACCCCGACATTGTGGTCCGCACCACAACCGTCGGCTGGGTCTTCACCGCACCCACCGACTCGTCGCCGGCGTTGTCATCGGTGGAGCGGGTGTCCCCAACTACGCCCGCGACGTCCGCTTGCCACACGCGCTCGACCAAACGCGAGAGCGCCGCGCCGCGCCGCTGTCCAACGTCATCTTTTACCGCGACCGACGCAGCTGGTCAGGGAGCGGCGAGCCGTGGCGCTCGCGCAGCCCCCCGCCCGGCCACCGAGCGTGCCTCGTCGGCGGCGATGAAGAACTGCATCGACGACTACGGCGTCGGCGACTACGATGACGGCCGCCCCTCGGACGGGGCATCTCACGCGCCGGCCGCTGGTGTCGTGCTTGTGGTCGACGACGACTCCAACGACGGCGCCGGAGCGGCGATGCGTGGCCTCAAGGAGGACGGGCCGGTGAGAAATGTCGAGGAGAACAATCGGGTGGAAAGAGACGGGGCGGGGGCACGCGGGGTGGGCAGCGACGAGGAGGCGAGCGACGACGTCGGCGGCCGCACATCCTCGAGCGACGGCGATGACTCGGACGATGACGGGGACAGCGCAGACGTGGGGGACGAGAGTCAGGTCGACGAGGACGACGAGGAGGAGGGGGTGTATTGAGTGCGCGTGCGCTGAGCGTGGCCCGTGATGACAGCCGCTAGGGCTGCTTGTGCTTTGATGCTTTCTTGCTTTAGGTTGGCCGCTCCCGCCGTTTGTGCAGCTCTTTCACGTTGTTGCTTGGATGCCCTCCGTACAGCACAAGGCCAGCGTGCCAGCGCACGTGGTGCGATACGAAACCTATCAGCAGGAGCCGAGGAATAGCACGCACAATAGCAAACGCGCGTCGTCTCTTGTTTCTTTGCGAGCTGTCAGCCTCTTGCGTCTCTCGTGCACGCACGGCATTGGCAGAATCCGTGCGCGGAGCGTCCAATGAAACACGACTTCTGCCACCGCCGCGCCGCTGTGCATCTGAAACGGCCGTGCCTGCCGAGGATCACACGCTGTCACTCCGGCGGGCCACGTGCACCCGGGCACTCACGGGCGGAACGGGTGACTACGCCATTGGCTGGAAACGCCCATCCAAATCCCCAACGATACCCCATCCAAAAACGCTTTGGTTGGGCGGAGACACCTATCCCTTCCCATCCAAAATCCCATCCATCCCCAACCAAAGCCCATCCAAAACGCGTTTGGATGGGCAGTCTGCAGGCCGTGACGATGGTCGCTCTCCCCCTGCGTGGGCGGTCTTGCCCTCTACTTTGTCGGTTCGTGAGCAAGGAGCCCGACTATTGTGTCACTTCGGGGCAGGGACAGTAACGAGGCGAAGACGAAGACGACAACGCACGGGCAGCGACAGACAGCCAATAAGCGATCGAATTTGTGGTTCAAGGATCTTGCGTTGCAGCCAATCAGCAGATGCGGAACTGTAAACAGGTCTCCTTCATATGGTCGGCGTGTCCAGCGGCTCGATCAAGGTCGCTCGGGCCCCCACTGCAGTCCCGCCGTTCCCCGTCGTTTCCCCTCGTTTCCCCTTGTTAATCGTCCTGTCTCGTCGTTTCTCGGGCGTTCCGCCTTGGATCCACGTCGATTTCCGGCTGTTTGCCGCCTCGATCGCGCAAAGCAGGTCCAATCCAGGCAGAATGGCCCCAGCGACGTGCACCGCGACAAGAGTGCGGTGCACCTCTTGCGACATTCAAATGTGTTCAAATCATGATCGGACCAAATCGTCCGTGGTTCGGGAGCCAGGGCACCCCCCCCTTGATCAATTCTCTGACAGTTTGAGTCTCAGGCAGCAGTTTCCCAGCACAGGGCCTCACATGTGGTTTGATTCGGTCCTTAAAAGTCGTCAGTCGGTACTTCGCACTCTTATTCTCGTTCCCCTTGTGTTCGTGTTCCTGTTTGGATCGGCCAAAATTGGGCAGACTGCAATAACAATTTCGGCGTTCGTTCCTGCTTCACAAGCAGCGCGGGACCCACAAAAGTTGTTAAAAACCGGACTGCAATTACAACCGGATAACTCAGGTGTTGTTCACACACTCGTTCGCACTGTGCGAGCAATCCCCCAAAAACGGCCTCCATCGTCGCGAAAATGTACCACTCTACTGGGGATGTCCTGGGCGTGCCGCACGTGCTGCGGGCGTGCTGCGGGCCGAAACTTGTACCTTGGATCTGAAATTGTTGCTGGCCCAGACGGCCCTGGGCTAGGCACGAGGGAACGTGCGCTACAAGCGGAGCCTTCATCAATCTACGACGCCGTGGAGGGAAACTGCATGATGTAGCCTCCCACAAAGCAGGCCACAAGTCGGTCGACTTCAGGGACAATTGTAGCTCCTGGGACGATTCAATGCCTCCAACAGAGCACTGGTCACAGATCAACTGCGTGCGCTGATCGCTGAATTCAGGGGCGCTGGACTATCTAGAACGTATGTGGCCCTCATTGATCCTCGATCGTGTGACCGGTTGGTCACACCTCGCAACGAGGACAAAGATTCTGTGGCCCATGTCACGCACGGCCAAGCAATGAAGCGTAGTCGGCCTCGCGCAGGCACCGTGATCCCCATTTTGGGTTACTGTGAGGGCCCTTACCGGTCAGGAAGCACCTGAGTATAGCTCATCTCGGTCAGCCTGTGGCAGGCCGAGATCTATTGGCGCGCAATGATTGGTCCTGCGAGGGCGCCTCGTCGGAGGCGAGGACGGCCTCCTAGGTATCGTCCAGTACGTGTGGTGGAGACGAACGCCAAGGCTGCCCCTCTGACAACCGCCTTCCTCTGGCTCAAGCCACGGGAGCCGAACAGCCTCTGAACAGAAACCACTTTGCCAAGTGTACCACAGGTGAGGGGCCAGCAGCACGTCTGGCAGGGGGCCTTCGTGGCCGGACACATCTTAAACAAGGGCCTTGCTTGGACGAGGATCCCTTCCACGATCTCTTATTGGTCTATCGTCCGTTTGTCCGGCGCAGGTGGTCGTCTCGTGACCAGGACCACCTTGCCTCATCACGCGCGCCTCAGGGACCCCCGCCCGCCCCCCTACGCCCCCCCGCCCACCGCCTATCCCATTCCCAACGGCCGTGTCCTCTTGGACCCTCCCACACGGCCCTTTATCACGCAGAGTGGGTGCCTGGCAGAATCACATCCTGTGGGCCGAGCGCTCCCAAGTCTGGCGATCGTGGATCGGCCCGCACTTCCTCTACGGTGGCCGGATCAGCCCGCCCTCCCGCCACAAAGAGCACCTGGACAATCACTTTTAACGTTGCACACGCGTATGCTATCGTTTTGTGTATGCCACAGCGCCCTTTTGATCTGTTGTTGTGCATGCGGTGACGAACTGGAGTGTTGTTGGAGCGTGCGTGCCTTTTTTACACGTAGGACGTCTTTCTGCGTCCACGTCTGGAAGACACTGCTCGCTTTTTCTCTGTGGTGCTGTCCCATACTGTTCCATTCTACCCCTTACTGCCCCGTACTGCCCCACTCTGCCCCATACTGCCCCGTACTGCCCCGTACTGCCCCACTCTGCCCCATACTGCCCCGTACTGCCCCGTACTGCCCAAAGTTCCCATTTCTTGCCCCGTGCTGTGGGCATCTATGTAAGTGACGTGAATGGTGGCAAAAGCGGTGGCGGTGCGACTCATGGATGGACTTGGACGAGTGGTGGAGGGTGTGTGGCAGTCGACGCGGGGGGAGGTGGCGCCTGTGCGGAGAATGTCGACGGCGGGGCTGCTTGGGCTTTATTCATCGGGAGCGCGCGATGCCCGATCGGCGTGTGCCTGCCGCGACTACCGCCGGGTTGTGCTGTTCGGGCACAGGAGTGGGAGGACGTGCGGACATCTTTCTTTGCGCTGTGGGAGCCGATTCTAACTTGCCGTGATGCGTTTGCTGTTTACTCTTGCTTGTGCTGCCGTCTGCCTGTTTGTTTTCATTCTTGCGCTTCGCCTGCTTACGGTGTTCGTCTTGTATATTTCTTTAGGTGTCCAAGTCGGGCGGGACGGGCGAGGCGGGGTGGGCGAGACGGACGGGAGGGGCAGGGCGGGGTGGGCGAGCAGTCAGATGGGAGTATCAGACCCATACGGCCGCTTCCCTGCCCCACAAGGTCTCTCTACCCCGGGAGGCGTGAGAGCGCAATGTAAAACGTACGCTTCACTACAATGTGCTCTATCCGTGAGGTACAACGTGGCGCCACCGCCGCCCCCTACGACAGAGCTCCCGCGTGCGATGCGTAGTCGTTATGCCGCGCACCCATGAATCGCCGCAAGAGGGTACCACGTAACTCCTGGATAAATCCGTGACGACGTCCTCCAGGGTGCCTTCGGGAGCCTCCGGGTGCCTCCAGAATGCCTACTTAGTTGCGCGCAAGGTCCGTGTATGGCTCCCAGACACGACTTTGAGCAGTGTCAGATCGTACTGGGGATCTAAAATGCGAATATGGGACCTTACCCAGTTGGAAGAATACTATGGAGAAGAGGGGTCCAGTACGCGACAAAACACAGCAAATATCGTACTGGGGGCCCATTTGGGACCGTCTCAGATGAACTTACAATACTGCTGGCCAAGTCCCCCAGCACGTTCTCAGTAGGGGGTTCAAAGCGTAATTGGCTCATGCGTACCTCGCATGTGTTTTTCAAGCGAAACTCGCTTACGCTCTTTTTGAAGAGCCGCGGCTCCAGACTCGCCTAGCGCCGATTTTGTTTTGAGATCGATACGCTACCGGCCATTTTTCAAGCGAGTCTATCCAGATACGCACTCGCGAAATATTCACGATCTCTCTGAGCGTAATACACTATACGGGGGGGGGGGGGGGGGGGCCCCGGGAAATGTTCGGCGGTGTGGCCGGTCGC
>Ga0114957_1004219_pt1 | contig 12519 bp, 10 predicted proteins | sample BantaG_FD_87175 | JGI IMG/M metagenome (GOLD analysis project Ga0114957, IMG submission 87175) | Marine algal microbial communities from Bantry Bay, Ireland - BantryBay_4 metaG | ecosystem: Host-associated > Algae > Red algae > Unclassified | place: Bantry Bay, Ireland | collected 2014-11-21 | reverse complement strand
GAAGATTCGTTGAGTCGTGTTTGAGAAATTATATATTTTAAAAGCATAAAAAAGACCTTATTTTTTTAGTAAAATAAGGTCTTGTAAGATATTTAATCTTGGGTACTTTACGATGAAAAAGTTAAAGATTTTTAGTTTTCACCAGATTGTTTTTTTGCATCATCAACCATTTTTTCATTTGGTAAAATAGCAACATTTACACGTCTGTTTTTTGCTCTACCCTCTGCTGTATTATTATCGCTAGTTGGTTGTGTTTCGCCATACCAATTAGTAGTTAATCTCCCATTACTAATGCCTTGACCAGTAATATAATTAGTTACGGCATTGGCTCTATTTTTAGATAAAGTCATATTGTTTTCGTCGCTACCAACACTATCTGTGTGCCCAACAACCAAAATATTTGTATCTGGATATTCTTTAAATACATTAATTAGTTTATTTAAAGCAGTTTGAGAGGCTGTGTTTACATTATACTTAGCGGTATCAAAATAAACACCACTGTTTTCGTCGAAAGTTATTACAATACCATCGTCTACACGTTCTACAGTAGCACCTGGAATTTCTTCTTCGATTTTTTTAGCTTGCTTATCCATCTTATTTCCTATAAGAATACCAGCTCCACCTCCTACAACACCTCCAATAACAGCACCTAATTCTCCATTACCTCCTTTACCAACATTGTTTCCAATTATAGCACCTAATATTGCACCACCAGTAGCTCCTATTACTGCTCCTTTTTGTTTGTTATTTGCATTTTTTGTGGCATTACAATTTGTTAGCGAAAAAGTTAACATTAAAATAAATGCGACACTTAATAATTTGTAAATAATTGATTTCATAATAATTATTGTTTAGAAAAGTTCATATTGATTGTAAATGGCTTTCCATCTACTGTTACTGTTTGTTGCCACTGCATTGACAGGTCTGAAAGTTCAGATAATTTAATTCTAAAACCCTGATTGTTTTCGCTTTTGCCTTTGGCGTCTGTTGGCTTTAATAAAAAGTTGTACAATCCTGTTTCTGCATCTACTTCTTGGATTGTAAAAGCGAAGTTTCTATCGTACGTATTACATTTATTATTAACAATACTGTAAATGCCAGTATTGTTATTAGGAATAAATTGCCATTTACTTTGCTCAAAACATTCTTTAGAGGTATCGTTAAGAAGTGTTACTTTATAAGTTCCTGTTTCGCTATATTTTATAGAATTAAGAACCCATTGTCCTTTTATGATTTTTTGAGATTGTCTTACAATCTTGGTACTACCGCAAGACCATAATAAGGTGGCTGTGACCATGAGTACGATTAGTTTTTTCATTTTATATTAAAATTAGTTCAAGTAAATTTACGACTAAAAAACAAAAAAAAATATTAAAAAAAAACTAATTAGTAAATGTTTAACTAAAACTAAGTTAAGGGTTTATATAAAAACTTCAAAAGCTCAATTTTAAGTTTTTACTATTCTAGGCTTCTTTCTAAAATTGATTCTTTTAAGAATCTATAAAAATAAATTAAACGTTTAATTTAAAGTTATTACTTTAGTTTCAGAGATAAAATTACCATCTTCTGTCATACCTTCTATAAATAATTTTGCATCTTTTATTTTAGGAATTTCCATCTTAAATGTTGCTACTCCACTTGTGTTAATTTTAATTCTTGGCAACCATTCTAATACACCATATTCGTTATAAAAATTACTAGTGTAAGATGCATAAATTGGTTTGTAGAATTTTTTATCGTCACTGAAAGTTAATGGAATTTTGAAGGCTTTAAAAGTTCTACCTTCAGTGAATTTACTATCTAATGGAATAGTTATATCCGTATAAATTTTTATAACGCCACCACCACCTCTTATATTTTCTCCAATACCACTTTTGTTTATTTCTACATAATCTATAATTGCCATCGGGAGTGCGGCTAAGTGTCGTAAACCTTGAGTTTGAGGAACATCATCTAAAAAAATTAGTGGTGGAGGGCCTGGTCTTGTACTCATAATTTCAGGCTCTCCTCTACTATTTGTTCTAGTAGTAAACCACTTACTAAAGTATGTAGCAAAATTAATTGTTCTTTCTCTTGTTTTATCGTCCCAAACATCAACTATTCCATAAGATTTTCTTTGAAGTTCTTCTCTTCTTTGTTCTCTCTTGTTAACCTCAATAACCACCTCATCTAATTCTTGTATTACATCGAGACTTGAGATTAAAAAGACATTATTAAAATTATCAATATTTGAGTGCTTGTATTTGGCATTTAATAAACCAATCTTGTTCTCTATTTTTGGAACGATTGACGGATAAAATTGAATATATAAATGAGGGTTTTTTATTTTACCTTTATCATTAAACTCAGCAATTTTAAGTTCTTCATTATTTACAGGAAAGAAATTTCTTAACTCAAATTGGTTATTTTCACTAGTTGTATTAAATACGGAAGAGCTATTATTTTTTGTTGGATACATAATAAACTCGTTAGATTTACTGTTATTAACTGTAGCTTTATAATACACTCCATTTTCGAAAACGTAATTTACTTTAGGTGGATTATTAAATATATCGAACCAATTATAACTGCTCCAGCCTTGCGTTATTAGTAAATTATCTAAATGGTATTTTTTTTCAGCGTCTATATCTGTAAAATAATATTGTGCGTTCTCTACATAACTTTTTATATACGGTTGAAGGTAAGTATAAGATATAATGTTGTGATGTTGATTGTAAGATCTTGTTTTTTTAGGTAATATGGAGACACTAATATTATTAAATTTTGAAAAATGGGAGGCGTTAAATTGCAGACTTACAATAGCTGTATCTTTTGTTTTAGTAATACCAGGCTCTGAGCTTGAAACTTTACTTATACCATTGTAATTAAAAAATAAGCGTTCTAAAATGGGTTTGTTATCCTCATCGAAAAGTGTAAAAATATTAATACCTGTATTAAGATTTTCTATTTTTATAAGTCTAGTAATTTCTGTTTTTTCGTTAAAGTCTATAACAATTGTTTTTAAAACATTACCATTATTGATTGCTAAGTGAAACTTTTTATTTTTAATCTCTTTTAAGGTTTCGTTATTAGTTTTCAAAACAAGATATACTTTACTTGCTGTGCTTTTAAGATTAAGTATAATACCTTTAGATTTAAAATTATCTAATTTATAATCATGAATTTTATCATCTATATTTAAACTAATTTTATAATTTTTGTTTGGTGAAGGCGTAATAGAAAATTTGCTTACACCCAAACTATTGGTCTTAAAACTTGAAACTGCGTTGTTTTTAGAGTCAACTATCTTTCCGCTAATATTTGGTATTCCAAAACCAGAACTGTTTTTTAAAACTACTCCAAAAGTATTACCTACATTATATAACGCGTGACCACTTTCTGGTAAAAATTGAGCGTCAACATTGTTATTAAGATTCTTTTTAAATGTCTTACCTTGATTTTCTGTGTCTATAACCTCGAATGATTGTGTGTAAAAATTTTGTTCCTCAAAATTTCTTTGCCAATTAGTGTAAGCTTTAAAAACATATTGTCCGGTAGTAAATAAACTATCTATATTTACACTACCGTTGCCAACTCCGTTCTCAATTTTAATAAGCTTACTTTTTATAATATTCTTATTCGCATCTTCTACAACACAATATAGGTTAGAAGTTTTTAAAGAGGTTTTTTTTGTTTCTTTGTCTAAAGCATAAGAAGTGAAGCCTAAAGTTTCTCCTTTAATGTAAATAGATTTATTTAGATGCGTATAAGTAAGTTCTCTAGGATTGTTTTTGTAAGTTTCGTAAGCATCGTATAGTTTTTCTATTTCTTGCTGCGCATTAGTGAGTTGAGCAGTTCCTAAAAAAATAAAACAATATAAAAAAATTGAGCGAATATTTTTCATTAGTTATGTTTGGGATAAGTATATTACTCTATCAACAATTATACCAAAAAAACTATTTTTATTGTTTTAAAACCATTTTAGCTAATAGTTAATCCATTACCAACACCAGCATCGTCTGGGTTAACAAACACCAATTTACCTTCGGCAGTTTCCGTCATTAAAATCATACCTTGGCTTTCTACGCCACGTAAAGCTCTTGGCGCTAAGTTTACCAAAACGGTTACTTTTTTACCAATAACTTCTTCTGTTGTAAAACTTTCTGCAATACCAGAAACAATGGTTCTAACATCTATTCCTGTATCTACTTTTAATATTAAAAGTTTTTTAGTTTTTGCCATTTTTTCTGCATTTAAAATGGTCCCCACACGCATATCGAGTTTTTTAAAATTATCGAAATTAATAGTTTCTTTTTGAGGTTCTACAACTTTTTTTGCTGCTTCGTTTGCTTTTTTACTGGCTTCTAATTTATTTAATTGCGCTTGTATTTCGCTATCTTCAATTTTAGAAAATAATAAATCACCTTTTTCAATTTGATGATTTGCAGGAAGTAGTATTTTTTTAGTTGCAATATCTCTCCAAGTCGATTCTGCGTCAAGTGCGGAATGACATAGCATACCTTTCAATTTAGTTGAAGTAAATGGAAGAAAAGGTTCAGATAGAGTTGCTAAAGCTGAAGCAATTTGCAACGCAACAAACATAATAGTCTTAGTTCGTGCTTCTTCTGTTTTTACTAGTTTCCACGGTTCTTCGTCTGCAAGATATTTATTTCCTAGACGTGCTAAATTCATTAATTCTTGGGACGCTTCTCTAAAACGGTAACGTTCTAAGGAGCTTTCTATAACATTTGGAAATGCTTTTATGGTTGCCAAGGTTTCTTCATCTACCTTAGAAAAATCGCTGGGAGTTGGCACAATACCTCCGTAATATTTATTAGTTAAAACAACAACACGATTAATAAAGTTGCCAAAAATAGCTACTAACTCATTATTGTTTCTTGCTTGAAAATCTGCCCAAGTAAAATCGTTATCCTTAGTTTCTGGTGCATTTGCTGTTAGAGTATAACGTAACACATCTTGTTTGTCTGGAAAATCTTGTAAATAGTCTGGTAACCAAACTGCCCAATTTTTAGAGGTTGATAATTTGTTGCCTTCTAAGTTTAAAAACTCGTTTGCAGGAACATTATCTGGTAAAATATAAGAGCCCTCTGCTTTTAACATGGCTGGAAATATAATACAGTGAAATACAATATTATCTTTACCAATAAAGTGTACTAGTTTAGTGTTTTCGTCTTTCCAATAAGGTTCCCAATCTTTATTTTCTCTTACTGCCCATTCTTTTGTTGCAGAAATATAACCTATTGGCGCATCGAACCAAACGTATAACACTTTGCCTTCTGCTCCAGGAACTGGAACAGAAATTCCCCAATCAAGATCACGTGTTACTGCACGTGGTCTTAAGCCATCGTCTAGCCAAGATTTACATTGACCGTAAACATTAGATTTCCAGTCTTTTTTATCGCCATAGAGAATCCATTCTTTTAAAAATTGCTCATGTTTATTTAGTGGTAAAAACCAGTGTTTAGTTTCTTTCAAACTAGGTACATTTCCTGTTATCGCAGATTTAGGGTTTATTAAATCTGTAGCATTATGGCTTGTTCCACAACTTTCACACTGGTCTCCATAACTTTCTTCGTTACCGCATTTTGGGCAAGTGCCTACGACGAATCTATCTGCTAAAAACTGATTTGCTTCTGCATCATATAATTGTTCAGACACTTCTTCTACAAATTCATTTTTATTATACAAAGTTTTAAAAAATTCTGATGCTGTTTCATGATGAATTTTAGCAGAAGTTCTAGAATAGTTATCAAAAGTAATTCCGAAGTCTTCAAAAGATTGCTTAATAATTGCATGATATCTATCTACGATTTCTTGAGGTGTAACACCTTCTTTTTTGGCTTTAATGGTAATTGGTACACCATGTTCATCGCTTCCACAAATAAAAGCTACATCGTTTTCTGTTAAACGTTTGTATCTCGCATAAATATCTGCGGGCACATAAACACCAGCTAAATGTCCAATATGTATTGGTCCATTAGTGTATGGTAATGCTGCAGTAATTGTATATCTTTTAGACATCTTTTTTCTTTTGAAGCTGTAAAATTAAGGTTTTTAGATGACGTATTAAAAAAGAAAAGCCTTTAGATAACTAAAGGCTTTATATAAGTTGTTAAGATTAGTATTATCTAATGATTATAGATTTACTGTAGTGTTGATCTCCAATCGAAATTCTATAAATGTACTGTCCAGTGTTTAATCTAGTACTTGTTTCATTTTTTACATTAATACTATATTCTCCAGGAAAGAGCATCTCATTTTTAAGTGTTGTAACTTCTTTTCCTAAAATATCGTAAAGTTTAATATCTACATGTTGCGTATTTGGATTTTTAATTTTAATAATAGTATCGTTATTATCCATTAAAACAAAGTGCGCAAAACCATTTGCAATATCAAATTCATCTACAGAAAGTGAAGCACAATTAAAGCCTAAATCTACAGTATTCATGTTTTGGCCTAATAAAGCTTGGTTAACTACAGAGGAATTTATACACAGCCATTCTTGCATTACTGTTGCATAGATTTCTCTAAAATCTACATTATAAACCAAATTTCCATTAGGATCTAAAGTTGTTAAACTTGGGTGGTTACCAACAAAACCATTGTTTTCTAAACCAGGACCAAATAATAGCAATGGAGATGCTGCACCATGATCTGTACCTTTAGAACCATTTTCGTCTGGACGTCTTCCAAACTCACTAATAGTCATTGCTAATACTTCTTGATCATGACCTGAAACTGCTAAATCGTCGAAAAATAATTTTATAGAGTTAGACAGATTCATTAATAGACTTTGATGACCGTCTGCTTGATTTGCATGCGTATCGAAACCATCAAGCGTAACCATATATATTTTTGTGCCTAAATTTCCTTTAATCATTCTCGCAACATTTGCTAGTTGCCTTCCTAAACCAGCATCTTCATAATTAACACTATTTACAGAATTGTTGTATGCAGAATTAATAGTTTGTGCATAATTAAAAGTCGTATTAGTTGTGCCTCGCATAAACTCAAGTTGAGAACCATAAGTACAACCAGGTAAATTAGTCATCTCGTGTAGTGTTCCATTTTGCGCTATCGATTCTAATTGGGAGGGATTAGCAACTGAAAAAGCATAGTTGCTATTATCACCATCAAAAATAAGATTACCAATACTTCCAATTTGAATAGCTGCTGGAATAGCTGGCGGATTAACCAAATAATCTGGATAAATACCTTCAAAATAACGTCCAAACCAACCTGTTTCTGTATTATCTGCTAAATCTGTAGATGCCCAAATATCAGATCCGCTAAAATGTGATAAACTCGCATCTTGATAACCAACACCATGTACCACTTTCATGGCTCCGTTTCCCCAAACAGATTGTAAATCTGTCATGTAACTTGGCATTGCATAATTATTAGATAGGCTATATAAATTGTTAGCTGTATGTTTTAATGTTGGTCTTAATGCTTCGTAAGCATCAAATTGATCTAGAGGTACAATAGTATTTAAACCATCGTTTCCACCTTTTAATCTTACTAAAACTAGAATTCTATCTGTTTCTGCTTGGCTTAAAGCCACAGCTAAAGGCGATGCTTTAGAAGCTGAAATTGGTGTACCACCAAGCATCATTGTTCCCCCACCTACAAGACCTAAGGCTTGTAAAAATGAGCGTCTGTTCCATTTTTTATGTTCCTGATCGTGAATATCGGCTTTCGACTTTGGAGTATTAGTATTTTCGCACATAGTGGTTTTATTTAAGTTGGAATTCAGGAATTCTGTTAATATGAGTTAGTAGTAGATAGATTTGATTTGGTGCAGATCCCCAATAGAGACTCCATGAACCATCATCGTAATAGTTTTGAGGTACATCTGCTTTAAAAATATCTGTTGCTATATTGTAATCTGTAGTAGTATATAATTCTTTTGGAGAAAACAGATCGATAATTGATTTTGTAATAAAATAAGGATCTTTACTATCTCCAGAAACTGATATTGCAAAGTTTCGAATGTCTTCTGGACTTTCATTATATATTGTGTTAATCATGTACTGCATAAAACCCCAGCGACCTGTTAAAGTACTAGAATTTATCCAATCATGATCGCCTTGCCAACCAGCAACATCTACAGGATCAAATAAGCGTTGTCCAGCGACTCCATTTAAATAAATAAGACTGCCTTTAAAATCGTCATTGACTGTGAAACCAGTAGTTTTTAAGAAATTAATTGTTAAATCGAATGGGCTTTTAATTTGTGTACCAATACTAAAAGAATCAAAAAAATGTTTACTTTTAAACAGCACACGTAAAATATTTGCAAGATCAAAATCTTGAACAAATATGTTTGCCATATCTTGTACTATAGTATCATTCACAGTTGGGCTTACAAAATAAGTATAGAGTTTTTTGCATATAAAACTAGCAATTAAAGGTGCTTTTTCTTGAAATAAAATATCTATAACATCGTCGTATCCCCAATTTCCAACTTGATTAAATATGGTTTTAGTAGTATCGTTAAAAGAGTTTGGTTCAAAATTAAATGCGGCACAAAAGCCATTGTAACCATTATATCCAGTTAATGCTTTAGCTGTTTCTACAATGTCTGTTTGTGTGTAACCATTATTAACACCAAGTGTAAATAATTCGTAAAGTTCACGAGCATAATTTTCGTTTGGTGCGTAAGATGCGTTTTCTAACCCATTTAAATATACTAGCATAGCGTTTGTTGTACCAATGGTTCTTACAAAATCTTTAAAATTCCCTAAGGCATTATTTTGAAGCGTCGCATAGTATTCCCACAAAAAACTAGAACAATAATAGGATTCTAATTGTGTAACAAAGTGATTGCTCCAAAAAAGTGTTAATCTAGAATGCAATCCATTATTTAAAAATCGATTAAAAAAGTCTAATTTAAGTTCTCTGTGACCTTTTTGAATTTCTTCATCTGGATCTAAACCGGCATTAGTGAAATCATCATAAGTCATTAAAGACCATGGAGGAGTAGTAGTTGTATTTGTATTAACTGCAGCATTTACTAAGTTATTTATTAGATTTTCTGGAGTTTCACCAAGTGCTGAAGTAATTTCATTAGTAGAGGCTCCAAAATGAAGTCGCCTATAAACGTGACTCACTTTTTCTGCATTCCACGGGTTAGAAGCTGAAGGAACATATACAGAAAGGTCACTAGTATTACAAGAAGTCATTGTTTTCATAGGTTGTTAGTTATGTGAAAAATAATTTTAAGCGGGCATAAATACGAATTTAAATTATTAAGAATCTGCATAATTTTTAAATAGATAAATGAACCATAAAAAAATCCCTATTAAATAAATACGTAAAAAACTTACAGTTAAGACTTTAAAGATAGTATAATTTTTTTTATACTTTTATTTGCTCTTCATTTTAACTTTGTAAAATAACATGTAAATTTACAGTATGATTAAAAAAGCATGTTTTATTCTTTTGTTATTTTCCTGCGGAAGTATTAATACTTCAGCACAAAATAATACTACCATTAAAATACCTTCAAAATTGATACAACCACCATATTTAAAAGCAGGCGATACTGTAGCTATTGTTGCACCATCTGGTGTTTTAAAAAATAGAACTAAAGAAATTACACGTGCAAAAGAGCTATTAGAAAGTTGGCAATTAAAGGTTGTTGTTGGAGATCATCTTTTTAGTAAAGACAATCATTTTGCAGGAACCGATCAAGAACGCTGCGAAGATTTTCAAAAAGCTTTAGATAACCCAAATATTAAGGCTATTTGGAGTGCTAGAGGAGGTTATGGAACGGTTAAAATTTTAGATAAATTAGATTATACTAAATTTTTACAACAGCCTAAATGGGTTATTGGCTATAGCGATATTACAGCTTTGCACAATCAACTTCATACCAAAGGTGTAGAGAGTATTCATGCTATAATGTGTGTGAGTTTACCAGAAGATTTATCTAAAATTGAAAAAAGTATAGATACTTTTAAGGCTGCTATTTTTGGCGAGTCCATCAATTACACTTTAAAAGGTTCAAGTTATAATAGAGTAGGTGGTACTTCTGGAGAATTAGTTGGAGGTAATTTAACTATTCTACACACTATGTTAGGTTCTAACACAAGTATAAATGTTAGTGGTAAAATTTTATTTATTGAAGAAATAGGTGAGTACAAATACCATATAGACCGTATGCTACAGAGTTTAAAACGCGCTGGTTATTTTGACTATTGTAAGGGCGTTATTGTTGGAGATATGAGTAGAATGCGCAAAAATACCACACTTTGGGGATCTAGCGTAGAGCAACTTGTTTTAGATGCTCTAGAAGATTATAACTTTCCAATTGCATTTAATATGCCTGCAGGACATGAGGACGATAATCGTGCTATGATTATGGGAAGAAGGATTAATTTGGTAGTGAGCAAAGAGCAATCAATAGTTACTTTTGAAGAATAAATTTTTAAAAATAAAAAATAATTTTACAATTAACTGCATACTAAACTACTCAAGACTCAAATCATGGCACAACATAACGATCTAGGTAAAAAAGGAGAGCAACTTGCTGTAGATTTTCTATTAAATAAAGGTTATAGTATTATTGAAAGAAATTACAGATTCCAAAAGGCAGAAGTAGATATTATTGCACAATTAAAAGAAACCTTAGCTATCGTTGAGGTTAAAACACGCTCTAAAATAGATTTTGGCAATCCTCAAGATTTTGTAAAACCAAAACAGATTCAAAATTTAGTGAAAGTCGTAGATGAATTTGTTATTGCTAATGCATTAGATGTTGAAGTACGTTTTGATATTATTGCTATTGTAAAAGATAATAAGCAGTTTAAGATTGAGCATCTAGAAGATGCTTTTTATCATTTTTAAAAAAATTTAAAAAAATAGACTTTGTAATACAAAGTCTATTTTAAATATAGTATAGTTTTTTAATTAAGCCTTAGCTTTTTTAGTACAACAAGCCTTTTTACAATCTTTTGCGCAAGATTTCTTTTCTGTTTTATTTTTACAACAATCTTTTTTACAGTCTGCAGCACAAGCTTTTTTAGCTTTAGAAAACGCATCTACTGTATTCATTTCTTTTACTTTGTAAGTATCTGCTACACTTGTAACTGTGCTTTCTAAACTTGCTGGAGTTACTTTAGCTTCGTCGTATTCTACCATGGCTAATTCGCGCTCAAAATCTACAGTTGCAGATTTTACACCTTCCATTTTAGCCATTTTTTTCTCAATGGTTTTTGCGCAGCCCACAGCACAGGTCATACCTTCAATTTTAAATTCGGCTTTTGCGTATTTTGCATTTGGGTCTAGTTTTGATTTGGCAACTTCAATTTCTGTATCAACAGTTTTTACTTCTGGTTGCGTTTCGTTTTTACAACTAAAAGCAGCGATGGTAATTGTGGCGATAGCTAATATTTTTTTCAAATTTTTCATTTGCATTAATTTTAATTATTTAATAATAAGATTACAAAATTAACAATTATATCTGTTTATTGCGTTAAAAATTTCATTTTTGCGAAAAACTAATAAATATATTGTATAAATGAAAGTATCTAAATGGACTTACTTTGTTATTTTATCTATTATTTGGGGAACAAGTTTTATTCTTATAAAAAAAGGCCTAGTAGGCTTAAACCCTTATCAATTGGGTGCATTAAGAACTGTTTTAACTGGGCTGTTTTTATTTGTTGTAGGTTTTAAAACCATTAAAACGATTAAGAAAGAAGATTGGAAATGGATTACAATCTCTGGTTTTTTAGGTTCTTTTATTCCTGCTTTCTTTTTTGCAATTGCAGAAACCGAGATTGACAGTGCCGTGGTTTCTGTATTAAATTCGTTAGTACCACTAAATACGGTTTTAATAGGTTTAGCAATTTTTAAGATTACTTCAACAAAAAGACAGATTTTAGGTGTAATTGTAGGTTTTATAGGTACAGCTTTATTAATTTTAAAGGGTGCTCAATTAAATCCTAATCAAAACTACTTATTTGCTGGTTTTGTTATAGCTTCTACTTTAATGTATGCTGCTAACGTAAATATTATTAAACGGTATTTACAACATGTAAAACCGCTAAATATTGCTATTGGAAATTATGTTGCTATTATTATTCCTGCGTTTATAGTTCTAATATTTACAGATTTTTTTACTGTAGATAATTTTAAGAACCCAATTTTAGGGATGTCGATTGTGTATGTCGCTATTTTATCTCTTTTTGGAACTGCAATTGCCAAGGTTTTGTTTTTTAGATTGGTGCAAATTTCAACACCTGTTTTTGCTTCTTCAGTTACTTATATCATGCCAATTGTTGCTTTAATTTGGGGATTGCTTGATGGTGAATCTTTTAGTGAAATTCAAATTTTAGCTTCTGTTATTATTTTAATTGGTGTTTTTTTAGCCAATAAGCAATAGCTTGTTTTTGTGACGTCCTAAAATAGCGATACAGAATTAATAATCTAAAGGTAGTGATTTTATATCACTGCCTTTTTTGGTTTTATATTGTTTTCTTTTGACTTTATTTTGTTGATGCATTTGATTTG
>Ga0114957_1004210_pt1 | contig 12536 bp, 10 predicted proteins | sample BantaG_FD_87175 | JGI IMG/M metagenome (GOLD analysis project Ga0114957, IMG submission 87175) | Marine algal microbial communities from Bantry Bay, Ireland - BantryBay_4 metaG | ecosystem: Host-associated > Algae > Red algae > Unclassified | place: Bantry Bay, Ireland | collected 2014-11-21 | reverse complement strand
TGGCGGTGTGTGTGCGGTGGGGGGGGGGGGGGGGGGGGGCGCGCCCGGTCGCCGCGCTGCCGTGTGGCGGGAGCCCGTGAGGAGCACGCTCGAGGCGTGCCGGCGGGCGTCGGGCACCCGCCGCTGTCTGCTGTGGGCGAGCCGCGCCCGACGGACCCGCCAGAGGGGCACCGACGCGCGGTCGCCGGCCGTCGACGCTGCCCGAGGCGGGCGGGCAAGGGCGACGGGACGCCTCGTGCGGCCGCTGCCTGCCGCCGACGCCACGCTGGCCGGCCCGCCGCGGGGAGGGCGTGCGTGGTCGCGGCGCGGCGGCCGTGGGGCCTCGGGCTCGCCGCCGCTCGCCGCTGTCACCCCACGGGTTTGCCGCGTCGGGCGTCGGCCGAGGGGGCTGACCAGGGGGTCCGTTCGCCCCGCGCGCCCGTACGCCGCTGCGCTGCGCGTCTCTGGTGCGCGTGTGGGCTTCCCGAGGGCGGCGGCGAGGGCCCCGCGGACGCGACGGCGCTGCCTGTCCCGTTTGGGTCCCGCGCGCGAGCGCAACAACAAAAACAATCGGTTGCCACGTCCCCGCGGGCCCACTACTAAAGCTTTCACAGCTCGTCTTTGGCCCGTCCCTCTTGGGTGTGCTTACGATTGAGCTGCCGTTGCGTTCCGTTCCCTCTCGAAAGTTAGGGGGAACTTAGCAAAATCTTTGCCATTTTCATGCTGACCCCCCTCCAGGTCGTGGGAACGCAGCCCATTTCGAAAATCATCTGAGGGCCGGCCGTCGTTTGGCGGAAACTGACTGCATCGTGCGCGGCAGCGAAACGGGCACCAGCGGTCCAGCCGGGCACGCGCAGGACCGCGGCGGCTCTACCGGGACGCTGACGCCGGCGGGTAGTGCAAGTCCGTGAGGACCACGCCGACAAAGTCGTCGCCGTCAGCACGCCACGGCCGCGGAGCAACGCGCGGGTGCCCATCGATGTGGTGCTGACGTTGCTTTAGCCAGTACGGGAACGGCCAGGGATGGCAGCAACCATGACGCTGACGCGTCCGCATGGCCTGCAGCAGCGGCCGCCGCCGCCCTTACCACCAACCCCGCCGACGTTAGCAGCATCGTCACCCGCGTAGCCGGCTGCCCGCGCCCTTGTTGGCGAAACACCACAGTTCTATCAGCCACGCCCACGAGCCGCTGGCTGCCTTCTCGGCCACCGAGTACGTCTTTACACTTGGTGTACCGGGCTTCCACGAGTGCCTCGCGTGGGTGCTCAAGGAGCTGCCAAACGAGCGAACAAAAAACAAAAAACAATCAGTAATGCATTAAAAAAAAGAAAAACAATACAACAAAAAACATGCACAGGACCGTCAAAAAAAGCCGGGATCAGGCGACCGCGGGGCAGCGGAACTGCTCGTGAGGTTGCAGCGGGGGGGTGGCTTATACAATGGACTTGGCGCCGTAAAATGGCCAGGGTGGCCCCGTCAGCACCTGCGCACAATGTCGAGGATGCGGCCAATGCCCTTGGTCTTGCCCTCCCGCAGCACAAAGCGTGCGTCCGCCTTGATGTGCTCTGGGCGGTAACAGAAGGAGAAGCGAATGAGCGCACGGTCACCCGTGCGCACCACCTCCTTATCAATCGACATGACGCGCGCAGCCTGGCGCACCGCCGCGCAGTGGATGACCGGCTGGTAGCCCGGGCGGATGGTCGTGCCGTGATAGAGCACCAGCACCTCGGCAGTGAACTCCCACACCGCGCCCGGCGCCACGCGCGTGTCGAGCATGACCATGCCCTTGCGCACCGTCGCGCGCTTAACCTTCTTCAACGCCAGCGACCCAGCCTGACCGGCAACCACCCGTCGCACGGGCACCCGCTTGTAGTGCACGCTCTTGACAACGACCGACACAAAGGCGCCGCTGTGGTCCGGGCCCAGGGAGAGCGACTGGCCGACGCCGACCGATCCCGCGGAACAAGTGCCAGACACGACCGTGCCGACGCCAGGCACCAGGAACGTCTCGTCAATGGCAAACTCGGTGGGAGACGAGCGGAACTCGGCCCAGTTGCGGCGCGACGGTGCCAGGTTAAGGAACCCACGCAGCAGGTCCAGCCCGTTGCCAGTGACATTGGACACGGAGAAGATGGGCACAACACGATCGTTGACAATGTTCTGGGCGCACAGTGACAGCTCGTCAGACGACTTGACCAAGACGGGGAGCTTGCGGGCGCCTGGCGACTTGAGCAGCTTCTGAATGTGCGTCACAGTAGCTTCGTACACGTGCGTCGGCGCCAGGTCGACCTTCGTAATGACGACGAGCACAGGGACCTTGAGCGCAAGCGCAATGGCAAGGTGCTCTTTTGTCATCCGGAGGACACCCATGTTGGCACCCACAACCTGCGCAAGAAAAGACAACAGACAGTGGAGTGCGGAACAAGGGCACAGCAAAAACGTGACTGCGTGTGTCAGTCTCTGCCAGCATGAAAGACAAACTACTGTCAAGGCGACATGCTCTCACAGTGCCCACCGCAAGAACACTGATGACCAACGTACAAGCATGCAGTAGTCCGGTGCGTGCGCCGTCAGCCCAAACACAGTCGTGCGCAGATAGCGCTCGTGCCCCGCCAGATCGAAAAAGGTGACAATCTTAGCCGCCCGTGACACCACGTCCGCCCACGTCAGCGCGCGGACGCCCGTGTAGTTGACGACCGCCCCCCCGGCGCCAAAGCCCATGATCTGCTGACTGACGCTCGACGTCCGCCCGCTCTCCATCTCGTGCTTGTGGGTAAACACCTGCGCGCGGGCGCGGCCACGCCCATTGTCGAGCGCCCCGCAGCCAGTGAGGACGCCGATGAGCGTCGACTTGCCACTGTCGACGTTACCCGCGACAGCCACGCGCAAGTCGAGGTAATCCTCAAGCGTCTCGGGCAGCTGCCGGACAAGGACAGACGCAACCATGTCGCCGGCAGAGCCGCCAGTCGCACGCGCACGGCGCACGACGGTGCACTCTGCGTGCAGCTCATCGGCCATGCGGGTGAGGGTGCCGAGCGAGGCGGTCAGGGCGTCGGGTGAGAGCCCCCGCGCGCGCCCATCGTCGGTGACACCAATCTCATAGATAGCCTCGCCACTGCCCTCCAACAGCCGGTACTTGAGCTGCGTGACCAACTCCATGAAGCGAGCGGGGGGCGGCTGCACCAGGCTCCACTTGTACTCGACAGACCCCTCGTCGTCCTCGGGATCGAGGTCATCCGCAAACATGAGCTCCACGCCGCCCCCACCGCTGCCGCTGCCGCTGCCGCCGTCGGTCAACAGCTCCTGCATCCGTGACACGGCTGGGCGCGGCAGCAGCGTCGGTGCGATGACCACTGGCTCTCCGCCATCCACGACGCCTACGGCCTTCACCAGCGCCTTCCCGCCGGACGCCCCGCCGGAACCCTCTGCTGCCGGCGCCACCGTCGCCATTGCGGAGGACGGCGGCGGCACCGGCGGCGAGCCTAACCGCGTTGAGCCTGATAAACCCGGGGGCACCCCCGGGTCGTTGCCACTGCCCGTCGCAGCGCCAACAGTTGGTGTGGGCACCGCCGAGGCCGGCGTCGCGCCCGTCCCCGCACAGGCCCGTAATGGTGGTAATGGCGGCATGGCACACGGCTGCGAAAGGACGCGTCGGGGCGTACCCCGGCAGGGCCACAGGCGATGGGAATCAACACACCACCAGCACCACCCCGCCGATGAATAGGGTGTAGGTGGAGCGCCACGCGCCTGGGGATGTGGGCGACCACGTGGACCAGCACCCGCGCGACGACGCACACGCTGCACGCACGCCCACCCTCGCCGCCACACCGACACCCACACACACACACGCCCACGTCGGTCGTGGAAACGCAGCCGGACCTGACAGGCACCAGGGAGTGCTCGCCTCAACGCCGCCACGCCACACTAGTCGGGGCAAGTCAGGCAGTGCTGGCCCAGAGCGACAGCGGTCTCCGCCACCGTTTCCAGCAACAGCAGCCCTCGGGCGGGTGGGGCGGGGGGGGGTGACCCAGACCGCGCTGGCAGAGCAACCTCGGGTCCCCTCCAAGCAGCCCCAGCAGCACCTCCGTTGCTGTACGTTGCGACCCCGCCTAAACGAGAGATCGAATCTACCGGAGATTTATTGAGCAGTTTTACGTGGATATTCCCGAAACGGGAGTCAGGTGTCGGTTGCCCGTTTTCTCGAGAGGCCCACGGGTCAACGCCTCGCGTGCGTGGCAGCAAAAACGTCGCCAACGAGTCTGTCGTCGCGTCTGGGTGCTGCGACAGCGAGGCGCCCGTCGTGGGCCTGGCGAGAATACGTGAGCGCGAGGAGCCGTTTTTCGCATCGCAGCACATGCAGGGAAAGGTCCCACAGGAAAAAAGGCGCACAGGATTAGAGTCATGGAGGCGCGCGGGACGGCGCAAGGGGGCAAACATCTCCGTACGGCCGCTTGACCCCCATCGGGGTAGTCGTCCGACTCACCGGCATCCCTTCAGCGCGACTCGAGCGCCTCAATGCGCATGAGGAGTGTGTTAACCTGGTCCTTGTACATCCCATTCACGTCGTCCAGGTCCGCCTCCAGTTCCCCAATGCGCTCCTCCCGCGCGGCGGCGGTGGCGGCCGCTTCGACCGCGGCCGCGCGCAGCGCCGCCACCTCTGCTTCGAGCGCCGGCGCGCCCGCGAGGGCAGCCTCCAACTCATCGACGCGGGCGGTCAGCGTCACGACCGTCTCAGCGAGGGAGGAGGTGCTCGCGTCGCGAGCGGCGAGCGCCGCCCGCAGCGCTGCCGACTCGCCGGTGCGCTGGCGGAGGGCGGCGGTCAGGCGCTCGATGCTGTACACTCCGCCGCCGCCACCGCCGCTGGCACCGCCACCACCTCCGCCGCCGCCGCCGCCACCACCACCGTCGCCGTCGCCCGAAGACAACACAGCCGACACAGAGTCGCCCCCGTCGTCGTAGGCGCCGCCCAGGAGACCACCGCCCGTGCCCCCGCCGCCGCCGCCGCCAACGTCTCCACCGTCAAGGCCCGACGGAGCGCCCACCCCTGCGTCGCCAGCGTCCAGATAACTCCCGTCTGCAAATGCGAGCAGCGGCCGCGGGGGGCGGGCAGAGAGAGGCGTCTGTGGAGAGCGCGGGTACCCAGGTATGGAAGCGGAGGAGAAGCCTGCGCCGGGGATGGAGGCGGACGAAAAGCCCGCACCCCCGGCGGCACCACTAACGCCAGCACCAGACAGCAAGCCGTCCATACTCCGGCCGGTCGCCGACAATGGCCCATCTGCATCTGCCAACGACCGCAGCGGCCTGCCCCCACCGATCGTTTCAGCTACCCGCAGCCGCTCCATCGCGTCGGCCAACCGCGACTGAGAGATGGCCAACTCAGAGGCCGCCGCCGCCGCGGCGGCGTCGGCGGCCTCGGCCGCCTCTGCGCGACGCAGGCGCTCCGCTGACAGTGCGGTGCTAAGGCGCTCCACGTCCGCGCGGAGGGCTGACGCAGTTGCCGCGGCCGACGCCGCGTCGGCTTCCCGCGCGGTCACCGCCGCAGCCAACTCACGGGCAGCCGCCTCGGACGCGTCCGTAGCAGCGGACGCTTTGGCCTCAGCGGCAGCAGTGGCGGCGTCGGCTCGTTGGCGTGCTTCGTCGGCGGCAGCGGCTGCTGCCTTGGCCGCATCAGTCTCACGCACCGCCGCCGTCACGCGCACATCGGCGGCCGATAGGCGCGCGGCAGCGGCTTCCTGCTCCGCTGCGGCGGCGGCTTCCCGCTCAGCGGCTTCCGCGGCCAGGCCGTCCAGCCGACGCAGCAGCGGACGGGTGGCAGCGGGGACGCTCGCCGCCGCCTCCTCCGCCGCCGCCTCGGCGGCGCGGCAGCGGGCCATTGCGTCGGCGGCGGCGGCCGCCAGCTCGTCCTCCCGCCGCCCCGCCGAGTCGGTCACGCGGCTCAGGTGGGCGCGCAGCTCGGTCATGGCCGCCGACAGCGCGCGCTCCCGGCGGGCCGCTTCGGCGGCGGTCGTCGCAACGGCCTCAGCAGCTTCTTTGGACGCCGCCGCCCGCGCGGCGCGAAGCTCCTCCGCGTGGCGGGCGGTCGTGGCGGCGAGCTCGGACCGCGCCTCATCCGCCGCCGCGCCCGCTGCCGCCGACGACCGCGCGTCCGCGTCGACCTCGCGCAGACGCCGGTTGGCCGCGTCGGCAGCTTCCCGCGCCGACCGCTCGGATGTCTCGACCGTCCGCAGGTGGGAGGTGAGGGAGGCAGCTTGCGCGGCCGCCATATCCCGCGCCGACGTCAGCGCCTCGATTTGGGAGGCGTGCTCTCGGACGGCGACTTTGAGCTTCCTGTTGAGCGTCTCCTGATCCGTGAGCCGCGCGGAGAGGGCGGCGCCCTCTGTCAACACCGCCGCAATCTGCGCGTCCTTGTCCCGCAGCAGCGCCGCTTCAGCAGAGCGGGAATCCCGTACCCGCCGCAGGGAGTCCCGCTCCTTTATCAAAATGGCAGCTTTGCGTTCGGCGGTCGTCAACCGCCGCGCCGCATCGGCAGCCGCCGTCTCGGCCCGCTCCGCCCGTGCGAGCGCCGCGTGCATGGCCTCCGTGGCCGCGGCTGCGGCGGACGATGTGGCGTCGTCGGGGGCAGGTGCGGCCGACACAGCTGACGGAGGGGGTTGGGGAGGGGGGGGCAGCACCACCGCATCGGCCCCAGAAGTCAAGGCACCCGTCAATGGGGTCAGGGCCCCGTTGGACGCGGGGGAGATATCGGGGGATGCACCCGCCGGGGAACCCACAAACGGCAGCGCCACAGGTGCGGTGGGGGTGAAAAGGCCCGCGGAACCGCCAGAGGTGTCCCCACCCCGTGGCGAATCGACCGAAGGTTGGTGCTCGGGCGCAGGTGGAACGGGTGGTTCAGCCAAACGGGGCGCGGAAGAATCGTCTTGTGGTCTGGGCTCATCCTAAACAAACGCACAACAGGGCGGGGCGGGACGCGGCAGCAGCACATGTGCACGGACCGGGCAAGGTACCCACACGCAAGGCAGCATAGAGAACACAGAATTTGGGCATGGTCAGTGTGCTGAGGCTCAGCAGCCCCTGCACGTCTGCGTCGCGTCCAGCGCCGCCAAACAACGCAGAGAGCTCAGGCAGGCACACACACACCATGTCTGGCGCTCAACCAAGTAGAGCACGGCGACTACCATGTCTCATGTCTAAGAAACGCTGCAACATCGACAGTCGTACATGCAAACAAGACCACCGCTGCAGCATCACGTACCGTCTCTCCCACGACCACAGCGGGAGGCCGCGCTGCGTTGTCCTCGGCAGTACACCTCTCCTCCGAGGCTCCATTGCGGTCAGCCGCTGCGTCCGAGGCCATCGATGTCGGCCGCACAGGTAGTTCTACCAGTGAAGGTGGTTTTGTCGGCGCGACCGCCGCCTTTGCTGGCGCCACGGCCGCCGTCGTGGCGACCGTCGCCACGGCGTCCACATCCTCCCACTCGTCATCGTCACCCCATCCGGTGGCGCCCCAGGAGGCGCCACCCCGGGAGCTCGCCATCGTGGGCCCGTGGGCGGTGAACCAACACACCAGACCGAGAGAGCCGGAAGAGCAGAGTGGGAGTAGCAAGAATATTGATGGTTAGGTGAAGAGGTCAGGGCAACCGGCGGCCGATGTCAGAGCCAGACAGCACGCCACACTTTGGCGGCCGCCCCGGCCAGCCAAGGAGGGGCTCCTGACAAGCGCTTGGGGAAGAGAACCAGGCGCGGAGTGAGGTTGACGCCGGCTCACCACCACCAACGCTGGCGGTGCAGGTGAGCGAGCGCCAGGAACAGAGCTTGACGTGTGGGCGATAGGACGGTCGCTGACAGCAAGGTCCTTCTGCAACGAAGATGCCAAGTGGTTTCTCTGAGCGGTAATTGATGATGGTTGGAATCCTCAAGACAATCCCGGACCTTTCACTGGAACAAAGGGGGCTAATAGAGGGGATCGGCATCAAAATATTTGACTCTTACTACTGCCTGCCCAGCCGAGGGGCGTTTATCGCCCACTATTTCACCCATATCTGGGAGGTCTTCTTTTTTTTTTTGGATCGCGTGGCAACGTTGTCCTTGGCCAGCCACAAGAGGGATGTTCCTCTACTTCTTGGTTGAACTGAGAGTCACAGACAGGCTCTGTTGGCCGATAGAGAAAGGGAACCCTATGCTCAGAAGCCGCATCTTCTCTTCTTCTTTTCTGATATCCTGGTTTCTCTTCCAGGAGCGTATCACCTCAACCGGCCTCACGGGCTCGTCGTCAGAAGACCGGAAGCAATTGGTTTGAACTGGGTGCGTCCTGGCCCGTCATCTGCTGTAGTTCATAGTTGTCTGCAACACGGTGCAATACGGAAGCGGTGGAGCTCATGATATCACAGCCCGGATGAACACGAGCATGCGTTCCCCAGCACAACACACACGTACTAAACAAGCACGTGCGTATTTGTATGCACGTTGTCTGCCCATGTAGGCAGAACCAACGCAATAATAACTCCACCGGAGCAAGACGTTGCAGACGCTCCACCGCTCGAGCAATGTCACTCAGCGGAACATGATCACACCTGACGCATGAAAGGGGCATCGTCATGTGCAGCTCGATTCGACAAGAAGACACTGGGACGTTGTAAATGATGTTTGGTCCGATCTGTTGGGGAGGCGTTTGGGTCCAGCCAGGATGCGACCAAACAACAAGACGTGAGGTGTGTGCCCCCATGTCCTCAAGGTCAACGCGAGCCGACGAAGGCAACAGTGTTACCGCGTGTCTTCTTGACCGGCGCGATTTCGCGACCCCACCTTGTTTACTCCACCAGCCGCCGCTCACATTCCTGAACACATGCTTTCTTCAACACGACCAGTCTGGTCTCCCGCTCCTCTCGGCACCTCCGCCGCAACCCGTTTATAACCTGGGCCTTCTTCCCGACTGCCGCGGTGGCGCTCGCCGTGGCCGCCCAAAGTGGAGCCCCGCTAGTAGCAGGCGCTTGTTTCCCAACCGCCCAGCCGCCTCGGAAAAGGACGACCAGTGGGAGCCGAGCAGCAGGCGCGTGCGGGACAGCGCGACTAGGTCAGCCAATGCCAACTGCACGCACGCCGCCGTGCGGTCTGGGCACGGCGGCCGCTCCAACCGCACCACCCGGGACGCGTCGAGCTCCTCGACGAGCGCGTCGTACACACCCGGCGAGTCGGTCGCAACAAAGAAGCGTACGCTCAGCGGCGCCGCGCGCATGCGCGTCAGGAACGTGGACACCCCGGTCACGGACCGCCAGTAGTCGGTGATGGCTGCGGCTGTCGGCGAGTAGTCGGCGGCGGTCACCCCCGTAATGTCCGTGGAGATGGAGCGGGAGCGGATGTGCACGCCGACCATCGTGGCGAGCCCGCGGGTCGCCCCCGAGGAGGCTGCCGACGCCGACCCGGGGGAGAGGGACGAGTCGACCCGCGCCTGCACGCTCTCCACGCGGCGGAGGACCGGCGGTACGGGGATGAGGGAGCGGAGGGCGGCCCAGTAGGGTGAGTCCATTGCAATAATGTTAGGCGTCAGCTGCGAGCGGATGACGTACGCGGTCGATACGTACAGGTGGTGGCGCCTATCGTTGGCAACCGCCACCCGGTTGGGGTCGAGCACATGCGTCGCGTTGTGCCGCATAAAGGAGTACTTGCGGATGCGGCGGAGGGGGGCGTCGACCCGGTAGGTGGCATCCTCTCGGAAGGGGAAGGTCAGCGACAGCTCCGACTGCCACACCAGGTCGTTGACAAAGAGATCCGCAAACGTGCACTGTAGATGCGCGTCGGGCACCCATACCAGCACCAACACCCGGCCGGCGGCGCGGGCAAAGGCGAGTGCCGAGCCCAACGCTCGTAGTCGATTGCCGAGGCCGTATTGGGTGTGGACAAACATGGCCTTTGGGGAGGGCGGTGGCGTTGGCCGCGGCCCCGCCGCAGCCTCCGCTTGGTTGGTCTGGTTGACGGCCGCCGCGTCAAAGCGGGCGACCTGCGCCGTGTACTTGTCCATCTGCTCCGCGCCCGCCTCTTGGAGGCGCGTGACGAACCGCCGCCGCATCAGCGGCTGCATACCGTCGAGAAACACGTGGGGCACATGGTGCTGGTCGTGCAACAGCCGGTACACATCCGCGTTGGACAGGGACGGGCGAACAAAGCGCTCCACGAAAGCCGTCCACTCGGAAAGAAAGCCGGCGGCGACGCGGGGGACGTCCCGCTCCGGCCCGGCCATTGCCGTCCACGGCCGCCGCAGGAAGCTGCGAAGGCGGTTCCTGGTGCTCCTCGACGTCGTCGTCACCGCCCTCGCTGTCGTCCTGGCGCCTGCCGAGGGGCCCATCACGCGTGCCCACAGGCCCTCCACAGCCTCAGAAAGCGGCGCGTACTCCGAGTCGAGCCAATCATTCGAACGCAGGATGAGGTGGCGCGACGCGCGTGCGGGCTCCACCACCAGAGCCGTCAGCGTCAGCCGCCGCGATGGCTTGACGCCCGGCGCAAAGGGCGGAGCCGCGCCGCCGATAGCATCGGCACCAACGCCGTGCTGGTCGACGACCTCGGTGTTGAGCTCAGCCCAATCGTCCGCGTCTTCGACGTCGACGCCCGGCTGCCGCGTCAGCCGCATGCCGCCATTGATGCTCAGGTTGCCGCTGACTTGCCGCCCCGACGCAGCCGGCCACAGCGGCATGCCATACGCGCCCGCCCGGGAGACAACGTCGACGGCGACCAAGTCTTCGTCGCTACCCAGGCCGGAAGGGAAAACCGCCTCAAAGGGGTAGGGGAAGGCATCCGTCACGTGCCAAAGGAGCACTGGGACACGGCCCGCATGCCGCGCAAAGACCAACGTGGTGGCCAGCGCGCGAAGCCGGGCGGTGAGCGTTGCCGCGTCGACGCGCAGAGCCACCACAGCGGGGACGGCGGCCGACTCGCCGCCCGTCCCAGCCGAAGCCGCCGCGCCTTTCGCGTCCGCGTTGCGAACAGACGTGGACGCCAACGACGCTGATGACACAGACGCGTCGCTCCCAGCGGCGGCTGACCCGTCCGCCGCCGTCGATGGGTTATCCCGTGCCGCCGCCGTCGCCGCCGCCGCGTCCATCAAGCGCAGCAGCCGCCCCGACGCGGCCACGTCCAGCCGCCGCAACAACCGCCGCGGCACTTTGTACCGCTGGTGGAGTGCATGCGCCGCCTGAGCGTCGGCCCCCCAGATTGCCTCGTCCATGCCTGGCGGCTCGCCCCCCCGCCGCCCAACCCCCCCAGCCGCCACGCCCCACCGCGCATCCGCAGGGCCCTCCCCCGACGCGTCCGCCTCCACGCCCGCCGACCCCTCCTCTTCCACCGAGGCGCCCACAACACGGGCGCCCCAGCCGCCTCGCCTCCCCCCCACATCGAAAAAGAGGGAGCGCGACGGCGACGACACCGCCGCGTCGGTGGACCCCTGCAACAGCCCTGCCAAGCGGTCGCCTCCCCACAACGACCCGCCGGCGGGGGCCGACACGTAGCCGAGCGCGTCGGGCGAGCCGTACCGCACAACGAGCACGAGGGAGCCCGCGCAAAAGAGCAGCGCGCAGGCGGCGGCGCCCGCCAGAGACCGCCGAAACCGCATCCGCCCGGGACCGCCGCCGCCGCCGCGCAAGCCGCCGCGCGTCCGCGATACGGACCGCGACGAAAGGCGGGAGCCCCCCTTGGGGGTGTCGCCCCCGCCGTCACCCCCATCGCCGCGGCCGCCGCTGCCGCTGCCCACACCCCCACCGCCGCCTCCCCCGACAGGCGGCAACGTTGACGGCACGCCCCCGAGGGGCAAGCCCCCCATGGAGGCCAAAACGTCACCGTCAGCCCGGCGCAAGCTCGGTGCCGGCGCAGTGCCGTCCGCGTTGCCGGCGCGCCAACCACCCGTCACGCTGCCGGGACTCGCGGGCGGCTACGCTCACCACGTGCACTTTGGGCAGAGGGTGGCGCGCACGTCGGGCGGTGGGGGCGCACATCCGCCTTGCTCCACTCTGGCTTGCTTGTCTCACTTCGTCGCGCCACTCGCTCGCTCCCTGGTGAGCGTCCCTCCTCCGCCACCTGGGGAACACGTACACTCTCGCGCACAAGCGTCCAGACGCACAGCCGCTGACGATCTGAGTGTCTGCCACCCGTAACTCACCTGGTGCGCCGGGGCAGAGTCGGACGCGTCGGCACCCCCTGCACAGCCGACGCTGGTAGACCGGCAGTCAAGCGCTCGAAAAAACAGCCTCACCCGACCTTCCAGGCAAATGCCTGTCACGCCGTTCAATACCGCACGCACCGACGCATGCCCCCACTCCCCCCACCGCCGCTGCCGCACGCCACGCTCCTGGCAGCGGCGGTGGTCACGCCCCAGCAATAGCGACACAATCGACCACCACCGGCGCGGGGGCGACAGCACGTCGGGCAACGCGTCGCAAGTTGGCGACACCCCCCCCCCCCCCCCCCCCCCCCCCCGGCGTGGCGCCCGCCCCCGCCGCCGCGCCGGCCGCCCGGCGGGGGGCGCCGGCGCGGGGGCGCGCGCGCCGGGCCCCCCCAGGGGGGAGCAGGAGCCC
>Ga0114957_1004207_pt1 | contig 12538 bp, 9 predicted proteins | sample BantaG_FD_87175 | JGI IMG/M metagenome (GOLD analysis project Ga0114957, IMG submission 87175) | Marine algal microbial communities from Bantry Bay, Ireland - BantryBay_4 metaG | ecosystem: Host-associated > Algae > Red algae > Unclassified | place: Bantry Bay, Ireland | collected 2014-11-21 | reverse complement strand
TGGTATTTGGCTTTATCTTACCTAAAAAATGATGAGGTAACTAAGGCACAACCAATTTTAGAAGGTTTATTGGACAACAAAAAATACGGAGCTAAAGCAAAAGCAATATTGCGTGATTTGTAGAATTCAACCATAAAATCTAACATAAAAATTGAAAACCAAGCGCAAGTTATTTATACCGTTTATAATATAAGTATTTTAATTAATAGTTTAATATTCATTTTTGTGTATCAAAAAATTAAACTACTCGTAAAATTATATAAATTAGTATTATGATGGCTTGATTATTGAAGCAATCATTTATAATATTGTAAATATGAATAGAGTGTTGCTTAGTTTATTTCTAATATTAATAATTGGATGCCAAAGTATAAATGCCCAACACTCCATAGCAAGAGAGTGGAATGAGGTTTTGTTAGAATCTATTCGCCTAGATTTAGCAAGACCTACAGTACATGCACGTAATTTATTCCATATTTCTATAGCCATGTACGATGCTTGGGCGGTATATGATGCAAAAGCATCTACCTATTTGTTAGGACAAACGGTGCAAGATTTTCCGTGTGCATTTGATGGCATTTTACTACCACAAAATAAATTAGCAGCACAACAAGAAACACTAAGCTATGCTGTATATCGTATATTTATTAATAGGTTTAGGTATTCAAATAACTATAATGCAATTCTGAAGCCAATATATGACAATTTTATGTTTGATAAAGGCTACGATCCAAGTTTTACTTCACCCGATTATTCGAATAGTTCACCTGCTGCATTAGGTAATTATTTGGCACAACAAATTATTGCTTATGGCATGCAAGATGAGAGCAATCAAATATCATTCCACACTAATTTATATTACGACCCAGTAAACCTACCTATTATTATTGAAAAGGCAGGCAATGAAGATTTAAGTAATTATAATAGATGGCAACCCGTATCCTTAAGGCTTTTTATAGATCAATCAGGTAATGAAATTGCAGGCAATGTTCAACCTTTTTTAAGTCCAGAGTGGGGTGGCGTAAGTCCATTTGCTTTAAATAGCAATGATATGAATTCCTATTTTAGAGATAATTTTGAGTACAAAGTATATCACGATCCTGGCATGCCACCTTTATGCGACACACTAAGCGGCCTCAAAACTTTAGCTAATTTAGATGAATACAAATGGGGTTTTACCTTGGTAGCACGTTGGGCCGCTCATTTAGATGCCAACGATAATACAATGTGGGATATTTCTCCTGCAAGTATTGGTAACATTCAAAGCTATCCAACCGATTTTAATGGGATGAAAAATTTCTATGATTTCGAAAATGGAGGAGATGCAAGTCAAGGCCATGCAATTAATCCGGCAACAAATATGCCTTATACACCACAAATGGTAAAACGGGGAGATTATGGCCGTGTATTAGCCGAATTTTGGGCAGATGGGCCCGATTCTGAAACACCACCCGGCCATTGGTTTACACTTCTAAATTACGTAAATGATCACCCTAATTTTGAGAAACGATATGAAGGTACAGGCGATATAATTGAAGACTTTGAATGGGATGTAAAAGCCTATTTAACCTTGGGTGGCGCAATGCACGATGCAGCCATAACCGCTTGGGGCTGCAAAGGTTGGTATGATTATATAAGGCCAGTTTCGGTAATTCGTTGTATGGGCGATAATGGCCAATGTAGTAACCCTACTTTAAGCAATTATAGCCCAGCAGGTTTGCCATTAATACCAGGTTTTATTGAAGTGGTAGAAACTAACGATCCATTAGTAGGTGTAAATAATGAACATTTGGGCAAAATGAAAATTTATACTTGGAAAGGACCCGACTACATCAACGATCCAGCAAGCGACGAAGCCGGTGTAGATTGGATTTTGGCCGAAAACTGGTGGCCTTACCAACGCCCAACTTTTGTAACACCACCTTTTGCAGGCTATGTTTCTGGTCATTCAACTTTTAGCCGTGCCGCTGCCGAAATAATGACTTCTTTAACAGGCGATGCTTTTTTTCCAGGTGGTATGGGTGAGTTTAATGCTAATAAAAACGAATTTTTAGTTTTTGAAGAAGGCCCAAGCGAAGATATTATTTTACAATGGGCTACATATCGTGATGCTTCTGATCAATGCAGTTTATCACGTATTTGGGGCGGCATTCATCCGCCTGCAGACGATATGCCTGGCCGCCTAATGGGTATTGAAGTAGGCAACGATGCTTTTGATAAAGCTAAAAATTATACTACCGGTAAGGTTTGTGTAGCTCATCGTATTATAAGTGAAAATAATTTATTGAGTGGAGATTATACCGCAAATTCAACCATACAATCCAATGCAAAAATTGACAACCAAGCACAGGTTAATTACGCCGCTAATGATACCATTACTCTAATTAATGGCTTTGAGGTTGAAGCTGGAGTTGATTTTTATGCTAACTTGGGGGTTTGTAACTAACCTCCTTCTACATAATTTTTTTTACTAAGATGCGTTTTTTTCGCACTAATTTTTTTATAAGATAAAATTGATCTTTTAACAAAGAGTCCTTTTCAAATGAAAATAAAGAGGTTTAGTGTAGTGGTATTGGTTTAAATATTTCTATCACATAATCCAAAATTTAGCTTCTTCAAAGCTAATGTCTTAAACAATAATATGATAGTAAAATTACTTTGCCTATTTTCTAGGTTATACTTTATTCATAACAAAAGAATATATTTTATAATCAAGCAAAGGCTTTAAACAGATATGCGCTATATTTACACTATAATTTTTATTATGATTAAAAAGTATTGGCCAATAATACTGCTTGTTGTCTTTATTGTTATTCAGTTTTTCCAAATTGAAAGAACAAATCCAGCAGTAGATGCTTCAAAAGATTTGTTTACGGTTGTTACGGCTAATGAAACTATTAAAAGCAGGGTAGTTAGTACTTGTTATAATTGTCATTCGCATAAAGTAGAATATCCTTGGTACACCTATATAAATCCAATTGGTTGGTGGGTAAAAGGCCATGTTAATGAAGGTATGGGCAAGTTAAATTTTTCTGAATGGACAGCTTATGAAGTCAGTAAGCAAAAACATAAGTTAGAAGAATGTGCCGAACGTACCGAAGCTACCGAAATGCCATTGTTACCATACATATTAGCGCATAGCGATGCCAGAATGACCAAAGATGAAAGAGCAGAATTAGTGACTTGGTTTAATAGCCAGGCTAAATAATAAATTATGGCTACATCTTATAAACAACAAAAACCTACTGGTAAATATAACAGCATAATTATTGGTTCGGGAATGAGTGGAATAGCCTTGGCGGCGCTTTTAGCCAAAGAAGGCAAAAAATGTTTAGTGTTAGAAAGGCATTACACACCAGGCGGTTTTACACACGTTTTTAAAAGAAGAAATTACGAGTGGGATGTGGGCATACACTACATAGGTGAAGTACATAAACCCAACTCGGTATTGAGGCAAATGTTTGATTATGTTTCGGAAAACAGTTTACAATGGGCAGAAATGGATGCCAATTACGATCGTATTTTTTTTGGTAAAGAAGCTTATAATTTAGTAGCCGGTAAAGAAGCTTTTATTAATACATTGGTAGCTCATTTTCCTAATGAAAGGCCTGCCATTGAAACATATTATAATACCATAACAACTGCATTTAGACAAGCCAAAAATTTTTTTGTAGAAAAAGCGATGCCGCCCTTGTTAAGTAGATTTGTTGGTAACAAATTGCGCAAAAAAACATTAGAATATGCCTCTTTAACAACTCGGGAAGTATTAGAAAAAATTACTCAAAATCAAAAATTAATAGGCGTTTTAACAGGCCAATATGGCGATTATGGTTTGCCCCCAGCCCAAAGTAGTTTTTTAATGCACAGCGCAGTAGTTAAACATTATATGCGTGGTGCAGCTTTTCCGGTTGGTGGTAGTGCAGAAATATTTAATACCATTGAACCAATAATAAACAAAGCCTGTGGTGAAGTATTTACTAATGCAGAAGTGAAAAAAATAATTGTTAAAAATGGGAAAGCAGTTGGCGTACAAATGACAGATGGTGAGCAGCTTTTAGCCGATAATATAATTAGTAGTGCGGGAGCTGATATTACATTTAATCAATTTTTAAAAGATGAAAATGCAACTCAGAAATTTAAAAAAGCAACAAATAAAATTAGTGCATCAGCTTGCCATATATGTTTGTACGTAGGCTTAAATACCGATAATGAAGTGCTGCAATTACCCAAAACCAACTATTGGATTTATCCAGAAAACGGGTACAACCACGATAAAACAGTTGCTGACTTTTTAGAAGATCCAGATAATGCACCTTTGCCAGTTGTTTATATGTCGTTTCCGGCAGCAAAAGATCCTACCTGGCCTCAACGTTATCCCAACCGTAGCACGGTAGAATTAATTACCATTACCAACTACAACTGGTTTAAAAACTGGGAAAACACCAAATGGCACAAACGAGGTGAAGACTACAATAACTTTAAAGAAAAATTGGCGCAACGCTTGTTAGCTTACATGTACGAATATGCCCCACAAACCAAACCTTATCTAGATCACTATGAGCTAAGCACACCACTTTCAACCAAAAGTTTTGTAAACTATAGTGAAGGTGAAATTTATGGTTTACAGCATACGCCAGAACGTTTTAACGATAAAACATTACGTGCAATAACTCCAATTAAAAACTTTTACCTTACAGGGCAAGATATTGCTACTGCCGGCATTGGTGGTGCTTTAAACGCCGCAGTATTAACAGCTAGCGCAATGCTCAAAAAAAATATGCTCAACAAAATATTAAAACAAACCAAAGCCAATATACCTGAAACCATATAAAAAAATATTGCTGATACGCTTTAGTTCAATTGGTGATATTGTTTTAACCACACCTATAATTCGTTGCTTAAAACAACAATTGTATGGTGTAGAAATACACTTTTTAACAAAGGAAGCCAATAAAACTATTTTATCGGGTAACCCTTATATTGATAAACTTCATTATTTACAAATTAGCTTAAACCAAACCGTAAAATATATTAAAGATGCGCAATTCGATTTAATTATTGACCTACATAATAACCTCAGAAGTAGACTAATCAGCCTGTTTTGCGGGGTGAAAACCATTCGTTTTAGCAAAGTAAATTTAGCAAAATGGTTAATGGTTAATTTTAAGATAAATATATTACCCAATAGGCATATTGTCGACCGTTATTTTGAGGCAATCAAAGCTTTAAATATCAAAAATGACCGTAAAGGCTTAGATTTTTTTATTGAACCTGCTCATCAATATGAACATCCTTTTTTAAATGAACCTTACATTACCATTGCAGTTGGTACTAAGCATTTTACTAAACGTATTCCGCCCGAAAAACTCATTTATATTGTTAAAAAACTACAGCAACGCTTTGTATTATTGGGTGATAAAAACGACGTGCTTTCTGCCCAAATTATCGCCAATAAATTTCCCCAAAAAACATTAAATTTATGTGGAAAAATAAACTTACAGCAAAGCGCATCTGTTATAAAAAATGCAAGAGCTGTTTTAACAGGCGACACCGCTTTAATGCATATTGCAGCCGCTTTTAACAAACCTATTTTTAGTGTTTGGGGCAATACCATTCCTCAATTTGGCATGTTTCCTTACTTGTTTAAAAATGATAAAAAATTAACTATTAATGATTTGAATATTTACGAAAACAACAAATTAAGTTGCAGACCTTGCTCTAAAATTGGTTTTTCAAAATGCCCCAAAAAACATTTTAAATGCATGTTAGAATTAAATTATGATGCATTGGTAGATGACTTAAATTTAGTTTAAATCATCTTTTAATACTAAATTTTAGGGCGCAAGGGTTCCTAAATTATAGTTCACAAAATTATAATTGATGGTAAACACAAATATAGAATTTGAAACAGAGGCAGCACAGCCATTAGTATCTGTATAAGTATAAGTAACTAAATGTTGACCAGGCCCAGCCAAACTTGGATTGAAAGCATTAAACACAACCCCAGTACCACTAAAAGTGCCACCTGATGGCGTTGCTATAAGATTAATTGGAACATTATCTGAAGCGATGGTCTGTAGGCTAAAATTTAAATTGGGTAGAGCATCAACCGTAACCGTAACTTGATCTGTATCGGTACAACCATTTGCATTGGTAACTGTAACAGTATAAGTAGTAGTAGAATTTGGCGAAGCCGTTGGGTTAGCAATGTTAGCATTACTTAAACCTGTTGACGGCGACCACGAATAACTATTACCACCTGATGCATTTAAAGTAGCAGAACTGCCCTGACAAATACTTACGTTGTTTCCCGCATTGGCAAAATTTCCACCGCCTCCAATAGTTACCTCAACATCATACCAATCGGTATTGCCCATATTATCGGTGGCGTAAAGTGTAACTGTAAAAGTTCCTGTGCCCGAATAGGTATAAGTAGGATTAGTTTGGTTAGAAGTACCACCATCACCAAAATCCCAATTATAACTCACCCCATTAGTACTTAAATTGCTGGTTGAAATTGCTCCAGTACATGAGTTAACCGTAATTTCAAAATATGGATAAACGCTTTGCTCGCACATTGAATTGTTGAAGGTGTTAATACTTGAAGAATTGACTCCCGTAAAACTAAAAAAGTTAACAGGCTGATTAACAAGTGAAATGTTTGAAGAATTTACATTTGCATCGCTAATAGTTATTGGTAAAACTATAGCATTACAACTTGTTGAATTTTCACTAAAACTTAATATTTCAACATTCCAATCATAAAACGTGTTTGAGTAAGTTATGTTAACCAATTCAAATTTATTATTTAGGGCAGAATTTATCCATCGGTTACGTGAACCTAATAAGGAGTTATCATCAAAGGCTTTAGCAAAGATTAAATTGCCTGATGCATCAATTTTATATGCGCTACATTGAGTTTTTGAACTCGGCACAGCGGTTGTATAGCCTGTAACTAATATTTCATTTCCAATAGTTTTTATTTCCATTGCTTTTGAATCGCTGCCAGTATCATAATATTTCGACCAGATTAAATTACCTTGATTGTCAACTTTAATAATTAAATCTTTTAAAGAATTGAAATAATTAAAAAATCCAGTAATATAGATATTTCCGTTGCTATCTTCTGTAAAAGAAATGCCTTGAATATCATCATTATTGGATAGCTCCTTTGTGAAAATGGTGTTTAAATTACTATCAAACTTAATTAGTAAAATATCAGAACCATCATCACCAATTAATAAAAAATTCCCATCATTCAGTTTGTTTAAGTGTATCGATTCTTCAAAAATTGGGTTAGAAAAATGTATGACTTTTGAATTCGTAACACTGCCTGTAGTTGCATTTATGCTGGCAACAAACATATCTTTAGTGGTATTAAAAGATAAGGTATTACCTGCCACAATTACTTGATTACCATTTGTTACTATTCCTCTTATTTCATCTGTATTTACCTCACCTAAAACTAAATCCCAAACTAAATTTCCATTTGTATTAATTTTAGCAATATAGCCATCGCCAGGAACTCAAAAGCCATAGGAATTAGTGAGACCACCAATATAATAATTATTGCCATCAGTATTTACACAATAGGTAAACTCTGTATCTGTTCCACCTATCTCTATTTGCCAAATTATTGCTCCTGTACTATTCAATTTTTGACAGTAAGCATTTATATTACCTGTATCATTGCCATAACCTGTTGCAAAATAATTTCCATTATTATCTTTGGTTATAAAAGTCCAATTCGTGTCTGTTGCCAAAACGCAATTGCTAATAAATAGTAGTTTTAATAAAAATATTGTTATTTTCATAGTCTGTTTTTATGTTTTACACAAAGTAATAAAATGATAAAAGTAAAAGAATATTTAGTTCTTGTATTAGTTTTTTTTAAGATAAATTTTGTTTTAGCTCAAGTACAGTTGGGCTTATCTGTAGAATTACATCTGAAGACGTGTTTACGGGGAATTTTTTCACTTCTATGGTTGACCGTGATAACCTTAGGAAAAGATACATTGTTTCTTTTAATAAAAATGAGAAGTTCAGTTTTCAAATAAAGACACTTTTAGAGGTACTCGAAGTTAGACCAGTAAATAAAGACTTTTTAATGCTTTCAACTAATAAAGATGGAGGTTCTTTTTTAAAAGTTAATAATAAATTAGAAATTATCGCAAACTATAAAGCCATTGATTTAAATACTGATACCCATGACTGGGCACTCTTTGATAACTCAAATTTATTATTAATAGGATTTTATTATGAAGATAGAGATTTAACTGATTTGGGTGGTATACAAGATGCAAGTGTAAAACAATACGTACTTCAAGAAATTGATACTACTTTAAATGAGGTTGTAAATTTTTGGGATACAGCAGACCATTTTAAGGTAAAAGAAAGTTTAATTGTTAATCTTAATGCAAATAATATTGATTATGTACATATTAACAGCATTGATATTGTTAAGAATCAGTTTGTACTAATTAGCAGTAAAAATTTATGCGAAGCAACTTTAATCAATTGGAATAATGGTGAAATTATTTGGAGGCTTGGTGGATTAAATAATCAATTCAAATTTGAAAACGATAGTATATTATTTTCTGGACAGCATCATATTCAATTAAATGAAGATAAACTAACTGTGTTTGATAACGGTGTTTTAAACAACCCGATGCAGTCGAGTGCGGTTACTTATTTGTTAAACCAATCTGATTTTACTGCCACTCAAACTTCAAGATATTACAATCAATATAAAGATTTTTATTTGTTTATGGGGGCTGTTCATACATTGCAAAACAATCATCAAGTAGTCTGCTGGGGTCTGCGTGGTGCTTACCAAGTTAGTGAGTTTGATGACTTAGGAAATGAAATTATGAAATCAACTTTTTCAACTACAGATAACTATAGAATTAATCCAGCAAATTGGGATATAGAGATTTTTTCTTTAACAGATACCTTAAAAATAGTTCAATCAAAACTTGAGCAACGCTTTACTATAAATATAAATAATAAAAGTGTTCATAATTTTGATATTGAAGAAATTAGAACAAATTTAGATGGTTTAAGTGTTAGCCAAAACAATTTAAATGTTGATGGGTATGGCACGTTTAATATAGATTTGATGATTTCCCCTTACTTTGATTTTACTTCAATTGATACAGTATATTTACAAGTAAAAGCTTGGCATACAGACAGCATTTTTTTTGAACAAAAAATCCCTTTAAAAGTTATTTTTGAAAATGTAAATTCAATACCTGAACAAAATCAAACAAAAAATGATATTACTGTTAGGAACGACAAAAATCTTTTCATCATTAATAGTAAACATAAAAATATAAAGGCTGTTAATTTATATACTTTAAATGGTGAAAATTATTATAGTGCAGAAATGAGAAATACCCACTATAAGTTTGAAGCAAACACAGATTTTAACGGCATAAATTTTTTATTCATCATCTTTTGAAGATGAGTCGAAAATATGTAAAAAAATCATAGTAAAACGCTAAACAAGTTCAATAAATTGCTAACGCTTTTTAAACCAATGTCGCAAAGGGTATAGCATTTGACCCATAAAATTTTTAGGAACGTTAACCTCACTTTCATGTACACCTAAAACAGGATTTTTGTTTTTAGGATTGTAATAAACTCCAAATAAAACATCCCATATATTTAAAACACTACTAAAATTTACGCCATATTTAAATTTTTTAGGATAGTTTTTTGCGTGATGCCAAAAGTGAGTTTGAGGATTGTTGACGACATAATTGAAAGGTCCAAATGGTATTTTCACATTGGCGTGAGTAAAGAAAGCTTCAAATAAAAAAATAATTAATGAAACATAAATGAACTGCTCCGCAGAATACCCTAACATACTTAATGGCAAATAATGTAAAGGTTTACCAATTAAGTATTCACCCCAATGAAAATGACGGCTACTGGCAAAACCAATCTCTTCTTGCGCGTGGTGTACTTTATGAAATGCCCATAAAAAATCGAAACGGTGCATGCAGTAATGAGCAACATATTCAACAAAATCAGTTATCACAAATAAAACAATAATTTGCACCCATACAGGCCAATCTGCAATGTTAAATAATTTAATCGGCTCAACACCAATTGACTTTAAACTATTTAGATAAATTAATTCAACGAGTGTAGTAACTGCTAAGAATCCGAAAATTATAAATATAAAATCATATAATAAAACATAAAACAAATCAAGCCAAAAGCCCTTACGCTTTATATTGCTGTAGTTCATTTTTTTAGGTAAAACCTGCTCCATGATGAAACATACCAAAATCCAAAATAAAACCCAATAAAATGGATTGGTCCAGCTTGGATTTAATAAAAGATCAGTAGTATATTTGTGATAATGATTGTAATAACTAACAAAATATTCCCAATAATTCATTACTTTAGATTTATGACTAATTACAATATAATTAAGATGCTTATCAAAAGAAAAATCATTTTATTACTTATGTTTTTTTGTGCTTGTGAATATCAGAATAAAAATAAATCAAACATACAACAATTTAATTATACTGAAAACAAAATAGATTACGAAAAATTGATAATAGGTGAATGGGAGGATGAAAATAGTATTATTGAGTACAAAGAGCAAAATGTATGGATAGGCAATTGGGCTAAAGGAGAACTTTTTGGTAATTGGAATTTAAAATCTGACACACTAAATATGAGTTTTATGTTAAATATGGCTGCACCAGTTAAATACAAAATAAACTATATGTATGAAGATAGTTTCAGTATAACATCTTTAAACGATAATAAAAAATTTATTAAATATCGTATTAATTAGTAACCAATCAATTATGATTATTTATTTTCAATCTATATAGCATCACATTATATTTTTCGCGTTGAAATATTGTAACTAAATTAGCCTATTTATCAACAAACCTGCCCTCATTTGTCACTTACTAAGCAAACATTGCAAAAACTTGACAGAAAAACGTTTTAAGTCTTTTTTATCTTCATCTGAAATGTTATATTTACGCTGTGTTTATGGACTAATCCATAATATTAGATGAGAACCAAACATAACTTACTGATAATCTTGAATTTAATAAATATACTATATATGAAAAAAATAATTAATCATTTACTTTGTAGCTTTCTAAGTCGGTGTCTACTCCACAGGCTTCTAATGCTATTTAGCACATTGGTGCTATTGGTAATGCTTGTCTTAGATACAAAAGCCTGCCACTATTCCAATGCTTTTGCAGCTCCACCTGCAGCAAGTTTTAACTGTACAACCTGTTTAATTGATGTTGCTTTTACTACTGAAGTTCAAGGTGGGCTCGCCAATACAGAGAGTTTAAATTTAAATTTTAATGCTGGAACAATAGTAGATGCTACAGTAACAGATCCTTCAACTGCAACTTCAGGCGATATAGTTGGAGGTACAACTTTTGATACCTGCGCAGGAGTAGGGCACGAAGTTACTGGTGCTGGAAGCTCTTCATTAACCATTTCTGCTACGGGTGGTACTATTAATGACTTATGTCCTGGCGGAGGAGCTAATGGAGCTTCTACCGACTTGCAAATGGTTATTTCTTTCGATCCTAATGCACCACTACCTTCTTCTGTAACTACCGTTGGTTTAGAGGGTGGAGGTTGTGATGAAACTGTAGCTTTTACTTTACCTGATTTATCATTAAGTCTGATGCCTGATGCAGCATTGGGTGGAGGAGGCTTTACCCAAGCACATTGTGGTAATTCGGATGGCTCTTTACAGGTAGTGGAAGCCTCCGGGAATGGATGCATTCCTTTTATGTATTCAATAACAGCAGGTCCAGAAATGAGGCCTGACCAACCAGTAACTCAATTTTGCGATTTGGCAGCTGGGACTTATACAGTAACTGTAACTGATGCTTGTGGTTTTACTGCTACAGCTGATGTAACTATACCGGAAGATCTTGGTCCTGCTACAGCAAGTGTTGGGGTTGAAGCTTGTCCAGGTGAACCCGCCAATGTAACTGCCACAAGTACAACTGATCCTACAGATGCTGCACCAACAACTTCCACAATAATTTGGTATTCTGATGCAGCAGCCACTAATATGATTGGTATGGGATCTCCTTTTGATGCATCAGCTTTTTGTAATACTACCATCTATGCAGTTACTGAAGAAGTTTATAATAATAATTGTGCAGCAACTGATATAGTTTGTCGCTCAGCTTCCATTGCTACTGATGTCTCTTGTGTAGATGAATTTTCAGTTACCTTAGAAAAAATAAAATGCGACGGCGATCCAGATGCCGACGGCGATCCATTAAACGAGGTAGACACATACACCTACAATGTTATAGTAAGTTTAAGTGCAGACCCCGGTGCTGGAAACACTATATCTATTATGGGCCCAGGTGGTATTGCAGGTACTTTACCTACAGTAGCCGGGCAGTTACTGTATATTTTTTCATCAGAACCGGCTAACCCAAACGCAGATGATACCACACAACCACCTATTACGGTTACTACATCAGGTACAATTACCGCTACAGTTGCCGTAGGTGCTTTA
>Ga0114957_1004201_pt1 | contig 12545 bp, 3 predicted proteins | sample BantaG_FD_87175 | JGI IMG/M metagenome (GOLD analysis project Ga0114957, IMG submission 87175) | Marine algal microbial communities from Bantry Bay, Ireland - BantryBay_4 metaG | ecosystem: Host-associated > Algae > Red algae > Unclassified | place: Bantry Bay, Ireland | collected 2014-11-21 | reverse complement strand
TGTTTTGCCCCAAACCAGCTTGTAGTGCACATCCGAGCACAACCTCATCCACATCAGAACCAACAATCTCGGCTCTTTTAAGCACCTCTTTTATAACGGTGTGGCCAAGAGCGCTTGCAGAAGCATTACGCAAAGATTTTCCAAAAGCACCAACCGGTGTCCTGGCCGCACTTGAAATGATGACGTCATTCATCGCTAGTCACGCTCTTGCCCATAAAAACAATAATTAGAGTTCAATAAGGATATCTTTTGCTATTGATGCCTCAGAAGACTTCGGAGCCTCACTAACCAGTTCATTCAGATATTTCTTGGCAGCTTCTGAATCTCCTGACTGCTTGGCAGCCCTTCCAGCACAAAGAAAAAGCGGTGCAACAGCAGCAACACTCTGGTCTTTTGTTTGCGCGCTGTCGATTGTGCTAGCAAGCAACTCATACCCCGAAGCAAGTCGGTCAAACATTTGTGGCATCTCAATAAACGTACAACCTACTGTTGTCTTAATCCAGATATTCGCAGGAATGCCGTCAAATATTAAATCGTTCGTATCAGCTTGATCGACTGCTTGAATCGCTTTATCCATGCGGTTCAATCCTTGTTCAGCGTATTGCAGTTTTTTCCAGGGTATCCAGGCATCGCGTGCGAGCATGGTTTCAACGCTTCCTAACATAGCGTTTACCAAGGTATTTCTAGGAGCAGTTTCTCGAAGTTGGCTCAGCTCTTCAAATGCCGTTTTGGTAGCAGACTTATCACCAGTCACTGCAAGTTCGTACATAACCAGCACTTGTTCAGGAACTGGATTGGCGTTGGCTGTTACCGACGAAGTTGCGAAAAGGCTTACAACTGCCGATGTAACCAATAATGATTTAGCGGAAAATTTCATCTTATTCCTCTCGCCTCCGTAGACGTAATCGATCTGGATAGTTGCGAATCAAACATAGCTTTCCTGATGCATAATATAGACAGATCTGTCAACAACTGATGCACTTTGCGACAAGCGGTGGTATAGGCGGTTAAAGCGCTTTATTCGCCGTTTGACAGCCTCTAATAGCTCCGTATTTCGCTGAATTTTGCGTATCAATCTACATTTCATCTGTGGGGAATTCCGCCGCAAATTCGAATTCAAAAGTTGTATTCAGAGATGGCACAACCCATTCTCTGAATTAGCTGCCATTTGTTGTCGAGTTTCCAGCCAGTATTTCGTGACAATATCTTATCTGTGAACCCCTAAAATCCACGCGTACAGAATGATTAACCCGATTTTGACTGCAAGCCTAAAATGCACAATTTCGCATTCCATTGCTCTGGAATTTGGCTTTCATTGTTAAGTGCCTCAAATTGCTCTGAGGTACTCATCGACGTCTCTACCCCAGAGGGATGGCATAGAAATCAAATTGTGCCCATCTTGGTCTTTTGGAGAATTAATTATCGAAAACACGCCATTGCCACCTGACTTAGCAAAGTGCTCGAATTGCAATCTTCTGGCATCAATTCTGTAATAGGAATCTTGTTCTGAGTAAATCCACAGCGTTGGAACTGTTAAACCAGATGCTCGTTCATATAGTGAGTCGTTTACAATACTGGCGCTCGGAGCACTGTCACCTACCCAACCACCCACATAATTAACCACACCCGATACTTTGCCTGGATTTTCATTTGCATACACCAGTGATAACAGGCCACCTCGTGACTGTCCGCTAAGAATTATTTCGCTAGAACACACATCAGGATGAAGGTGTGCCCAATCCACAATCGAATGAATGTCTTCTAACGCTCGATCAAAGCCACTCAGCGCAGTTTCTATACGAACAGAATAGCCCGAGCCATCCTTCTCAAGTCCCTCTTGATACGATCCATCAGATTTACTTCGCCCGCGTCGTTGAGGGAAAACAACCATATATCCTCTTTCTGTAAAAAACTTCGCTAATCCGGGACAGGTCCACGGCAGCGAAAATTCTGATGCATCTCGCCCACTACCACAGGCGCCATGGTTCACAATTATCGTTGGATACGGCCCGGTACCGATTGGTTTGAAGGCGATAGCTTCAAGCGATTCATCACTTAAGTCATTATCTGTCCCAATAGGAATGCGGTAATTACTACGGATACTGTTAGCATCGCGTCTGGAAAGCACACCAGCCATCCACTTATTGTTATCTGCACGCCAAATAAACTCGATGGCGTCTGAATGCCTCATGCGCATGTCTATGGTACTGCCATTCGACAAACGCCCTTTTAATTCATTATTAACGTAAGTTGCTTCAAATTCATCAATGAACTGCCCAGCAAGTTCACTATTAAATACCAACACAACCTTTACTGATTTCCCAGCGAGTTGTTGTAATTTCAGTTGCACATCAACAGTCCTGCCTTGACTACCCCAGCCAGACCAAATATCCGTCCATTCCGAATTTGGACCTGCTCCAGATTGCATACTGGTTTTGTCATAAAACGCTTTGGGTAAATCTAACGGTTTTTCAAGAACTGATATGCCGGGTTCCAACGCGTACATCGTTCTTGGCCACACATTTTCTTGAGCATTAGATTCATATTTTTCAGCTTCTGTACTCATAATCCCTCTCAAACAAGTATTGATCGATCAACAGAAGCTAAACAAAACCATCTACATAAAACTAACCCGATAGCTTGCACTGTTATCAATTTTATTCGTTGGTACGCCTGTGTTTTCAATACTGTAAATGTACCCAAAACATCAAGTATTATTAGATTGGACTTAGAACGTATCTAACATGCAAAATTATACTTTGTACATTTTCAGGATATTTGGCTATGCGATTAATTGCACCGAGACCCGATCAATGGTGCATATTTCAGATGAAAGGCTGACCCACCCAAAAACAGAATAGCGTTCGAAATCGACGCAAAAGGTCACTATAAACAAGGGCTATTGCACTGTATTAACGAGTTTTTTTACAAGGTGTTTAGTACGATGGCGGAAAAAAGCATCAAACCGCCTGCTAACAGTATTGAAGTGAGCTTCCAGGTGAAAGCTATATTAAAAAAAACATAGAATGTTGAACAAAATGGTACAAACGGCTCATCCCTGAGCCTTTTCTACGAATAATTGCACGCCATCTACCATACTCTAAACTGATGTATGCGACTCCTTCAGAACTTCGCTCGACATAGGAGCAGACATTCCCCAACCATCCAATTCAGGTTGTTCAGCATCAACTGTACCTTCTAGAGCAGACGTTTTTGCCTGATTTGCACTATCACTGGCCGGTTGAATATCGCTATTTGTCGTTCCACTCGAACCTGCTATGTACTCGGCCATTTGTTCTACAGATGTGTAGGTAAATATGTCTGATAACTCAATTTTTCCTGGAAAATACTTATCTATAACCTTTAGCAAATGAGTAGCCAGAATAGAATTACCGCCCATGTCTTGAAAACTCGTGTAGATATCAATATGTGGTGTACCGAGTACGCCAGCGTACAGCTTTGACAGACTGACTTCTGTTACGGTTAGCTCTTCTTCACTCTTACCTGTGATTTCTATATTTTCAATGAGACTCTCATAATTTATCTCGGTAGAGCTTGCATTCTCAATTTGTCTTGTTAGTTCAGATGACAGTGTAATGGGTAGATCATCGAGCATAATTTTCAATCCATCACGATTGATTGTAGTTGGTACCAACTGATTCAATTTTGAATCGATGGCTATGTCGATATTACGCATCGCTTCATTTGAATGAATTGGTTTAAACGGTGATTTTTCATGATCGATATTAAAGTCGACAGCCATACCAGTGTCTTCCCAACTAGGCCAATTAACGCACACAATTGGAACTTCGAGCGCATTCCCTAATGAAGACACTGAGTCAAGAAACGTGTTTGCTGCAGCATAGTCAGACTGGCCCTGTCCACCCACAATTGCTGTTATAGATGAAAATAACGCCAGAAAATCCAAATCATCGTCTTTGAAAAATTCCAGTAGATTTCGAGTTCCCATTAACTTTGGTGATAACACAGCATCGTACCGGCTAAAGCTTTTGTTAAGCACAAATCCATCGCCGGCTACGCCTGCAGCATGAAATATTCCGGCTATTTCGGCGTGCTTGTCTCTCATTGACCTAGAAAAGGTGTCCATAGATAAGTGACATGCACTATCGACCTGATGATATTCGATTGATGCCAATTTATCCTGCAGTGCAAGCAACTTAGCGCAAGTATCCTGGAATGTCGATTCACTGTCTAAAGCATGTGTTTGCCAAACTTCACGCTCTGGCAAATCAGATCTTCCTAGCAAGACAACATGACTTTGGGCTTGTTGGGCAATATGATCAGCAATCCGCATACCTAAGCCCCCTAATCCACCAGTGATAATGTAGAGTCCGTCCTTTTTATACTCGTAGGTATCGCCAACCAGCTCTTTCTTAGGATGTAATTGCTGAACATACAGTTGTTCCGAACGTTGAGCCACAATTAACGTTGGTGACAGGGATTCGAAGCCTTTTACAGTATGCTTCTCTTCCTCATCTATATCAACGTCAATCGAATATATATCCAACCCAGGACTTTCATCATCTAACACTTTGGCAAACATCGCCGTCGACGAACCTAATGGATGACGAGGACTCTCATTTTTCTGAACACTAAAAGCAGATTTAGTTAAAACTATAATTCCCCCGTGTAATTTCCTGTTGCTGTTGGCCAATTTTTTTCCAAGATAAAATAAGGCATCGACACCCAACTGCCTCTGATTTGCAAAGGATTCAGCATTAAGAATTAGTTCTGTAGAATCCTGTACGTAATCGTAGTCTGTAGCAAATATAATTGCATCTGCATTGTCGAGAACACTGGAATTTATTAATGCTTCTACACCAACTTCGTCAGGAGTGAAGGCATTACCTGAATCATTACGGGATGAAGTGTCGAAGTCTACCGATCGTACTTCTAGCCTACTTTCCTTCAATTCATAACACAGTTTACTCACACTTTCACCACCAGCTCCAATAACAACCACCGTATTCGCAAGATCAAACAGTGAAATAGATCTTTTTCGATCAAACTGTACCCATTGAACACCTAGTTGCTTTTCAACGTCATGCGAGGCATCTGTTGCGAAGTCGAAGCTGTTTACTTTTTTGGTTGAATACCCTTCAATTTTGGCAATATATGAACCATCATAGTCAGCTAATATTACATCGTAACTATGTATTTCTTCGTCATCACCCATGCCACTTGTTGGCATTATTATCGTGTACATTTCTTTTTTAAATGGCTTTAACAAGGTGAATGATTTATACATGTAGGGCAGATATGTCGCATCACCATCTTGACTGGTCAAGTTCATTGCGTTATCCAACATTGATGGATGAATAGAGTAATCCAGAAGCTCGTCAGAGAAATCATCCGGTAGTACAAGTTTTGCGAGCGACTGCTGCGAACTTGTCCAAGTTTCACGAATTGAATCCCAATGTGGGCCGAACTGAAACACGCCTGTATCAAGCTCAATTTGATAATCGTCTAAATGTTTATCCGCATTGTTTTTTATGCTCGATAGATCAATCCAATCTGAATCAGACAGAGACGCCTCTTCAACATACGCTTCAGCATGGGAAATCCAGTTACTCTTATCGTCAGTACTGCAGCTTGAAATCTCGACTTTATGCCGCTTCTCATTTCGAGAAATAGTTATTCGGACCGTTCGAGTTTCATCCTCATTAACTATCATCGGTTGCAAAAAGAATATGTCTGATAGTTTAACTTTCGATGTAAATAGCGCGTGAGCTGCAACAGCTCGAAACATCTCCAGATAGGTTGTTCCGGGAACTACACTAGTTCCTTTTATTTTATGATCTGCTAGTTCCCAGTGTGACGCGCTACTGAAAAAAGATTCATACACGCTTTCATGTTCACTAGCCGATACACGGCAGTCGATTAGGGGGTGTATTTTTGTACCATTACTTTGAATTTTTGAATCTGCGTTTATTACCCATCGTCTTGATTGTTCATACGGATAGGTGGGTTGCGATAATCGCCGCCAACCGTCACCAACGAAAATATCAGACCAGCTAAGATCTGCACCACTGCAATATAATGGTGCTATTTCAAGTAATGTGTCTGTGTTAATCGTCCCGTTTTGTCTATCAAGCACAATAGCGCTTGCTTCAGATAATTTTGATTTTTTCGATGCGGTTATTTCCGTATTTTCTCTGTTGACTTTACGATCACTTACCACAGTATGGTGCCCGTAAAAGACACCGTTTACTTCATCTTTCAAGCCAGTAATTAAATCAGAACAGCTCGCAAGCTTTTCCATGAATTCGTCTTTAGTAGACGATACAATACACAAGCGGTGTTCATAATGCCCTCGTCCAACGGCAGACGTATAACAAATATCTGGCAGATTCCAAGATTCTTTCTTACAGAAACGCCTATACAAGTCAATATATTCAAGTAAATGTTGCTGTTTCCTGGCTGACAAGGAAAATATATAGCTGTTCGCTTCATTGAGTTTCTCTAGATTATCGGGCGCTTCTTCTATAACCATGTGGCAGTTAGTATGGCTAAAGCCAAAGGAGCTTATTGCAGCTCGCTTTGGTGTATCGCTTGAAGGCCAGTCCTGTAACTGATCAGCAATATACAACGGTCCGTCAATAAAATTGATATAGGGATTTGGCTTATTGAAATTAATCGTGGGTGCGATTTTGCCGGCTTTCATTGACTTTACTACCTTAAACAAACTTGCGACCCCAGAAGTCGCCACTAAGTGGCCCATATTAGTTTTCATAGAACCAATGGCACAAAACTGTTTTTTGTCGGTGGTTTTTTTGAAGGCATTTGTTAGACCTTTAAACTCAATTGGATCGCCAAGTACGGTCCCTGTACCATGCGCCTCAATGTAGTTGATTGTTTCCGGGTCAATACCTGCACTCTCCCACGCCTTTAAAATTACAGACTCTTGCGACTCGGCTTTTGGGGCTGTAAGTCCATTTGATGAACCGTCATTATTAATAGCGCTCCCTTTAATAACGGCATGAATATGATCACCATCGCTAAGCGCTTGCTCCAGAGTCTTTATAAGCACCATTGCAACACCTTCGCCCCACACAGTGCCATTCGCATCAGCATCGAAAGTGCGTACAACACCACTATCTGATTCAACAGAATCCATACTCATCACACTTAGGTATTTACTCTTGACTTCGCCAGGTATGATGTTTACGCCACCGGCAATGGCGACCTCACATTCTCCATTTTGAATAGACTTCGCTGCCATATGTACGGACACTAAACTTGCAGAACATGCAGTATCAACCAACATGCATGGACCTTTAAAATCATATAAGTATGAAATTCGACTACCAATAACGCTTTCCCACGACCCAGTTAACTGTGTTGGATGCGGTTCAGCTGCATAACGGTAATGCGAAAGATTTGTTGCTTCTTTACCAATAAAAATACCTGTATTTGACCCGTAAAGTGAGTCGCCACCATATCCCGCATCCTCCATTGCACTCCAGGCAGTTTGAAGCACTAATCGCTGACAGGGATCCATATAACAGGCCTCAGCAGCAGGAATTCCAAAAAAATCTGAATCGAATTTGTCAGTTTGGCGCAAATACCCCGCTTTCGCATAACAATCATCGATTTCCTCTTTCGGTATTGGTTTTCCAAAAACATACTCTGTATAAGAAGGGTTCTCTAACAGATGTCGCGTGTCTTGTTTTCTAACCTCGGGAAAGTCACCAATGCAGTTTTTTCCATCGCGAAGATTTTCCCAGAACTCATCGACATTCTCAGACTGTGGAAACATGCCAGCCATACCGATAATCGCCATATCAGAATTTCCAGAGCGATTACTGGCAGCTGTTTTCTTTAATTCCGACAGCAGTTCCTGTGCCTTTGACAGATCCAGATTCTTCGCTGAAACTTGTTCCAAAATATATTCTTGCAAATTATTCATTTTAACTATTCCCTAATAGTAGTTTTCTCTAAGCTGTTTGATTCAGCTCAACTAAAAATTGCACCTGCCTCTTTAATACTCAATTCACCACTAGCCAATCGCGCCAGTATTTCAAGTTCATCCTCCACCACGGAATCTGCTTCTGTACTCCCTGAACGTGATTGAACCGGACTTTGTTTACTTGAGTTTTCCAATCCCAATTTCTCTCTTACAAAGAAAGCTTGAGATTCAATGGTTGTTTGTGTAAACAAATCTGCCATATCGAGCGTATCCGGATATACAGCATTAAGCTCTTTATAAAGCTGCGCCGTTAAAATTGAGTTACCACCTACGTTATTAAACTCATCTTTAGTATCGAGTTCTGATTCTTGCAGCACTCGGCCCCATATATCTCCTATAGCCTGTGAAACATCATCAGCTAATTGATCACCTGATAACGAAACCGTTGAAACAATCCCGTTGGCAGCAGAAACATCCGATTTATTAGGTAAATTCATATCTACAACCAAGGACCCATCGAAGCTTATTCCAGACTCAGCAAGCACTATTGGCGCGGCGTCTTTATTGACTGTTGCTAGTATTACAACCTCTGGTATAAATTGTTGGTTTACCAAGCAATAACTCATACCGCTCAATGCTTCACTAGTAGGTATCGCATTGAAAACATCATCGCGACTAATAGCGTTGTACTCCACAGCCATACCCACCTCTTCCCACGCAGGCCAACGAATGGATAGACCAGGTTTTCCTTGCAAGCGTCTGTTGATAATCAGCTGATCCATATACCGATTTGCAGCAGAGTAGTCAGCCTGCCCGGGCTCAGCGACTACACTATTAATGGAAGAATATGTGACAAAATAATCGATTGGATCGTGCTGCGTTAATTCGTTTAGTATTTGTAAACCTTCAATCTTGGGTAGCAGTACGTTGCGCACTTTATCTAATGGTTTATCACGCATAAAACCGTCACCGGCCACACCCGCCATATGGAAAACGCCTCGAATTTCACCATGATTTTCCCTAAGTTTTCTCAGGCTGTCTTGCACATTTACCTTATCTGAAATGGATGTGGAAATCGTCATAACCTCGACAAACTGTGACTGAAGTTTCAGGAGACGATTTACATTTTTCGCCGGAATAGTAGGTTTACTTTCTGTTATCTTTTCAGCTGAATAGAAGTCGATCTCAGGTACGTGACGGCGAGTAAAAAGAGCGAGTGAAATGCTTATTCTTTTTTGTTCGGCACTCTTTGCCAAATACTCCACCAGCTCTAACCCTAATGCACCGACACCACCGCTGATAACATATATTCCATTATCTTTTAGTTCAATTTCAGCTTCATTTATCGCTGTTGTTTCTTTGAACGTTTCCTGAAACAGCTGGTCTTTAAAAAGATCATATCTTGCTTTCGGATAGTGGCTATTGATAAGGCTCAGTATTGATTGCGCTTCAAACTCTTTTGAACACTGACTTACATTGCTGCAAGCAATGTCATGCTGTGGATTCTCCTTCGCTGCGACAGAGGCAATCGATTCAAAAGCAGCTTGCACCGGACAATTGCTGGTTTTGTCGATATGGTTAAGGTTTGTAAGAATAATGATTTTAATGCGTTTCTCGAAACGCGAATTGCATAAACGATTAAGCAAGTGATAAAACTCAACTATATTCTCAACATCATTTTTATCATCTCGGTTGTCACCCCCAACTGAAATTACGATCGTCTCTAGCTGCGTCGATTCACCATTATTACGGACCGAACCAAGCCAAAGCGTTACCTGCTTAGGTGTTTTTCTAATAACAGAAAAACCATATGATTCTATTTGCTTGATTAAGTTAATGTCGTCTTTATCACCATATTGAATATATAAAACATTTTTTTCCTTGTTTTTTTCGGTTTTAAGACTCTCCACTTTCGTACCAAAAGGAATTGGTTCAAAATACGAACTTATGACAGCAGGTTGATTGTTTTTCGTTTCAAACACTGTTCTTTGATCAACCTTTTTTACACTATAACGGTCTACGCTCGCGCAAATAGTTCCACGAGAATCAATCAGATCAATAGAAAACTGCACGACTTCGCTGTCTGCTTTACCATGGAGCTTAACGTGAATGAACACGCTCTCTGGAAGCTTTCGTCTAATTTTTAGATTTTGATATGCAAGCGGGAGGTATAGGCTACCATCGCCAATTATATGATTTGCTGCATTAATAGCAGTATCGAATAAGGCAGGATGATAAAAATAGTCGTTGATCTCACAAGCATACTTCATTGGCAGGCTGTGGTTAAACAAGAATTCACGCTTGTTTAAGCTCGCAGTAGCTGTACCTGCTGCTTCATTCCATCTATCGCCAATGAACAATCCTCGATCGATCTCTTCCTGCTTCGAGAATTCGATTTCTTCTGTGCATCGCGCTGAAATGAACTGTAACGACACTGCTTCATTAGCATTGTTCTTGCTTTCGTCTTCGAATAATTCCGTGTGATTAGTGCCTGGTGATTCAGATACTTGTACCGGCGATACGGCTTCTGCGTGAACTACCCAGGCGTTATCGACTCCTCTGCTCACAATTTCTACTTTATGTTCTTTGTCGGAACTGATTACCTTAGTTTGTAAAACGACAGAGTCATCAAGGGAATTAACTGTGCACGGCGATATGAATTGAAATTTACTAAAAACAAGATCGTTTTTACTCGTATTAGGCAACACACCAAGTGCACGTATCGCCATTTCTATGTAGCATGTACCAGGTAAAACGTACGAATCCATTACCTTGTGATCGTACAGTTCCCAATGCGTTTTAGGAGATAATTGAGTCTCAAAGAGCTTTAGTCCTAACGTCTCTGTTACTAATGCATCTATTAGTGGATGCTGTATATCCTCACCCTTAACGCTGTACTGGTTTGGCTCATTGAATTGTTCACTTTTTTGTACCCAACACCGATCCCGTTCAAAGCAATAAGTTGGGAGTGATAATTTGTGACAATTATTAGGATATATTGACTGCCAATCTACGTCTTCTCCTTCGCAGTAATGGGTTGCGATAGATTCAATATTTTTACGGTTGTCTGCATCGTCTAACCTCGTAATATCATAATTTACACAAATTCCTGTTTTATATTGGCTGTTAAGTGCTTGCAAGGCCTCTCGCAATTCACATTTTGTAGTAAAGATTATCGCTATGCGATATCTATGATGCCACCGTCCAGTAGCAGCCGTGAAGCACATGTTTTCCAGAACAAGCGCTTCGCCCACTGTGTCTAGAAACTTTAAATATTTAGAGACCAAGCGTTTCAGCGATTCCTCCGTTTTAGCGCTGATGGGCAAGAAATAATATTTGGTTGTGCTTTGCTGTGCGTGTTCCTCGATACACTGAAAAGATTGCAAAACTGTGTGGCAATTAGTGCCACTCAGGCCAAAAGCGCTTATACCAGCGACGTAGGGCTCTGAACTAGCCGCGTCCCATTTTCTCTTGCTGTCAACAACATAAACAGGTGAGTCTATAAACTCTATATTGTTATTTGGGGAATTAAAGTAAAGACTGGCTGGCAAGGTTTGATGTTTCATAGCCAACACTACCTTTACCAATGAGGCGAGCCCAGCAGCGTTATCCAGGTGGCCAATATTCGTTTTCACGCTACCAATGCCACAAAATTGCTTCTTTGGTACAGATTTACTTAGTGCACTACTAATACCACCTACTTCTACTGGATCACCAAGCTGTGTTGCCGTACCGTGAGCTTCTATATAGGAAACAGATGCAGGGTCTATTGATGCCTTTTTGTGTGCTTGTAGAACAACTTTACTCTGCGCACTCGTTGACGGCGCAGTTAGCCCAACCGTTTTACCATCTTGGTTAATAGCGGAACCTTTCACTACTGCATGGATATGGTCCCGGTCATTGATCGCTTCACTCAGTTTTTTTACCATCAAAACAATAACACCCTCTCCTAATGACATACCGTCACTACTCTGATCGAATGTTCTTGTGCGGTTATGAGAGGAAAATGTACCGCGTATCTCTCGCGTACCCACGCCACTCGCGTCATCAGCTAGCACAGGAATAAGGTGAGTTTTTACAGTGCCCACCAGAGCCATTTTGCATTCGTCTCTCAAAATAGAATCACATGCCAAATGCAGAGCTACCAATGCTGAGGAACACGCAGTATCGATCAACATACTTGGACCAGTGAGATTCAATAGATATGAAATACGACTCGCTATCACCGATTTAATATTGCCCACTATAGATATTTCCGGAGCATCTGGTGCTAGAGCAGCTACTATGCGTGCATAGTCTTCGCCAAAGTCGTTACTCATTCCAACGAACACACCCGTGTTTGTTCCCTCTATTTTGTTACCGCCATATCCAGCTTCCTCAATAGCACTCCAGGCACTCTGGAGAAACAAACGCTGGTTTGGGTCCATAAGGTTGGCTTCCTGACGCGAAATACCAAAAAACCGGTAATCAAATTTATCGACCTCGTTTAGAAACGCTTCTTGCAAAACGCCATTTGTATGGGCATCAGGATTTTTTCCGCTGGCTAACAAAAAATCATTAACGTCAGACTTGCGAACTTTTGGGAGATGTCGAATGGATGTTTTTTCTGTAATCA
>Ga0114957_1004199_pt1 | contig 12546 bp, 10 predicted proteins | sample BantaG_FD_87175 | JGI IMG/M metagenome (GOLD analysis project Ga0114957, IMG submission 87175) | Marine algal microbial communities from Bantry Bay, Ireland - BantryBay_4 metaG | ecosystem: Host-associated > Algae > Red algae > Unclassified | place: Bantry Bay, Ireland | collected 2014-11-21 | reverse complement strand
GGAACACACAGCTGGATTTCAGCGGCGTCCTTCCAGGAAACGACGAAGGTACTAAGTCAGGCAGCCATCTCTGCGAAGCGGGATGATCTGGAAGGTTTGAAAGAAAACGTTATTGTTGGTAAGTTGATTCCTGCGGGAACTGGACTGCGAATTTATGACAGTTTATACGTTACTAGTAAAGAAGCACACGATGCGGCGCAAGCTCGCCGGGATGAGATTGAGGAAATGGAGGAGATGGAGGAGAAGGTGGATTAAACTAGCTATTGGCTGTTGGCCCTCTTCTAGCGTGTGTTTTGTGGAAATAAAAAAAAGGTCTGCTTTTAATTAAGTGGGCCTTTTTTGTGTTTTAAGAAAAATATTATTGAGACTGGTATGAATTAATTGTTAAATTTTGGTGAATTATGAAGAATATTTATTTGGTACTCTTTGTTTGCGTTAATTTAAGTTTGTTAATTTCTTGTTCACAAGAGAAGAGAAAAGAGCCTCCTGTGAAAGAAGTGGAAAAAATTGTTCCGACTTATGCACTTTATGATAAGGATGGAAAAATAATTTCAAGATATAATTATGATCCCGATAAACAAGCATTGGTGAATGATCCAAATAGAATCGGAATCCGACATTATGAATATAACGACGAGGGAAAAATATTAAAGATAACCTCTTTGAGTAAGGATTCTATTTATAGTAAATATGCTTATAGAGTATTCGAATATGATACACTATGGAGACTAATTCAAGAGAAAAACTTAGATATTGAGGGTGAACTTATGGAACCTGTAGAAAATTATATTTACGGTGAAAATGGGGTAGTGTTGGAGAAAGTAATTCCTGATTGGGATAAGCATTATGGTCTTTATGGTCAAAGTGGCAAGAGTATTATAAAATATGAATACAATAATCAAAAGAAGATAATTAAAGAGACTTATTTTAATTCAAAACGTGAGCCTGCGATTGATGGAGAAATGGGAATTAGATATATAACTTATTCTTATAATGAGCAGAATCAATTGAAAGAAGAAATTTATCACTATACAGGTACGGTAGAAGCAACCGATCCTCCCAAAATAAAATGGTTAAATGAATATATTTATGACAATAATGGAGTGTTAATAGAGTCACGTTACAAATTTGATATGAATGAAGAAAAGTATGACAACATAACTTATTTTAAATATGATTTTGAAAATAAATTATATGGACGCGGAAAAAATATAGATGATATACAAATAAATATTCCATATAGTAACGTATATGAGATTCCATATCAGCAAATATATTCTTCAGATTATCATACTAATTTTAAATATCCTAAATTTGGGTATGATTGATTTTAAAACCCTATTTTAAAATAACAAAGCTACTTCCGATACACCTCCATATACCGCCCAATATATTTTCCAATAATATCAAATTCCAAATTCACCGTATGTCCCACCGCCAAATCCCGAAAAGTCGTATGTTCAAAAGTATACGGAATAATCGCTACACTAAAATGCGTATCGTCCGGATCGACTACCGTCAAGCTCACCCCGTTGACACAAATAGATCCTTTGTTCACCAGCAGATGCTCCGGATTTTTAGGATAAGAAAAACGGTAATACCAACTCCCGTCCGCACAAACACTCGTCGTATCGACTCCCCTGCACTGTGTGTTCACCTAGTCGAGCATTGGCCAGCATCTCAGCCAAATTTGCTAAAAAAATCCAAATTTGGCTAATTATAAAATAGACCAAATATGAAATTAATTGGAAGGTCGGAAGAAAAGAAAACTTTTGACCATTGTTTAAACAGTCCAGAATCAAGGCTACTGGCCGTTAGCCATTGACGCTCTTCGATCGTGTGTATAGAAATAAAAAAGGCCTACTTTTAATTAAGTGGGCCTTTTTTGTCCAGGTGTCCTGTAATCCTCTAATAAATAAATCCAAGAAATCCAAATCTTAAATATGTCGTCCCTCCCGAAATGCGACCGGCTGTATCCTCCTTCTTTACATTTTCATATTGATAACCTCCCTGTATGGCAAAACCCATATGCCCTTTCCTGAACAAGATACCACCTCCTAAATTTACCCCCAAGCCATTTGCCTTCCTGCGTGAGTCATCTATCAAAATGTAATTAACTGATCCCCCCAGATAAGGAATCGCGGTATGTCCGTTATCAAAATAGTAGCTGACTTGTGGTCCAAATCCCCAACTACTTACACTAATATCTCGCTGACTAATCCGTGCAAAACTCATTGCTGCGCCAAATCCTAATCTATCTGATATAAAATAGAGATAACTGGGAGAAAAAGTAACTGTGCTAACCGGATCATCACGAAATCCTGTATTTAATTCTCCCGATAGCGAAGAGAAAGATATTAATCCTGAAACTAACCCATTCCCTTTTTTTGTAGCGATTGGTAAGCTGACCGTATCGGTTGCTACACCTATAATATTTTCAACCTGTCCGATAGCAGAGTGAGTAAGGAATACTAAAAATAAAATAAAATACTTCTTCATTTTTATAAATTTACAAGCTTGTTGTGAAAAGGATTCTCAATATTTTTCAATAAAATGGATTAGATGAAAATAAGATTTTAGTGCTGATTCTAAAATAAAAATCCTGCGAATCCAATGGAAAAGTAGATAGCCTTACCCTTCTCCCGTCTAAAACTACCTTTGACATTTTGAGTTTGTAATCCTAATTCAAGAAAAAATCCCAAATGATCTTTCCGAATTATCGTTCCTAATACCAGTTGAGTACCAAATCCACTTGATACCTCATTTCTTTGTTTGACACTGATAAAATCTATCCCACCACCAACATAAGGGAAAACAGGTCTCCCATTATCCGCAAAATAAAATAGCCGTGGCCCGATTCCCCAGCTACCAGTTGAGTTATTTGAATTTTGCCCTGTATGAGTCAAGCCAAACGAAGGCCCCAATGCTAGTTTATCAGCCAAAAACTGTGCATAAGTTGCTCGGAAATTGATGGATTTCACCCGATCACCACCGAAACGCGCATAAATATTAGCACTTTGTGAATCTAAAGATCCCGAAGCTGACCAAAGATTTGCTCCTTTAGTAGTAGCCACAGATTGGCTGAATAAAATTTGCTGGCAAAGAATAAAGATGAGTAAAAGTAGTAATCGTGATTTATCCATAATATGAAATTTTCATTTTGTACGATAAAAAAAACAGAATGTTACAGCTATTCTGAGAGACCTATTCGGCTGTCCGATCACGGTGAAAATAGACCATATAATTTGATTGAGCCTGCGATAGAACGTAGTAGAGCGTAGAAAAGAGTATCTTATGGAAAGAGAAGAGATGCTTATTTGGAGGCAGATGTTTTGCCCGCATGGCTTCCTGCACGTATTTTAGTTTTAAGTCGTAGAGGACTTGAGATGCAGGTAGAAAGAGACAACTATATAATATTTCTATAAATGAATTTAAACAGTTTACTTCCGATACACCTCCATATACCGCCCAATATATTTTCCAATAATATCAAATTCCAAATTCACCGTATGCCCCACCTTTAAATCCCGAAAAGTCGTATGTTCAAAAGTATACGGAATAATCGCTACACTAAAATGCGTATCGTCCGGATCGACTACCGTCAAGCTCACCCCATTGACACAAATAGAACCTTTGTTCACCAGCAGATGCTCCGGATTTTTAGGATAAGAAAAACGGTAATACCAACTCCCTTCCGCTTCCTTCACCTCCGTGCAAGTACCCGTCGTATCCACGTGCCCCTGTACCATATGTCCATCCAGGCGAGCGTTGGCCAACATCGCTCTTTCTAAATTTACAATCGATTCTAATTCCCAACTTCCAAGACTGGTTTTATCCAGCGTCTCCTGAATAGCAGTAACGGTATGCGTATTGTTGCCCAATGCTACGACCGTCAGACAAACCCCGTTGTGACTCACACTCTGATCCACTTTCAATTCTTTTGAAATAGTAGACTGAATTGTAAAATGAATATTTTGTCCTTGGTGACGAATGTCTTTGATGGTACCGAGGGTTTCTATGATTCCTGTAAACATGGTTTTTTGTTTAATCGTTTAATCGTTTATTTGTTTATTTGTTTTTGTTCCGCTCTTTAACGTGGTTTGTTGAATAATTCACCTTAATAATTAAACAAGCGAAGCGATTCAACCTCTCAATCCCTCAACCCTGTCTCATCCGACAATCCATCAACGCCAATACCATCGCTAACTGCTCCTCCCGACTAATATTTGTATTATCAATCAAAACCGCATCACTCGCTTTTGCTAATGGACTATTTGTTCTGGTAGAGTCGAGATGATCGCGTTGCGTGAGGTTGGCTTCGACATCCTGAAGCGCTGCGATAATTCCTTTTTGTTGTAGGTCCCGGTAGCGTCGGATGGCGCGGATATTCGGATCAGAAGTTAAGAATATTTTCAATTCTGCTTCGGGAAAAACGACCGTACCGATATCTCTACCATCCATGACAACACCTTTGTTTTCACCGATTTTACGTTGTTGAGCAACCATTGCAGTACGTACTGCGGGAATCGCACTTACCTGGCTGACCAGATTTGAAACGGGCATATCCCGGATTTCGGTCTCTACATTTTCTCCATTTAAAAAGGTAAAAGTTTCTCCGTCGATTACGCGAAGATCCGTATTGATGTTACGGAGCGCTTTTTCGACGGCTTCGGGATCTTTGATATTTGTGTCCTGACGCAAAAAGTAGAGCGTTACCGCCCGATACATAGATCCAGTGCTAATGTATAAATAACCGCAAGCGTGGCTAATATCGTTGGCAAGCGTGCTTTTACCGCAGGAGGAATGGCCATCAATGGCGACGATAATTTTCTTCAAGATAATATTTGTTTTGTACAAAGATAAGGCAAAAAGAAATAGGCAGGGAATGAAGAAAGTAAAATAATTTTACTATAGCTTTATACCAGTCAGGACGTTTTGTACCGATAGCTCCATAGACAAAGTAAAACTATTACAAGGAACACTCCTGTTCCACACAGTAAAAAATTGTTATCGAATATTGTATCGGTATCTTGAGGGAGTAGAATAGGGGAGACGTCACCGATCAGCACAAAAGCGGCCCAGTAGAACGGATGTCCTAAACTGGCGGAAGTGGTCTCCAGAAAATGCCGTTTAGTTTTAGCCATGGCGATATGTTTAGGTTGACCAGCTTTTAATTCCAGATAAAATTTTTCCATTAACCTGGCAGTCGTTACATCGCTAATTTTCCAAAGCGTAGGAACTACCGACGCGGCGCCAGCATGCGTAAAACCTCTGGCCAGATTGACGATGCCTTCTCCTTTTGCGAGAGAACCATTCGCCGTTTCGCATGCACTAAGGACGACTAAATCTGCCTTAAGTTGAAGACCATAGATATCTTTGATGTAAAGTAATTCGTTTTCTATTGAATCTTTAATTTCCTGAAATGCCAAGTACGAGTAATCCGAATGTTGAGCGTTTACCTTACCATGTGTGGCCAGATGAATTATTTGATATGCCGGTGCAAGTTTCATGAAGTTTTCTTCGGTGGCTTTGTCAGTTTTTAAAACTAAACCGCTACCAATTATTTTTTTAATTTTATCTACTTCTTCTACATTGTGCGAGAGTTTACCAAAGTCTCTCAACTGTGAAACGGAAAAAGATTTATCTTCAGAAAAAGATGGTGCAAATGCTAATAAATGATGATCGGCCTGAAGGCTAGGAGTTGGTTGTTGGATAATTGCATTGGCAGAATATTGATAACTGATGGTATATTTTTTTAGCAAATAAGGATAGTCTTTAAATGCAATTTGATGCTCAGGTAATTCGGTCAGTAATGCTTCAAAGGATAAATTTTCCAGTAAATTATCCGGAAGAATGGTTAATTGTTTGGGGAGTTTACGAATGAAGGGCGCAATTAATTGTTGATAAAGAAAAAATCCTGTTTGATGATATGTTTGTAAGGCAGCTTTACCCACAGAGTCATCCCTAATGGAGGTAATTATACTGTTATTAAACAAATCCATTTTTTCTAAAAGAGAAAACGTTAATGGAATCCGCTCAACGGAAAAATCCCATTGGTCAATCAATAGAACATAAATATGTTGTACTCCAATATAGTAAGAAATTACTCCTTGTTCAGGATGTAAAATGCCCTGTAAGGCTTTGACGGTTGGAACTGAAATCTGATATTTTAATTGATAAAAATGCGGATAGTTTTTTTCAATTATTTCCATTTGAAATTTTTGATCTCGTCGGTATTGAATTAGTTCATCTCGGGCAATACTGACATTATTTCGATTATTTTTTGACTGAGCTTGAAATAATTTCTTTTCCGTTTGAGAAACTTTAAGATCCAGTGATTTAATTTGTGACAGAATCGAATCTGGCAATGCTTCGGTCAGGGATGTATTTGTTTTGTTAAGACTTTCGTAAAGGAAATTATTTTTACTTTTTTCGGATAATGATAAAATCTGTTGTAGTCCGGAAGAATCTGCGTATTCTTTCCAAAGTTGAAAATTTAAGTCAATAGCTGATTCAAAAAAAGTAGCGTTACTCTTCATATAAATTTGTCGCGACTGTTGATCGCTGACGGTATATTTCATTTTTTCAAAAATTACCATTGCTTCTTTATAAGCCTTTTGCGCATCATGTAAAAAAGTTATCTCAGGATTAGCCAGATGCAATGCTGTCAATATTTTGGCCTGTTCGTAGTAAAGATGAAAAAGCTCTTCAGGGAATAGTGCTTTGTCAAATCGAGACTGACCTAAATCTCCACTTTGATCGATCAGATAAAAAGCTTGTTCAATCTGTTTCAACGCATTTTCAGGTTGTTGCATATCCAAATAACAGCGAGCCATTTGAAGTAAAATCTTGGGACGATAAGTAATGGGCTCTTTTTTATTTTCAAAGAATCTATCCGCCATTCGATGAAATCTAAGCGCTTCACCATAAGCTTTGGTATGTTGAAGAATAACTGCTTTTGCTTCCAGTGCTTTGCCGTGAATTAAGCTAATTTTACCATTGTTATTTTTTGTAATAGCCAAAGCAGTATCTATCTCTATCAATGCTTGTTTGGGGTTGTCAAGTACCAAATAATTATCTGCAAGTAAGACATAGAGATATTCAAATGCGTAAACTTCGTCGATCACTTGTTTTTTTTGAGTAATGCTTTTTAGTTGATCCTTTGCCTTTAAGTAATAAATGATAGATTTTTTTGGATCGCTCCGTCGGTAAGTTGTAGCTAGATTAATATAGTCCAAACCCAAAAATTCGCTGGTAGGTCCCATATTTTTTGTATCCAGCTCAATAGTTTTCTCTATGAGCAGCCTTGCTTTACTAAATTCCCGTAAATCGAGATACGCATCTGAAAGATTTGTATAAAGCACACTCAGGTATTCTTGATTTACGACAATACGTGAGGTATCAGCAATCGAGAGTGCATGATTATAATATCCCAACCCTTGATCAATATCATAGTTTACGTGATAATAATCACCTAAAATCCGATAGCCATTAAGTTTGGAATTGAGATCTAGTGGAACTCCTGCATGAAGGGCATCATAGATATGTTGTATAAAAGATCTTTGAGCTGGATCTGTATAAGGATCAGAAAGATTCTGGGAAATTTTAATGGATGATTTTAGTAGGTAATTGGCTAGCGTAGGAATGTCTTTTGTGTATTCTATTATTTTTTGATGATAAAAAACTGCAGAGTCCGGATCGTTTAACTTAATCAGATACGAATCCAGCACTTTATCACGCTCCTGCGCCCCTAAATCACCGGCAGGTAAAATCCAGATAACCGCCGATAAAACGATTAAAAAGTAAAGCTTATTTCTCATAGTTAATTGTATGCAAATCTAATGTAGTCATTGTTAAGGGGAAATTATAATTTTCCAACCACTTTTTGAATTCATGTTTTTTTTACAGGATGAATTGGTGACAGTATTTTTTTCTAAAAAAAGAAAAAAAGCAACAAAATTAAGGTGTAAACCGTAATTAAAGTTGTTAATTTGTGACAGTGTTTATTACAATAAGCCCCTTATGAAGAATCTAATCGAAATTTCTAAAATTGTTACAAAGAAGAAGGTCAAAAAGATTGAGATTTTTGACGATCATTCTTTAAAACACAAAGGAAGTAAGTTCAACGAATTTTACGAAGCGCTCATGCTCGGTAAATTTAAAAACGATCGGGATGCTGCCACGTACCTCTACGCTTGTAGCCCTACGGACGATAAGTACCGACAGCTCAAGTCACGGTTTCGAAAGCGATTATTGAATACCCTCTTCTTTCTGGATGTAAACTTACCATCGGCTTCGGGATATGATCGGGCCTATTTTTCCTGCAATAAAGACTGGACGCTTGTTAAAATTTTATTATCCAATAACGCACCACACACGGCATCTTCCTTAGCTAGACAAATTTTAACCATTGCCCTGAGGTTTAAATTTGCCGATGTGATCGTCAACTGTGCTCGTATCCTGAGAAAATACGCAGCCGACACCGACAATATCAAAAATTACGAAACCTACGATGCGTATAGCAAACAATTTCAAAATGTACTGGACGCAGAAATTCGTTCGGAAGAACTTTATCAGCGGGTCTACATGAACTACCATCGACCGCACGCAAAGGTAGAAGAACTTAAAGAAAGAATTGATACTTATTGCGAGGCTTTGGTCGGTCTGTCGGAAATCTATGACAGTCCCATTGTTTTGTATAATATGTATTTGGTTTGGGCGTACCGTTATGAGATGTTGCATGACTACCAAGACATGTTGGAGGTCTGTACCAAAGCTGAAAAATATATAGAAAATAATCCCCGTTTTTATCAAAATGAAAAACTGGCTACCTTTCAGCTAAAAAAGATGTCTGCTTATCTCCATTTAAGAGATTGGAAAAATGGAAAAATTAATGCGGAAAAATGTTTGCAGTCTTTTCCAGCGGGTAGTGATACGTGGTTTGATTTTATGGAATACTACTTACTACTGGCGTTACATACCGATAACTTTCTGAACGCTATTGCGATTTATAAGGATGCTACTGGAAATAATCAATTTAAGAAACTGCCGCAGTTGACCAAAGAAAAGTGGAAAATATACAACTACTATCTTAACTATTTGATCGATAGCTTAGGCGAAAAAAATCCTGTTATGCTCGCACAGCGTGTTAAGGCTTTTCGGTTACAGCGTTTCCTCAATGATCCCATATTATATAGCAAGGACCAACGAATTTTTACGGTATTGGTCATCATGGCCCAGATTTTATTTTTATTAGAAAAGAAAAGCTACAATGCGGTTTCAGAAAGAATAGACCGATTGAAATCATATGCTAACCGTCAACTGAAAAAAGACGAATACTATCGGGTGAATCAATTTATTCGCTTGCTACAGCAGTTACCAAAAGCGGATTATAATCCAGGTTATCTCAGTAATGTGGATAAGTATTATGACCGTTTAATTGAGACGCCATTCCGGTACCGGGGATTTATTCTTGAGTTGGAAATAATTCCATACGAGAAACTGTGGAATATGATTTTAGCCAGAATCTAGAGGATGAGGAATATGGGTCTTCCATTGGCTTTTCATTGGCTTTGGTAACCAGTATACCAGTCTATTGAAAATTCATGATTCTTCAGATAATATCCCGGAGATGGAAACGAAAGATTTTTCGCACGCCGTCTCTTTTTACGACTACCTTTATTTTTTTACCCTCTTTGCCTTTGAGTTTTTTATTGATCGTTGGCAGGTCCATAAAAAGCCTGGGAAGGCCACTGATTTTGATGATCTTGTCACCGGGTAATAATCCTGCTTCAGCAGCGGGAGAGTTAGGAACAATATTTCTAATTTCATATTTATTTAGTCCTTGTCCGGTAGCAATCGCGGTGATACCACTACGGTCGTAGGAAAAACCACGGTTGTAGTTTTTTCTGGGTTTCAAATAGAGTAACGAGCGATTATAATCGATTATTACCGTGAAACGGTCCAGGACACCATTGCCTATAATTCCGTCACGGGTTAATAACAAGGTAGAATCAGGTCTGATATTCGGAAACTTCTGAAAATTAGTAATAATATCTGTAAAAAAAAAAGGATCCAGGTTTAGTCGTTTTATTCTACCCAGATATCCTTCCATAAGCCCTCCCAGTCCCATTCCGATATTACCAGTAACGGTGGTCGCTGGAAGTTTAAAATCCGGATGTGTATTGGTATGTAATAAAAGAGACAAACCAGCACCGGTATCAATTAATAATTCAGCGGATATATTCAGTGAATCACGTAAATATATTCTATTGGTTAAATACGGTTTTCCAGCTTTTATTTCGATTGGATAACTTTCGTAGCCTCTTGGTTTTTTTGATTTACCCGGATCGATTAAGGTAATTTTTCGCTTTCGATAATTTATTTTAACAATAAAATGCCGAAAAATATCTGATCCGATAATTCCATCTACCGGTACTCCAGCGTATTTTTCAAAGTCAAAATAGTTTTCATCCAGTACCAAAATATTCTGACTACGGGCTTTTACACCTGGTAAAGAAATATCAATATCTTTTGCTAAATGTGCAATTAAGGTCGTTGTCATATCCGCACCAATTAACTTAAACTCCCGGTCATAATTAACACCTAGTAAATCGGTAAAACTCCTCTTGGCCAGAATCGTATATTCTGCTCCGGTATCAAAGATAAAAGTGAGTGGAATAAAATTATTAAGCTTTATGCTAACCAGGATAAAATTGTTCTTGTACTCAAATGGAATTTCTATCTTTTTTCGACTACCCGTAAAACTGAAAATATCTTGACTCGACAGTTTTGCTGGCAGAAAAAAAACTAAAATCGCAAATAAGTATTTTATAATCGCTCCCATTTCAAAGATGATTTTAGGAAAGTTAAGAAAAAGCAGTCAAAAGTGTAAACTTATTTTTTGAACTGTTTCTAAGAAAATTTTTTGTGCCTCGGATAGTTTTGTAACTTTGGATAAAAAAATAAAAATTATGAACCGTTTGAGTGGATATATTTTTTTGTTGTTGGGGTTAATCACTTTCGCATGTAAAAACCCGCAGGAATCCGTCGAGCCGCAGGTTTATGATGTCGAAGCTACTAAAAATCCTGTATTACTGGATCGGTCTGTTAAAAAACTGACAGATGTGATTGTTCATGATATTTTTTCTCCACCCGTAGCCAGCCGAAATTACGTCTATCCATTAATAGCTGCCTACGAAACGTTGCGGCATGGTCATCCTGAATACAAAACCCTGGCCGGGCAGTTACAGGAACTAAAAGCCGGACCTGCTCCCATTGCGGATCAACCCTGTAATTTTGAAATTGCTGCCATTCATGCTTTTTTAAAAACAGCGCAAAACTTTATCTTTTCAGAACAAAAAATGGAAGAATTTGGAAACGAAATATACGCCGAGTACGCTGCGATGAATGTCCCAAAAGATATCTACGACAGATCTATTGCCTACGGCGATGCGATGAGTGCACACGTGATGGAGTGGAGTAGCGGGGATCTTTATAAACAAACCAGAACCTACCCCCGGTATTCGGTGGAAGACGAGCCAGGTCGCTGGACGCCCACCCCTCCTGGCTACATGGATGGTATCGAACCACACTGGAATAAAATCAGAACCATGGTACTGGATTCAGCGCAACAATTTCAGCCGTTACCTCCCACCAAGTACGATATAAAAGAGGGGAGTAAATTTCATACAGAACTGATGGAGGTGTACGATGTAGTAAAGAATGCGAACGAAGAACAAATTGAGATTGCGAGTTTTTGGGACTGTAATCCCTACGTGAGCCATACGGTAGGACACGTAATGTATGCGACCAAGAAAATTACGCCCGGTGGTCACTGGATGGGAATTACCCGTACTGCGACCCGTCAGGCAAATCTGGATATGATGGCTTCTACCGAAGTATATACGATGGTAGCAATTGCGCTTTTTGACGGATTTATCAGTTGCTGGGATGAAAAATATAATAGCAACCTAACCCGTCCGGAAACGGTCATCAACGGTACTTTTGACGAATCCTGGTTGCCATTATTACAGACCCCTCCTTTTCCTGAACATACCAGCGGACACTCGGTAATCTCTACTGCTGCCGCCGTCGTCCTGACGGAAAAACTGGGCCCGTCGTTTTCTTTTGTAGACAGTACCGAAGTAGAATATGGATTACCACCTCGTTCTTTTGACTCTTTTTTAGCTGCCTCAGAAGAAGCCGCAATCAGTCGGCTTTACGGCGGAATTCACTACCGGCCTGCCATCGAATATGGTGTGGAGCAAGGCCGTAAAGTAGGTGAGTTTGTCACTGCTAGATTAGAAATGAAAAGATAGATTGAGGAGGTTCCTGGTAATTTTTTCCTGGACAATAAGAACCGTTAATTCGTGATTCGTTAATCGGTCCTTCCAATGCATAGGTATCGCCCTCTAAAGAATTTGAAAAACTCAAAAAAGACGGCAGAGAAAGTTAAGTAAACAGATCAACGTAGAAAAAGAGTAACGCGTCTAATGAACATACAGAGACCTCATCCTTTTAATCTATTACAAAACCGTTCCTTAG
>Ga0114957_1004198_pt1 | contig 12547 bp, 16 predicted proteins | sample BantaG_FD_87175 | JGI IMG/M metagenome (GOLD analysis project Ga0114957, IMG submission 87175) | Marine algal microbial communities from Bantry Bay, Ireland - BantryBay_4 metaG | ecosystem: Host-associated > Algae > Red algae > Unclassified | place: Bantry Bay, Ireland | collected 2014-11-21 | reverse complement strand
CCCCTTGCCGGTTTCCGCCCGTGTGGCGGGGGCGGGGGTTTTCCCCCGCCCCCCCTGCCCCCCGGTTTTCTCCCCCCCCCCCCCCCCAACATCCCCTCACCGCCTCCCTCCGCCTGTGGGCTGGTGGTGTGCCCGTTCCGCGCGGAGTCAGAATGACGCGCAAGCGTGCTCCCCGTGATCGTGGAGTGGCCCCGCCTGCAGGCCGGAGCGGCAAGCGTACCCGTGCGCCCCGCGTTCTCCAAACCAGTGCGGTCTCCATTGTACTGTGTGTACGTGCTTTTTTCAAGCGAGAGTTTGTAACTGGCCGTGCCATCAAGAGTCGCCAGGTGGCAGAGCGCACTGCAGAGGCTACGGGGCTGAGTCTGTCTGTAGTTTCGCACCGTACCGAGAGCGGGTGTGATGAGCTGCCTGCTGATGGCGCTCCCGAGACCCGCCACTCAAATAGGCGGGTCCCCCCCGAGGAGCTGGCGAGGGTACGGCCCGCGATCTACGAGCAATATCAAATTCCAATGTTGCGTACTTTGGATAGCACCCTGGAGCATCTCAACGCTCCAGAGGACGCAGCTCGTGGCGCGGGCGTTGCTCCGGAACGTGGTGCCGGTGGGTACGAGGGTGCCTCGGCTGGGCCCGGCGGTGGCGGGGGGGGGGGGGGGCAGCGCGGGTGACTCGGCCAATGGGGGAATGGCTCCTTATGTGTAGTCGCGTGCAGCCCTGCACAGCGCGATGCAAGATATCGGCTTTTCCTTCAGTCGTGGACCGAACCATTATGACGTGGCTCGCGAAAATCCGTCGGGGCGGAAGCAGCAGAACGACTTCATCGACACGGTACGCAGGTATCCAGAGGCGGATCGGACCATCTACTATCCGGACGAAACCTGGCTCAACAAGAACATGTCGACTTACCGCAGCTGGAATGACGGAAGTACCGACGCTTCACTTAAGGTGCCATCTGGCAAGGGCGCACAAATCATCGTTGCGCACGTCGGATCGCGTAAGGACGGACGTATCGACGGCGCTTCGTGGGTCTTCATTGGCAGCAAGAGGTCGTTTGACTACCACTCCGAAATGAACTATATCTCCTGGCTGCAGTGGCTCGAGGATTCGGTACTACCAAAGATCCGGGGCGGTGTCCTAGTCGACGATCGGGTACCTTACCATCTTGAGCGTAATGAAGCTACTCGGCCGGTGGCAAGTAAGTTCCACAAGGCGGAGTTCGCCGATTGGATCGAGAAGCACAACCTCGTATTACCCGAGTGGGGGCCCAACTGGCGGACTACTTGTAAGCGGGCGGTGCTGAAGCAGCGAGCGGACCAGAACCGACCTACCCAGCGCTACCTCGTCCAGAACTTGGCTGCCCGGTTTGGGGTCACAATCCTGATTTCATCGGTTGCGCATCCAGAGCTCAACCCCATCGAGATGGTGTGGGGAGCGGTCAAGATGTCGCTGAAGCGGCCCAACGTGACTTTCTCCATCGCGACGCTTAGGAGCATGGTGGAGGTTGAGTTTGTGAAAAATCACCAAGGAGGTCTGGGACCGGTATGAGGAGCACGCGATCAAGGCAGAGACCTACTATTGGGCTGTCGACGCTGTGTGTGTCGAGGTAGAGGCCGCGTTTGCTCATGACCGGGACGATGACGAGGTGGAGGGAAGTGTGACTTGGGGGGGGATAGCGAGGGCGAGGGGGGTGATATGTCTGAGTAGGCGCATTGTACCCTGCACGTCATTTGGACGTTGTTTTCTTGTCGGTATGGCTCGGATGTGAGGTGAACGATGGATGCGACAGCATAGTGGGTCCAGACCGGTGTGTCGGATAATCTCGAAATTGGTTGCAATTCCGACCGAATCGTGCGAACGAAGTGGTCTGGAGACCAATTCCTGGGGGGTAGCTACACTCAATGCGCTACAACAGAGGCAAGCGAGATATTTATGAGCTGAGCTCCTCACGCTATGACGGCACGCACCGGAGTCAACATACACCGCGAGAATATCAGGTGCAGCACTCTGCTTTTTGTGCATGCTACGCTTATGCATCGGCACGTCCACCGCACGTGTGCGCTCTGAGCCGAGCTCTGCACCCGAGGTGTGCATATTCATTGCCAGAAACCCGCACCGATCCACACAATTGGGCGCCTCACAAGGACAGAGTGTCACAGAAATCGATTGCCCGTCCTCCAGCACACAATCGTTCGTGCAACCTTGGCAGCCCCATGCGAGTTTTGCAGAGCACAGAACACACTCTTCACGACCACTAACGTGCGTTGACGACCCCCACCGGCGCACGTTGCTGAGACGAATGGTGGATTCAACATCCTGTCAAGCGCATTTCAGGTACTCGTCCGCGAATGGAGACTCAACGCAGCAGCGTTGGCATTCTTGTATTGAAATAGTTGCGCATTGACAATGCGAAGTGTCTCACTTCATTGCGGACAAAGGAGCAGGCAGCCTCGTATACGTGTGCAGTATCCATGCTCAGTTGCGCATTTTGGCGAAGAAAGTGGGTTGCACGCACGGAGCACAATTGTACGTCTTCCGTGACCTCTACGTCTCGAGTGCCGATACCTTGTTCTTGGTTCTTTTTTTAAAAGGCCTTCAGGAACTGTGCCGATGCCGCCTCAGCACAACAGCACCTACCACGGTGGCAGGGCGCGAGGTTGGTGAAAAAGCATGAGGTAGGCAGCACGATGGCGTTTTGGTCATAGAAAACAAACACGGTCACGCTTCTGGGCGGGAACGACAGGAGCACAGATGCATGCAGGCAGACGCCGAAGACTAGAATATAAACACGCTGCGGGACAAGGCAACCGCGCGTGGCCGGGTTGAGGCACACGACGGCGGTGGAACTGCTGCACGAGGTGCCGAAAAGGGGGGCAACGGCAGGCTTGAAGCTATTAATCGGGCCACAGAGGCGTTTTCGTACCCTTCAACTGCAACTTTGTGACGTACCACTGAAGACTCACACACGCACACAAGTGTAACAACGGCACTCGCCGCATAAAGACCCAAACGAGTCTACTCCACCTCCAATACACCGTGCAGGCGACGGATAATGCGGTCGGTGGCTTCCCGTACATCTTCAGCATCCGTCTTGGACTTGACCATCCATAGAGCAAACGGCGCCGTGCACTGTCGCAGCCTGAACAACCGCAGCATCAAAAGGTGGCCACGGACGAGCACCTGCATGTCGTCCGGGATGGCGGAGCCGCTAGGCATGGCAGGAGCGGTGTCACTGTCGCCGGCGGTGTCGGAGAAGACAAGCGCAGTCAGGGCGGCAGGTGGCATGTAGCTGTCCAGCTTTGAAAGCAACAGCGCATGCATGTCCTGGCTCGACGCCTCCGTCGAGTCGTCCTCACGGACGCTGTAACCCCCGTCACCGTCGTCGTCGCCCCCGTCGCCGTCATCACAATCAACCGTGGCGCCATGTTGAACCTCCACATCGACGTCCGTGTCCATCATGTCCGCTCCACGAGCAGCAGCCAAGCTGGCCGTCGCACCACGTCCTGACAAGGCAGCCAAAACACCAACAGGAGCCGGCGCGGACACCAATCGTCTTCACTGTCACGGCGGCGATCGTCTACCTCGGCTCTGTCGCGGTCTGCTTCTGCGTCGCGCTCGCGCTCGCGCTCACCGTCGGCCACCAGGCCCCAGGACTTCATTGACGACGAAGCCGAAGAGGTGCGTCGTTCGCCCTCGCGCTTTACGGCATCGGGCTTGAGCAAGACAGGGTCTGGCGAACGGTCGGCTTCAACTGATGGAGGGCGCATTGTCAAGCCCAGACGCCGCCTCCGACGAACTGCTCGGGTGGAGAGCCCCTGCTCCTTGGGGTCACGATTGGCGGCGCCCTCCATGCCGACGCCGGCCATGCCTTCTGCTCCTTTCGCTTTGTCACCGACACCGGCCCCCGTGCAGCTAGCTGGCGCCGGAACTCCATCGGCTGCCGTACGCACGCCGCCGGCTCGTGCCACAGTGTCTCCGGCTCGTGCCTCTGCGTCCCTGACCTTCGCCAAGGTCCCATCGGCGCTGGCCCCGGCCGAGCGCACCCTGGCCCGGTCGCCGACTGAGCCCACCCCCGCCTGTGCGGCGGCGGCGCCATGCACGCAAGCGCAACTGGCAATGGCGATGGCCGGGATGCAGGCCGCGAAGGATAAGCTTGCTGCGGCACTGACTCTGAGGGCTGTTCGCGCGCCCGCATTGGTCGAGGCGGAGAAGGGTGTTGCGTCCGCTAGAACGGACTTCCGCCACCAGAAGGGGATCGTCAACGCCATCTTTGCCTCTGTGGGGATGCCAGCTTTGCCTTCGCCCGAGATGCAGGCGTTGTGGACGTGTTGGGTAGTCTGTTCCTCTCTGTAGGCGGTCCTCGTGTAGTGCAGGTAAATTATGTAGAGACAGCCATTAATAGAAGTCGTGGGTGTGATTTAGCTAGGCCCTTCCAGACTTCCATTTTTCCCCCATTCACGACCTGGAAACGCAGCTCATTTCGGACACAATCTTATGGTGAGCGATCTTATAGCGGAAACACACTGTATGCCTTAATAAAGAAATATCGCCCGGCGCGACGCCGCGGCTGAAGCTGCCAGAGCCTCAAGGCCGTCGCGTCCCGAGGCCGGCACGAGCTGGCTGCATCCGGTACGCATCCTTCGACTGCCACACGCTGCCCCTCGTACCGGACCTTCAGTCAGAAATGGACGACCGCGGTGGCAGCGGCGGTGGTGGCTACGGCGGCGACGGCGAAGGCGGCGGCGGCGGCGGCGGCGGTGCCGGCGGCGGCGGCGGCGCGGCAGCGCGGCGGCGGCGGCACGATGCCGCCACGCCGCCGTCGCCGCCGGCGCACACAAGGTCGGCGGCGGCGGCACGGCGCCGGCGCGGCCGCGCGGCGGCGGCAAGATGGCGGCACGGTGGTGCGGCTGCGCGGCGGCGCGGCGGGTCTGTTCGTGAAGTCCTGGGGGGGGATTGTTTTTAGTCGGGGGGTGGCGGCGGCGGCGCGGATTCTGGGAAATTCCGCCTCACCGCCGCACCAGACACATGGCGGCCGCCGCCGCGGCGGCGGCGGCACAATGCCGCCGCGCCGCCGCCGCCGCCGACCTTGGGTGCGCTCGCCACATTGAGCGCCTGCGCCGGTGGTGGTGTCGAGAAGTGCCGGGCGGGACGGTGCGCGTGGACGCGTGGGTGGTGGCGCCCGTGGCGGCCGCCAAAACAAAGGAGATACTTTCAGCTTCATGCGCGGCGCCAGCTATCTCTCTGCCCCCTCCACGCCCTATGTGCCCACGCCGCCCGCGACAATGTGCCACATGCTGCTAGCTTGTGATGAAAAAAAGCGCGCTCTGTGCGCTTCGGATGGGCAGTGTGTGTCACCTTTTGGACTCATTGGTGCAACCTGGTTGCGGAATGTGAGCACTCCCGCCAGAAGCCTGCCAGACTGTTGCATTCGCGGCCACGACGAAGTGGCACGTCGAAGCATGGGGTGCGCTGCACATCAACACAAGGAGCTGCTGAGAGACGGCCGTCCTGCAATCTGTCACAATAACTGCTTGTCTGTGCTGCACAACAATGGCCCTTTCAACTGCTCGTTTGTCGCCTGCGAGCATAGCTGGGCTGCACCTGACGCTCTCGAGCAACGGGGCTGAAGAAGCGCTGAGAAGGACCTTGCAAAATTTCGTTCAATGTAGACACTCTTGCGTTTGTCTCAGTCGAAAGCTCTGCATTCTCTCCGCTGCTCGTGCTCCAATCGGACCGGTCCGATTGCTGAGGTCGGCACTGGACAGCGTTCTGTGCTTGCGACCTGCATTTTGATGCTCTTCGTGCAGGCTGGGGGGTCATGATTCGACGGTCTGGCAAGAACATTTGGGTCTGTGAGAAGCACCGGTCTGGACTCACTGTGCAGGTCTTCCGATGCGGTTCACAAAATCTAGCCGTGATCCCAAAGTAGCACCCTGTCAATTTGAATGGATTGTATTCATCATCTGGATCATTGTTGCAACGGCTATTGCTGAGCTGGAAACTGGACACAACGCTTCACCAGTGCCGCGCGACCCACGCGCATTCAGACGCTTCTCGCATTCATAGCCCCTTTTTTTCGGAGTACCGCCGCAACTCCCATATCTGTCACCTGAGAGACTTTGGCTCCTGGAGGTTCATTTCCGACACTCCCACATCCATATAAGGACAGGTTTTAGTGCATGAGATATACCTTTAGAAAGCCGAAATTGTTGGACCGATCCAATCAGGCTCTTTCCTGGGCCCTGATATCCTACTCTCATGCGGGGTAGGGGGACCGCCGGGGGGACCGGGGACTCTAAATCGACTTGATTTGGTTTATGACAGCAGATCGCCACAATTTGATTGGTCGATTCTCTTCGCTATCAAAGCAATCGCATGTCCCGGAATGCACGTATCCATCTTTCTATATAAATTTGGCAGCGAGCACTGCGGCGAAAAACGCAGTGTCAGCGAGACACCCTCGGGGCCCGCAGCGGAGGCGCGCAGCGTCAGAGCCGGGCCCCGAGGGTGCCGAGATGTCACTGCGTTTTTCGCGCAGAGCGGAGCGTGGCTGCCACTAGGATTTGCCCCGGAAAACACTGCACGGCGGCCTGCAGATGGCAGAGGTTAAAACGCCAATCTCTAAAACTGGAAATTCACCTGGGAGCGCTGCATGTGGGCTCCCGCTTTGGTTCTTAAACCTCTCGAGTGTGCCATGTAGATGTGAAAGGTGCGGCGCGGACGTGCGCGGTCCTCCCGCATGCCGAGCGGTCCCCCCAGCGGTCCCCGGATGCAGATTCTCAGGGGTGAGGACGTGGGGGGGGGCGGGAAGGGCGGAGACCGCGTTGTCCCGTGGCCGTCGTAACGCCGTCGTCGGACGCCATGATGTCGGCGTCGCACGCTCTACGGAAGTGGCTGCGATTCCCGATGCAGGCGGCATAGAAAAGAGGGCATTGGGAACAGTATGTTTTAACCAAAAGGGAGGCGACGTGCGCGCGGCAGAGCAGGTCAGTTAGACGAGGCAGACTAGGCGGTGCTCGGGCCCTCCGGTGGATGCTCAAAACAGGGAATCAGGTCGTCTTCTTTCCGACGCATCTCTAAGACGAACGTTGGAGGAGAAGCAAGCACATCGGGAACTGTCGACCCCACCAGATTGGCGCGCTCCATCAGCTCGTCACAAACGTGCTTGTTCGTGAGCTCACCACACGTTACAGACGCCCCGGTGTACACCCGCTTCTCCCTGAAAGTATTCATCTTTGCTAGTTTCACCATCGCGAGCCCTTTTCCCTCACCTGATGACACGTACCGCTGTGCCGCTCTCTTATTCTCCTTCCTCCTGATTTCAAAATACAGGGTTGAGCTGCCAAGAACCACTCTCGGTGCCGGCGAACTCCCTCCACAGAGCCCGGCCTCTCGGTTGCGGCGCCAAATGCTCCCCCGCGTGCCAGAGGCGCACTTAGTGGCCTCGCGCATGGCCTCCTCAAAACCGGCCACGACGTCAGTCCTGCGACCGTCCAGGTTGATGTTTTCCAGCGTGCCCAGGATGGCTGCCATCCTTCCGCCCGACTATTGGCCGTTCAAGTCGGAAACGCACGCCCAGAAAGCTCGCAAGGCCCCTCAGGAGGCCCCTCGCATGGCCCCGGCATCCCCAGCCACTGCCGTCACACCTGATGCCGTCCAAACAGCTGCGGAGGCGCCCGCCTCTTCCAAGGCAGTCAAGGTAATAATCTCCGACTGTGCCACGAGCGCGCGGAAGCGTTCCACGTCCGTTGAACGCGTTGCTACCAGCTTTCGCTTGTTGTCTCGCGCGGCCATCTTCTTTGCCGTGACGGTTGATCGGACGAGCAAAGGCAGTTGCGTGACACGCGCCGCTATCTCGCCCATGTCGTGGTCGGCGCGACTGCTGTGGCATGGCTCTGCCGACGACTATCTCATCTGGATCGTCCGGCTGGTGGCCGGCCGCGTCGCACATTTCGCACAGTGCGGCGCAGAGAGCCATTCATAGTTCTGGGTACTTGTGTTATGGGAATCGGCTTGCTTGACCTATTCCAGAGAATTCCCACACACAGGCACCAAGGAATGGCGCATGCCGAGGGATTTGTACCAGCGATTTCGATTCAATCTTATAAAGATTCCTACTTTGATGAAACGAGACGCGACGCGGCCCGATGCCCGCTCTGCTCCGCAAACCAATAGATGTGTGCCGCTTTGTTGCAGCTTGGTGATGGACTGTCCTCCAGAGCGGCCGGGAAGTACCTCAAGATTAGGTCTTCATCAGCCACCGAGTCTCTGAAGCAGTTTTCACGCTCAGTGTTCGATCACTTCCAGGGCGAGTACCTACGTGACCCTTCCACCGACGAGCTGCCAGGGATTGCCGCTGAGTACGAGGTGTACGGATTTGTCGGCTGTGTTGGTTGTTTGATCGCGCCGGGTGGGAGTGGGACGCGTGTCCCGCGAGGTGGCCTGGCGATTACAACGGAGCAGCCAAGAAGGTGATGCCGTGAATGCAGGCCATATGCGACGACTACCTCTACTGCTAGCACCCGGATTTCGGCGTGTCCGGCTCCAAGAACGACTTGGTCATCTTTCATGCGTTAAGGCTCTTCTTGTGCATCCGACAGGGCTGGTGGCCGCCGTCACAGCCTAAGAGCACCATTGCCAGAATGACGCTGACTTGGTTTCACTTCCTGATCGATAGCATCTACCCCGATTGACAAGTGCTAGTCAAGCTTGACACATCTGGACGAAACGAAAAGGAAACGATGTTTGGCAAGCAGCAACAGAGCGTCAGAAAGGCCGTCGAACAATTCTTTGGCGTGCTAATTCGGCGCTGCCGCATCCTGCGCCAGCCTTGTGCATTGTGGTTCAAGGAGGATATGGCCTGTATCATGCAGGCCTGTGTCATGATGCACAGCATGACCATGCGGGAGCTCAAGGCCGCCTACACGAGCACAAGGGCGGCACGCGTAAAGGCGGATGCAGCAGACGCCGAAGATGCAGGCACGACGACTCAGTACAAGCTTGACCCTCTGACGGACCCATTGCGCTCGTGGAGTGGATGTACAAGACTGCGGGTCAAGTCGAGAACCGGAAGCACCACGAAGATCTGAAAGTCGGTAGCCACCGTGTGCTGAACTACTTCTTACATTTGCTGCGACGCCAACACATTTTGGAATACACGGCCGAGAACGATATATGGCATGTGAGAGACGGCCGGAAGGTGCAGCCCATTAACGTGGGGGTTGGACTACCAATTGGCGACGATGACGGTATCGGCGTAAAAGAAAATACTCACCACCAAGTTAGTTCTTGTCCGATGGCTGCGAATTCAGGTTTCCCCGCCGCGCAACCCATGGACAAGAACTTCCTGAAGAGAGCGGTGCACTTTCTCCAGTGTCTCCCTTGTCCAGGTCCCCGCACCCCACCCTTCCCGAGATTGAGAAAAAACACACATTCTGGCGGCCGCCAACATCAAGGCCACCGTGCTGGCATCGACTACACAAGAACAAGTGGGAGGCAGCTATCTATGGACTATCAGGGCATGTAGCACAATGTGCATCTGTGAGCTGTGCAAAAAAAAGCAGTAGGAAACCGTCCAGAACGGCGCACTTGGAAGGCACATCGGGCGCGAAGAAAATACTCGCTACACAGTGGAGTCTTGCCCATCACGCACATAGCTGTGTGCTAGAGAAAGTGGCATCACCCATTACCCCAAGCCACCAAGACCTGTCAGCATGTAGCATCAGTGTCCTGGAACTGGTCGCAGTGCATCGGCCGGCGCACCTGCCTAGGTGAGCTGTTGGTGGCCAGCGCTCGAGGCTACAGCGGCGTGTGCATGGTCACACCCGTTCTTGGTGGCTGCGTCCGGTTCCCGGTGTTCCGTGTTCGCGGATGCTTTTACGTTTGGGGCAGTCTTCGTCCGGTAGCTCTCTTGCAGCACCCCCAGTGCCGCCCGTCGTTCCGCTAGTCACATCTCGACACCCTCACAAAGCGAACTGCAAGTTGCAAGAGCCAGCTTGTGCACTTCCATTCATACAGTATCCGACTCGCGCTGCTTCTTTAGCTTCGTATCTTGCTAATAGCCTCAGCCACAGATCCCAGGAGTGCGGTCACAGCCTTGGTGACGTCCAGTCCAGCGGTCGACTCAATATCGGCCTTGCGCTTCAGAGCCTTGCTCCGCTTTGCCGCCTTGTTGCCCTTGATCCGCTCGGTAGGGGGTCCACTCGCGATCATGTCGGCTGGAATGGAAGGACTACCCCGCAACGAGCCTTTCCACTTCACCGCCCCGGCTTCGTCACGCGATTTCCCGACCCCGAGTACAGCCTCAGCGCGCGTGTCACTCCCATCGCGCGGAGGCCCTCCATCATCCTCTCCCAGCCCACCCTGGGGGGAGCTCTCATGGGCCATTACAATAGCACCGTCGTGTCCTGGCGTGGGTTCACCGTTGAGACGACAGCCCCCGTCCACTCCGGTCGTCAAAATCAATTCCATGTTCTTGATGAGAACACGGAAGCAAAGTAGCTACTTAAAAGGTGGGCCGACGGGATAGTGAGGGTCCCGGGAAATAGAAGTGAGATGCTTTGATCGGCTGCTCATCCTGGATGTGCCAACATGTGCATTGTAGCAGGCCATGTAGCACCTGGCATTCTCCGATGCCGTGGAGATGCGCGTCATGTTGGCGCCCTCCACAAATTCCACAGCCTACTTGTAGATGATGCACGCGGTCTTGATTGTGTCCCAGCACTCTTGGCATGCTCGAGACGTGCGCCTCGTCCAGCGGCCCGGGTCGAGGTCGCACCCAGAGTCCATTTTGGAGCCGGCAGCAGGTGGGGCACGAGCCAAAAAGCGACTGCGGATGCGCCGCGAGAGAACGGCAGCGGTTTGACCGCACCAAGTGGCAGGGTCCTGAAGCACCAGATTTGCTGTCTCAGCTAACTCAAGCAACTCTACAGGAGACCACCCTAAACCCCGCCCCGGGCCGCGCGCCTTCTCAGCAGGGGTCCCCATTGCAACGGACTTTGGACGACGTACGGCTCACGACGACGGGCGGTGGCGATCGTGTGGTGCGATGTCCACGTGCGCCATGGGCGTGGCCACGCGATAACGAAAGGAATCCCGCGCAGGCGATGAGTTTCGAGAAACAGTGACGCCGCCTCCTGGCGTCGGCCTGGCACGGCGTGACGAAGGATCAGGCCTGAGTGGTTGCACCAAAAGACGACGCGGTGGGGGCGTCTCCGTACCCGCGGCGAACGTAGACGACGTGCGTCGGACAATCGCGAGCCGTGGCACGGTTGAAAGCAAATGTCTTCGGTGTTTTCGGACTTCTTTGCCGCTGCGACTGCAGGATTACCCCAAACGGCTGCCCCAAACGTTGGGATGGCGTGGATCTTACGCCGTAGCACAGAATTATGACGTCAGATCTCCGCCATCCCAACGTTTGCTGTTGAATTCGCGCCATTAATCTGACCGCTTTGCAACCCGTTCCGCTATAACTTGGCGTTACCGGACATTCTCCGCCATAATTCGAACCACTGGGCTTGCTCTTAGGCCGTCAGCGTGCAATTTCTGGCATCGTTTCACGAAGACCTCCGCGGATGTCAGCAGGTACTTGCCACCGGGTCACTCAGAGTGCGGTTTTTCAGCTGTTGTTTGCCTTTATCGGCCGCAGGACCCGGCGGGCCTCGTCGGGATGCTTGACATGTCATCCATCACCCAGTGTCATCCTGGGTCTCCCTGCAGCACGGGTAGTTGCTGGCAGTGGTAAGGTGAGCATCTTTGCTTGCGCAAACGTGCCCGCACCAAATTTCTGCAAAGCACCTTCCCTTCGGAAGACCGTAAAGGCCACCGTCAAAATACGTGCCAAGTCCCTCTATTGCTGGTATTCCCAAGGCTTGAACTGGGCGCGCCCGCCGGCGGCCGGCCATGTCCAGTTAAGGCGCGTCTCCCGGCTTGACAATTCCAAGACATGTGCTATGAACTGATCAGATTGTCGAGCAATCCCTGCATTCATGTCGTCGTCCCGTCGTCGTCGCAGGCATCATCTGCGGCGCTTCCACACTGCTTTTGACGTGATCGCCGCCATTGGCCTTCAACGCAAAAAACCAAAAAGAAGCATTTACCCCCCGAGCAATCTGAGCACACTAGCTTGACGGGCATGACGTGGCGCATCTTCTTGCATTTGGCTGATGTATATCTGTCCTTCTCTTACCACTCCGACGGCCCCTTGTATGTTTCCGTCGTCCTGTTTCGCCCCCTGTGAGTCTGCGTGTCACTTGCTCGTCAACAGACTTTTCTTCTTCAACCGCACCTGTACAAGTTTGGGTTCAGGGCTGTGCCCGGTCGACGCGTCTGTGACATCGTGGGGGGGGGCACGGGAGGGACATCTCGAGGGGAGGAGATGGATGTTGAAAGTCAACCACACTGCCTGCTACTGAATATTGTCTGCATAGATGGGTTAAGGACAGTCGCTGGGCCGACGGCCGAGAGGAGCTGCGGTCTGGTTGGGGGCGGTAGAAGCTGTACTGTTGCGGGGAGAGCATTGGAGGGGGGGGGGGGGGGGGGGGGGGGGGGGGGG
>Ga0114957_1004195_pt1 | contig 12562 bp, 11 predicted proteins | sample BantaG_FD_87175 | JGI IMG/M metagenome (GOLD analysis project Ga0114957, IMG submission 87175) | Marine algal microbial communities from Bantry Bay, Ireland - BantryBay_4 metaG | ecosystem: Host-associated > Algae > Red algae > Unclassified | place: Bantry Bay, Ireland | collected 2014-11-21 | reverse complement strand
TCAGAAGCAGACAAAAAGCGTGCAAAAAAAAACCACATGCGGGCACATTTGGGAACCACCACGGGGAGCACACACACACACACCACCTAGAAAAAACAAAGGACCCGGCATTGACCGCGCGTCGGATTCAACATCCCAGGTGCCGGGTGTCTCCACGGCACGGGCAGCCACGCGGTGAAACAGGTCTTCAGAAGCAGACAAAAAGCGTGCAAAAAAAAACCACATGCGGGCACATTTGGGAACCACCACGGGGAGCACACACACACACACCACCTGAAAAAAACAAACCAAGGGGCGTCGTCCCCGCCTCCTAGGCCGCCACCGGCTCCTTGACCGCCGGCGCCGTCTTGGGCAGCACGACGCAGTTGCCGCCGTTGCCCTCGATCGCCTCACGGGCCGATTTGGTAAAGGCGTGCGCCTTGACGGTGAGGCCCTTGGCGGTCAGGTCCTCCCCCCCCACCACCTTGGAGTACTTGTGGCATGACTTGGTCAAGGCCCCCGCCTCGCGCAGCTTTTCGGCATCCGCCTCCTTGTTATCCTCAACGCAGTTGAGCGTCGACAGCTTGATGAGCGCATACTCCTTCTTGGTGTGGCCGGGGCCCATGGGGCGGCCCACATACTTGGGCAGCCGCCGGTAGAGGGGCGTCTGGCCACCCTCAAAGCCCGCGCGCGTCGGGCGGCCCGAGCGGGACTTTTGGCCGCGCATGCCAAAGCCGCATGAGGCGCCCTGGCCCGCCGCGTCGCCGCGGCCCTTCCGCTTCTTGCGGTGCGCCGAGCCCGGGGCGGGGCGCAGGTTGGAGAGCGTCCAAATGTCACCCTCCACTGCGCACGGAAGAGCACAAAGAGCAACACAGATGCGCACACACACCGACAAGCAGCGGATGGGGTACGGTGGAGGTCAGTACAAGTGCACCAAACGGCCAATGCCGGCAAGTGCACCAAACGGCCAATGCCGACAGCCACACCAGCACCACCCGCACCTAAAGCCGCCGACGCAATCGCAACAAAATGCGAGCTCTCAAGACACCCCCCCCCCACCCCCCACCCCCCCTCAATCGTACCGACCGCGTAGTTCTCGTCCGCCCGCTTCTTCCAGTCAAACAGCTTGGCCGTCGGCGTCGTCGTCCCCGTGCGTGGTGGCGTCGCCACCCGCCGCGCCGCACCCGCCGCCGCCGCCGCCGCCGGGCGGGTGGAGCACACGCCCGCGGCGGATCGGGCGAGGCCCGTGTAGGCCGCGCCGACGCGCGGCGCGGCCGCGGCAAACGCCGGCATCGAGTAAGCCATGGCAGCCACAGGGGGGGCGGGAGAGGGCGAGCCAAACAAAAAAGGTCCTGCGGGGGGGGAGGTGGAGGAGGGACAAGGCGCGCGGAGGAGGACGGGGCGGCGGGTGGCGGTGGTCGGGGGCGCGCGGGAAAGAGGCGCGCGAAGACGTTAGGGGTGGGGACGGTGCGGCGGTATGGGCGGGGCGAGTTGTAGTTCGGGCCACGGCGGCGCTCACGGCGCGGGGGCTCCGAGCTCAGGTCCGAAAACGGCCAACGTGGGGGCAAAATCAACTCGCCGGCCGGACTCGAACCTTTGCTTGGGGAGATTGACCGGATAGAGAAGCAGCCGCTGGAACAATTTATGTAAATTACATTTCTGCCACGGATAAGTCTAACAATTGCCTTACAACGAATTTGAAGTGCCTGTCCATCCAACACCGCTAACAAGCGACGGACCATTGGCCACTCACTGCAAATACTGTATTACAGTCTGGGCCGGAACAGAACACGGGGAGGTCTGCACGAAGTTGGCGTAGCTCAATTGCGCCGCTGTCAATGCTCCTTTCCGAGGGAGACTCCCTTTCCCAATGTCGACTGCATCGTGCATCCGTGCATAACGAAACCGTGCGCAGAACGGCCTCTTGATGACGAGCTTGCCCAGTGCCAGGCGCTAGCCACGAGCATTGGTACCATATCGCCGTTGCCGGCAACCTGTAGCGTAAGAATTCGCTGTTGCATGGCGTGTTGTGAGCTGCGCCAGTTGCAGCGGCGATGTCAGTCGCACCACTGGAGGACAGCGGGTGGAGAGGAGACTGCTCGAAGCGAGTCGTGTGTTCCAAGACTGATTTTGCAGGCATTCGTGTAGGGCCGACCTGCTATATTCATGGAGGCTGTCATTGATGAGAGCGTAGCTAGTGAGGCGCTGCACGAGATTGGCCCGGCGACCTACAAGGTGCAAGGCTGCCCCTCACGCTATGTACGCGTATCCGTCTCGTCAGCGGCGGGAGGAGGAGGGCAGTGGGAGCGCGCCTGGGCGCCACGCCCCGGGGTCCGTGGCGGACGCCTCCGATGGCCGCGCCGCCCCATCGATCGAGCCGATCGAATCCTTTGCACTCCTGGTTCTCAAACCCTCGGCCTTGGGTGCGGGCGACCCACGACCGTAACCTCGAGATCCACTCCGTATCGTGATATTCGTGCGGCGCGCCGGCGCCAGCGGGCGGTCAAGGTCCGGGCGGCGACACGCGGCCGCAGAGCTAGGAACCGCATTCGCCCGCGTCTTGACCGTGGCCGACCGGTGCTGCCTCGCCTCCGAGACCTTACACTCGTCAGAAGAACGACCATGAGAACGGCGCGCTGAACAGGATTCCCGTTCGTGCACAGGTTGAACGGGGATTTCCCGTTCAGACCCGCTGTTCCATGACGGGAACCTAAACGGGGGCTTTTCCCGTTCAGGGGCTCGCTGCCAGTCTCTGCCACCTGCCGTTGCACGAACGGACGGAACGCGTGGCAGGTGTCTGATGACGCCCTAATTTTGGCCAATGATGTCGCTGGGATGCTGTTTAGGAGTCTGCTCAGCCGTATCTGTTCCGATCAGGGGCAGTGACTGTCGAACCGGTCGCAGTTGTTGCTGAAAGGACAGGTCAGGATGACATGAAATGTCGCGGACCCACATAAGTCCACAGCTGTTCCTCCATGAGCCCCTGCAGGGGCTGCTGGTCGGTGTCACGCGCACGCTCCACGCCGAAGTCGACGACGCTACAGCCGCCCGATAAGAGCAGTGCGCGGGGAAAGCTCTGGGCATTGCGGAGGGTGGGGATGGATGCCCGCAAGCCTTTTTCACAAAAAAAGCCGGTCATGGGAGGTGCACAGGCAGAGCGTGGTGGGGCGCAGCTCCGCGTCCGCGCCTTCGCCGTCTGGATGGGCAGGCGGGACCGTCCGTTGAGGGCGGACCACCGCCTTCGCGGGCACGGCGCACATTGGGGGGCGAGCCGCCGCCCCCTGCTGTCGGAGGGGGACGTGGGTCGATGTTGACACGGCAGCTCCCGCGGCAACGGCTACTGAGTCTCGGACAGGGCGGCCCGCCGGCGGTGGGCGGAGAACCCGCAGCCACGGCCAAGACTCGGTGGTGACGGCGCGGTCGGGGCGTTCCCATCGCGCTCCGAGGCGCTGCCACGGTGCAGGGGGCGTGCCGCACCGCTCACGCACCACTCTTGCTCCTAGTCTACGGGGGCAATAGGGGGCACCCGCATCATTGGCTTGTCGCTCGTGTGAAACGGTCATTCCCTGGGCATGGCGCACCGGCGTAAGCGTGCTGATGAGGACAAAACATGGCTGTAGCTTGTGCTAAGACGGACTGTGTGCAGGCGCAGAGGGTGGAAGAAACAAGTCGAAACCGTACAGAGCACAGGCACAGGCAACCACCTAAAGCGAGAGTGACCCGCCCTCCCTCCCACCACTGCACAAGACTCACACGAATTGCAGAGTGCGACGACGTACTCAAACACACACCAGGCCTCATGACACGCAGTCGCCCCTCGCCGATTTGTAAGCCGGTGCCCTCAAAAGCCCGGCCGCATGGAGCGGCTTGTCCATGGAAAGAACGGGTTGGTGAAGAAACGGGCGGCCCGCCACTCCGCCGCGGAGGCGGTCCTATCAGAGGGCATGGAGCGCAACCCCAGGCGCGCCGCCCTGTCGTACCAATCCGTTTGTACGTCCTCCTCCCGCAGGACGTCGACGGCGTCGACTACCTCGAGCGCCGGGTACACGTCGTCGTCTGAGTCGAAGGCCCACGCCAGGCGCACGCAGCCGAATTCGGACAGGACGCAACCTGGGCGCGCCGTGGCACGGCGCAGCCGCTGCACCACCACGCAGCTGCGCGCCTGGCCCGCGACAGACCGCAGCACGAGCCGCAGTCGACCCCAGCGCACGCCGTCGTCAAGCGCCTTGTACATTACCCACGAGAACCATGACTTCCCAATGAAGCTCTTGGCGGCGCGCAGGTGCTGCATAACCGTCGGTGCCCCCCACTCGAAGCGCGCCATAATTCGCACCGTCTTGTGCAGGGTGACGTGGTCGTCATCCGCCAGGCCGAGCGCCTCACCGACCTTCCCGAGCGCCCACGTGGCGCGGAGCTCCCCCACGGTCGACCGCGTCCCGCGACCAGTGAACGAGATGTCGGAGGTCTGCGCGGGCACGGCGGTCGTCGCGGCCAGGTCCGCTCCCCCGCCCCCCGCCCAACGCGAGCCGCTCGCGTTTCCAGAGACGGTCACGTCGGCCGGCAGCACCACCCCGGCCGGCTCGACATCGGGAAGCTGCTCGGCGTCAGCATCCTGAAGCTCCTGCAGGACCGCCGACTGTGACTCCTCGCAGCGCATCATCTGGAGCGCGACACCGGGGCCCCGCTTGTTGGTGCGGCGGAACATCCGCTTGCAGCTGGCGTGGAGGCGCTCGTTCTCGGAGGTATCGCCCTCCCAAAGGTTGCCCCGCCCCCGTAGCTCGTCGCCCAGATGTGCAATCAGGCGGTGCAACTTCGTGGTATTGACGTGCCCGTACAGCGTCTGGATGCAATCGCCGCCGAGAGCCACCGCGTTCTCCTCCATCGCGACGATTTGAGCCTCTGTCAGCGTGGTAGTGTCAGCGACGTTGTCACCAAACATTTGCCCTCCCAGCTGGGCTGCGCGGCAGAACGTGGTGAGCACCGCGTCGTGGAGGGGCACGACCCCAAAGACGTCCTTGTAACGCTCCGTGTAGATGACTTCGGGGCCTGGCGGCCCTCCGGCTGCCTTGGTGGGCATCTCCAACTCGTCAATTTCCGCCGCCCCCCCAGCTGCGTCCGCCTCCGCGTCGGACGACGCGTCCCCGGCCACGCTCTTTGTGCCCAAGTCTGCAGCAGGGGCTTGCGGCTGATTGGCAGCCCTCGTTGGAGCGATGTCCATGCTGTCGCTTGACGTGTTCGATGACTCGTCCTGGTCTGCTGGGCCCACAGCGCCTGCCACCATAAAGGGCCAAAACACGCTGAAGTGCCGCCAGCTCCTGCCCGTCATGGTCGCCTGGGGCTCCGTCACGGGGACGAAGCACCTGTGAGAAGGGGATACGCAGCAAACAGCACCAAAGTGCCAGAGCGGATGGCATGCAGTCGAGGACACTGTTCATGTGAGAAACACTCCCTAGACAGGCATACAAGCAGGCAGGTCTCTCCATCGACCGCAGTAACGCCGACGGCAATCACTGACCCCCCCCAACCAGGTACAATGCGATAGAAAGGCTAACACGTACCCTGGTGACGCGGGCGTCGCCTTGCAGTTACGGCCGAGCTCCCAGAAGCGGAGGTTGAGGACGTCCAGCGTCTCTGCGACGGAACCAAACCGCGCGCCCGAGCGACCCGCACAAAGAGATTTGAGTACAGCTGGCAGGCGTTGCGCGAGGAGGCGGAGAACGCCCAGCTTCCAGACGTGCAAAACGTCAAAAGATACGATGCGGTAGAGGCTGGTGCCCCCAGTCCCCAACCCGTGCACCGCGCCCAAGGCGGGAACAAATGGAAGGGCGCTGTGCTGCTCCCCGAGCAAGCGGCGGCGGCTCGGTCGCGGGTCCTCCGCTCGGACAACGGCGGACTCCAGCTGCGCGTCCAGCGTCGAGATCACGTCGCGGTCGACGGCACGTACACGCATGAGCGCCCCGCCGACGCGCTTGTCCTCCATGCATAGGGAGCAAAAAAAGTTGCACTGGTTCCCCATCAGGCCAAGGATGCCCCGCTCCTCGACCTGATCGACCACGATGCCGACCACTCGTGGAACGAGAAAAACCATGCCGCGTCCGGTGACGGGCGCCGTGACGCCCGTCTCGCTCGCCCGCACAAAAGTGCGGATGGTGATGGCTAAGCACCGCTGGAAGAGATCGTTGCGGATGTCGCTGTTCGCGAGTTTTGCCGCCTTCGTCCGCTCCATCGGCTTGGGGACGTGCTGGACGTAGCCAATTGTCACCCACTGCCCGCCCCCCGCGACGGCATTCACGATCTTGGCGCGGATTGGGAACATGTAGTTGGCCCCCGACCACGACACGAGCGCCTCGTCGGCGTGGAGCTGAACGCCCACCACCCGCGCCGCCGCCCCATGAAGCCGCTGCGCGTTGCGCACCTCCGTCAGGTACATGTCGCTGTCGAGCGACCCGCGCCGAACACGGTGCGTGTCGTCGCCGTCGAGGTCCACCAGCGCCGGCAGATCCGTCGAGCCCACATTCACGCCGACAGTGGTGGCGCTGTCGGCCGCGTCGTCGTTAGGGCCAAAGGATACGACAGCCGCGGACGCCAGTGCGTCCAGCACGACCTTAAGAAGATCACGATAGTAGTAGACGAAAGGGCGGTCGCCGACGGTGATGGTCACCTCCTGCCAGTCCCTCTCGGCCAGCACACGGTTCATCTCGTGCCGTGTCGCTGTCAGGAAGCCATGGTCGGTGGCAAATGCGGACGTAATCGGCCCTCGGGCGGCCGTGCCGCGAACCGCCGCCCGCTCGACCGCGCGTAGCGTGGCCGCAAAGGCGACTTGGTCCCCGTCCGACAGCCCACTGCCACCAGCCGTCAGCGCAAAGCGCAGCGCGACCCGCAGAGCAGGAGAAGAAAAGCGACTCGGGCGCCCGGCCCAGAACGGATCAACGACCGGCACCGACTGCGACGCCTCGGGCATGCGCTCATAGAAAGCGCGGATGCGCGCCGCCGTGCTACTGTACATGACGTGGCGCGGCACGACAGCCGTGAGATGCTGCACCCCCAGCGTGTCGACCTCGGCGCCTAGAAGCCCCGTCAAGTCGTCAAAGACGCGGTACTCAGCTGCGTCACCGACCGAGCCATTGATGCTCGCATCGCTTTCGCTCGCACCCTGGTAGGCGGTGCCGTCACCGTTCTTGTCCTCGTCCGTATCCGCAAAGGGTGCCACGGAGGCGCTCCCGTCGTCTTCGGCATCCTCGTTCGGCGGGTGGTGCCCGTCTTGGGCGCCCAACTGGTCGACGTCCTCATCGTGTTCCTCGTCATTGCCGTCACGCGGGGGCACCTCGTCACTCCTCGCCACGATCGCCTCATCCGCAACCAGGACGCCCGTGTCAGCCACCTCCATCGCCTCGGTGGGCACCATGCCCGGCAGTGACATGCCCGCAAGCGCAACCGGGGCTGACACAGGGTCAAGGAGCACCGGTGCCGGCTGATCGCTGACGCCGAAAGTGCCGAAGACGAGGTTGACTGCAGCCGCCGCGCTGGCATGTGCCATGAGGTCCTCGTGTGGATGGGACACCTGGACGTGACGAGCCATGTGCGCCTCGTGCGCAAAGGTACGGACACAGTACCTGCACCGTACTTGAGCGGAGGCGACGGTAGCCGACGGCGACATGTCGACGACCAGGACCGGTCGGTCGACGACGCTTAGCAGTGCTGACGCGGTCGCGCCGAGTGTGTTGGTGTGGTCGGAGGGTCGGGAGCTCGGGAGACAGGGACCTCAGAGGCTGCAGGATGGAGACGGATAAGCGACCGGAGACAGAGCCAGAGCGGGCAGTGGGTCTTATACAAAGGGGCGTGCAGATGGCATGCAAAGTAAGGCCGTTCTCGGTCAGTGGTCGTTGACGTCTGAGTCACACCGCTCTCGCAAAGGCAGCCGCGGCGGCACCCGCACGCTTCAGTTTGCACGCCGACAACTGCACACACATACGCTGACCTCGCGTCACAACAAACACCGTCAAGAGATGTTCGTTCAGGCCGTGGTATTGCGCAAGCGCCACCCACCCCCCGGGCCCCACTCACATGCCCTCCAAGTGCCTGCAGCCGCGGACGCGCCATGCGCTACGGCATGCGTGCGCTACCCGCGCGGCGACTCGAGTCACTCACCCGCCGGCACCGTTTGCATACCCCGCCGCCGTGTGTCAGTGTACTGGACGTTCTGCTCCTCGCGAGCCGTCTCCGCGCGCGACAAGCAGCTTGCGGACAACAGCGAATGCAAGAACCCCGTGGAGACCGGGTGGAAGCGTTTGTCATAGCCAGTTCCCCCCCCCCGCCCCGATGCAATGGACGAGTGAAAGCGCACTGCGGCGTGGTCCTCGTATCCGCCTCGCGCATTGCACAACGCGCGATAGGGAGGCGTCGAGCGCAATCAGGGGTGTCCAAGAGAGTCGTCGCTCACCGGTGCTGACGACCGATGCAAGAAACGGGCAAGAGCGCACTGCGGCGTGGTCCTCGCATCCGCCTCGCGCATTGCGCAACACGCGATAGGGAGGCATCGAGCGCAATCAGGGGTGTCCAAGAGCTTCGTCGCGCACCGGCGTTGACGGCCGATGCAAGGGACGGGCAAGAGCGCACTGCGGCTTGGTCCTCGCATCCGTCTCGCACATTGCACAACACGCGATAGGGAGGCGTCGAGCGCAAGCAGGGGTGTCCAAGAGCGTCGTCGCGCACCGGAGTTGATGCAAGGGACGGGCAAGAGCGCGCTGCGCGGTGGTCCTCACATCCGCGGCGCGCGTTGCGCAATGGGCGATGCGATTAGCAAAATGTATGGCAGATCTATCGTGCAAGGTACTTGAGGATCGACGAAACCTCCCTCATCGGTAGGCACATTGTCTGCATTTCGTCCTGCGGCCAATGAGAGTGTCGATCGATGAAATAGTAGTACCCCTCAATACAACGATTTCGATAAAAGTTGGAAATTGACTCAGCTGTATCGTCGACTTCAGTGTAGTCGACATGCAAATGCCCACTTCGTGTCGTCGTCGCGCAACCAGCCGGCCTTCGACGGATCACTCGTGCCACCGCCCTGGCCCCACCCGCTCGCCCTCCGCGTGCGGTCCTCTCTGTGTGGACTGGCTCCGACCGTTGCCATCTCCCGTTGCAACGACTCCTGCGGGACCCCCTTCGACGCCGCATTGTTTGGTGCGTTTCTCGAGGCTCGCAGCAAGGATATGGATGGGGTCACATTGTTTTTTTTGCACGCCACCGGTGGTCGCGCGCAAGCGGTCGCACGGACGCGCCCCCCTCCTCAGCACGAACTACGTTCATGCCGATCTGAGCCCGCTGCCACCATATGGTATATATACGGTCCCCCACCGCGGTATCAGCGACTGTTCTGACCTTCATGCACCCCACGACCGTCGCTTTCTCTCGTTTCCACTGCTCTCCTCGCCCTTGGTCACCCGTCACCTCTTACCCTGTTGGTGGCTGTTCCCCCCACCCACCCTCTTTTTGCCTGCCCACTGGGCGGGCATTTCGACGCCGTCCGATTGCTTCGTCCTACTTCATCGACATGCGCGCCTTCGTCGCTAGCCGCTGTCCGGCTTTCTTCCATCCCCCCACGCAGGATGAGATTGTCCCGTCCCATCGACGTGCCGGCCCCCCTGACGGCGGCGGCGGCCGCGCTACACGTCCTCCAGTTCACGCCGGCTACACCTACCTCGTCGGGCAGCACCATACGGCGCCGCCCGTGAGCAACGCTGTTCCGGCGGACCGCCCCTTTTTGCGCAGCGAGCTGGCTGACCGCCCAGCCGGCCAGCCGCTGGGGCAACCCACCCAGGTGGAGCAGTTCTTCGCGGGCGCCCTGGTCACCCGTGGGCCGCACGTTCCCGACGCACTTGTCGGCGCGGGCGCCTCCCATGGGGCCACCGGGCAGCGTCGGGGCCATTGGAGTGCGCCTGCGCCGCCACCGCCACCGCCACCTCCGCCGCCGCCGGCGGTGCCGCCCTCGTCCATGTACCAAGCCGCGGCGCGTGCACCGCCACCGGCGGGTGCGTTCGTTGACAACGACGGCAACGTGGGTATGGAGGAGACGCCGCCGGCATCTCGTTCCCACGCATCCCCTGGGGTGTTTCCGAACACTGCCAGCCGTTTGGGACAGCGCCGCAGCCGCCCCGCGGCGAGCGCGGCGGCACGGAGCCCGTCGCCGAGTCGACAGCGACGAGCATCGTCGCCGCCGCTGACGCCGGTACTTCCCGCTTCACGAGCGACGTGCCCGCGCACCGTCGAGGCGCAGCTGATCGAGATCACGCGCAAGCACACTACCTCGCTATCCACCATCAAGGCAGAGTTGACCAACGCGCGCAAGGAGCTCGTGCTGACCAACAACACCATGCGGGACCAGTCTCGAAAGATCAACAATATTGCCACGGTCGTCGACAAGTTGGCGCTGACGGACTTCTCAATCCGGCAAATGCTGGTCCGCATCCAGGCGGATACTGCCGCGTCGCGTCAGTTGAGTGAGTCGGCGGCCGTCAACGTGTCGTCGGCCGCTGCGGGAGGCACGACCGCCGGCGGGCGAGGGGCAGCGCTCCCCCCACCCCAGACGCAGGTAGAGATGGAGGTGCAAGACGCTATGTGGGTGCTGGAGCTGAAGACAGCTCTCGACGCGTGGCTGTTGGACAAGTTCGTCAAGCCGGGCTGCCCTGCCGACGTGATGGTGTCGCGGAGCGAGTCAGTCGACCACGCGCGCGACTGGGTCATCAACAAGTTGGAGGTCAATGGCATCGAGGCGATGCGGTTCTTGCAGCTGAAGTGGCGCCTGCCGCACCGCCCGGACAAGGTGGCAGTGGGGGCGGCCGCCACGTCGGCTGCCCAGTCTCCACCCGTCGTGCCGTCCCCGCGTCGCACAAAGGCGCTGCGATACGTCATGCGGGCCAACACGCAGCTGCACCAGCGCATCGGGCACAAGGCCATCTCCGTGTGGGCGTCGCACGTCAATGAGACGCGCAACTATGGCACTCTCCGCCGTTTGCGTGGTACTCGCTCGAAGCTGGAGGTCTTTTTCCGCCCCGCTGAGGCCAAGCTCCTCCTGCACAACGACTTATTCATCAACGACAACGACTCCTTCGAAGGGATTGTGCGCGCATTGGCGGTTGTCTTCTCCGACCTCAACGTGTTCCATCTATTTTCCGAGACGGCCGTCGCTGGCCGCACGAGGCGCCACGTCGTCTGCCGGTTGGCCCACGCGGCTTTAATCACTACCAAGATCCGGGCGCACCTCTTGCGGCGCTCCACCGCGCCGGAGAGAGCCCAGCAGGCCGAAGGCGACGACGCCGCCGACGATGATGATGATGATGCCGATGATGATGACGACGAAGACGGCGACCCTGAAGAAGCGGGGCCGCGACGTGACAACGGCAGCGGCCTCAACCCGGGTCACCGTCCGTTGTGGATCCAGGAGCTGGCCATTCTCGGCGGCCATCTTGCGGGTCAGGGCGCAACAGCCGTCAATGGTCTCCGTCTCAGCGACGGTGCCGATCCGCTCCGCGCCGTCGTCACTCCCTCTGCGCCCGCGCCGGCGCCGCCTGCGCCACCTGCCGCTGCAACCACGGCGGGAGCAAGCCAGTTGTCGGCCGGATACGTCCCGGTAGCTGCGCGCCCCGACGTGGTGGGCGTGGGTGGTTCGTCTGCCGCTGGCGTCGCGGGGACTGGTGCCAATGCCACAGGCTCAAACGCCGGCGTGGCGCAGCATGCTGTGGCTGCTGGCCGTGACGCAGGCAGCTGCAGCGACGAGACGGAGACGGACAACGAGGAGGAAGACCAGGTTCCGCGGCGCCGTAAGCGCACCCCAGCGGAGATGCGGGCGTTCTTTGCCCGCCGTGCGGCGGGCCGTGTCATCATGGAACACGTCGACTGATGTTAGGGTACGACATACCCCGACCTTTGCCCCTGTAACAGCAACGTGCGTGTGTCTTCTTGTGCAAGGTGGGGCGTCAGACCCCTTCATCTGTCGATTTGCTTTGCCTTTGTCTCTCTGCCTGCTCATGGGGGTCCTTCTATCTTTGCTTGGCGGGTCCCTTATCGTGTCTCTTACACATTTACTGTTCTGTCCTTTCCAGGTGTTTCATGTCTGGCCAAGCGGGGTTTTACGCACAGCGCGCGCTGCTCGAGGGGGGATGCCCAGCAACATGTTTTCGACATGTTTACGTGCTGCCGTAGCCGTCTGCCTTTCACCGTATGGTCCGCATGTCACATCATTCGTTGCGCTACAGGCTGGTACAGCACGCGCATGCATCGCGGAAGCAAAGGCGGCACCAGGTGCTGCCGCCCGTGGCCCAAAAAAAACACACCACCCGGCCACAAAAACACGCCCCCCGGCCGCCGAATGGCGACCGTGCGACGCACGAGGGCGCCCCAGCTGCGGCGCCAACCAAATCCACCCAGAAGCAATTGGAATGCTCTGCTCTCAGATGTGTCCTTAGAGCAAGGACACCAATGTCGGGACTATGTTCTTAAATTCTCAATTGGGCATGCGACGTGGCGCCCTCTCAGAGGTCGCCTATCGCGAGCGGCCGAAATGGACGATATGTGCAATAGAGTT
>Ga0114957_1004194_pt1 | contig 12562 bp, 9 predicted proteins | sample BantaG_FD_87175 | JGI IMG/M metagenome (GOLD analysis project Ga0114957, IMG submission 87175) | Marine algal microbial communities from Bantry Bay, Ireland - BantryBay_4 metaG | ecosystem: Host-associated > Algae > Red algae > Unclassified | place: Bantry Bay, Ireland | collected 2014-11-21 | reverse complement strand
GGGGGGTGCTCGAATCAGCACCCCGATACAACGATGCCGACACCGGGGAGTCGCGGGTGGAGGAGGAATTGGCGTGGATGGCGGAGTTGAGCCGGGTCACGGGGCGACCCTTCTGTTTCAACCTGCAACAGATCAAGTCGCTCGGCACCCACTATCGAGATGTGATCGCGATCTCTGAAGAGGCCAACAAATCGGGCTCCCAACTGCGTCCTCAGATCACGCCGCGTTCAGTTGGCGTGCTGTTTTCGTTGGCGGCCAACACCCTGATCGACAACCTGCCATCCTATGCCGAGATCGTTGACCGTGACCTCGATGGCCGGTTGGCCGGGCTGCGTGACCGCGATTTGCGGGCCCGACTGATCGAAGAGGGTGGCGACGGGGGCGGCCTCTACGAATCCATGTTTCTGATGGCCGCCGACAAGCCGGCGACCTATGAATATGAGGCGGCTGAATCGATTGCTGCGTTGGCTCAGGCCCACGGGGTCTCGCCGGTCGAGGCGTACATCGATGCCATGGACACCTCCGACGGTCGGGCCATCGTGAACTGGCCGGTCATGAACGAGATCCCCGAAGCCATCGAGGAACAGGTCACCTCGCCGGTCACCATCATGGGTCTGGCCGATGCCGGCGCCCACGCTACTCAGATCATGGATGCCTCCCAGCAGACCTACTTCCTGTCGCACTGGGTGCGGGACAAAGGAGTGCTGTCGCTCGAGGCTGGCGTCCGTGCCATCTCCGGCGACACTGCCGAGTTCATCGGCTACACCGATCGGGGCACGGTGAAGGTGGGATCATTCGCCGATGTGAACGTGATCGATCTGGATGGGTTGAGCCTGCCGGTGCCGGAGATCCACCACGACTTTCCCGGTGATGTCCCCCGCTTCGTGCAACGGGCCAACGGTGTACAACACACCATCGTCAACGGTGTTCCCTTCATGGAAAACGGAGAGCACACCGGCAATCTGACCGGCCGACTCCTTCGCGCCAGCGACGAATAAACCGACCGTAGCGTCGGGCTGGGACGTGCCGGGGCCGTGCCCGGGCCGTGCCGGGGCCGTGCCGTCGTCGTGCTATGGTTCGAACGTGCGTTCGTCATCGGCTCCCCTGGAGGTCACTCCCCAAGCCGGCATCCTGCATGCTGATCTGGATGCGTTCTATGCGTCGGTGGAACAGCGTGACAATCCTCGGCTGCGCAACACCACCATGGCCGTCGGTGGCGGCGTCATTCTTGCCGCCAGTTACGAGGCCCGGGCCATGGGAGTACGGACCGCCATGAACATTCGCCAGGCTCGCGAGTGTTGCCCGTCACTGATAACGGTTCCTCCTCGGATGGAGGCCTATTCCGAGGCCAGTCGGGCGGTCTTCGAGATATTCGATGACACCACGCCGTTGGTCGAGGCGATTTCGATCGATGAGGCCTTTCTCGATGTCTCCGGTCTCGAGAGGCTTTCGGGGCCGCCAGTCGAGGTCGCCCGGCTCCTGCGGGCCCGGGTTGCCGACGAGGTCGGGCTAGCCATTTCCGTCGGTGTTGCTCGCACCAAATTTCTGGCCAAGGTGGCGAGCGGAGCGTGCAAGCCCGACGGCCTGTTGGTGGTGGAGCCTGACGGCGAGACCGATTTCCTCCACCCGCTGCCGGTCAACCGACTCTGGGGCGTCGGTCGGGTCACCTCGGCCAAGCTGGGCGACCGGGGCATTCACACCGTGGGGGACGTCGCCGCAATGGAGGTTGGGGCGTTGGCCGCCATCGTCGGGCGCGGTTCGGGCAGTCACCTCCACGATCTTGCCAACGGGAAGGATGTGCGGCGGGTCGAGACCGCCAAACGTCGGTCCTCAGTCGGGGCTCAGCAGGCAATGCCGGCAAAGCAGCGCACCTCCGCTGAACTGGTTGCCGTCCTCGAGGGCCTTGTCGATCGGGTGACCAAGCGGCTGCGGGATGGCGATCGTGTCGGACGAACGGTGGTGCTGCGGTTTCGCTTCGGCGATTTCACAAGGGACACCAGGTCCCATACGGTCAGCGAACCGACGGCATCCACCGCCACCCTGCTCGGTATTGCCCTCGAGATGCTCGAGGCCCGTCGAGACGAGATCTCCGAGCGAAATCTGACTCTGCTCGGCTTTACCATCGCCAATTTGTCCTCGGCCGACGCAATCCAGCAGGCGCTGCCGTTCGACAACCGCTCCGATCCTGAGCTCGATTCCGCCCTCGATGCCATCCGAGACCGGTTCGGTTCGTCCTCGATCAGCCGCGCCGCCAACCTCGGCCAGGACCAGTTCAGCGTGCCACTCCTGCCCGACCCCAAATAGGTCAAACCTCGTCCGTGGAGACGGAGGCTCTTCGCGTTGTGTCTGAGGCCACGCGACGAACTTTGGCCGCTAGTTCTTGGGGACTTCGCTCCACGGGATGGCCTTGTCGACTCGGGGTTCGCCGGGGAGGCCGAGGATTTGTTCGCCCATGATGTTGCGGAGCACTTCGGAAGTACCCCCTTCGATCGAATTGGCGCGCACCCGGAGGAAGGCATGGCCCACACCGCTGGATGCACCGTCGAGGTTGACCTCTCCGGGACGGCGGAAGGTGTAGTCGTAGTCGATTTGTCCAGCCATTCCGAGCAGGTCGATTGCCTTGGAGTACAACTCTTTGTTGAGCTCGGCTCCAGCCAGCTTGGCCACTGAACCTTCCGGTCCGGGCTGGCCCTTCTTTGCCGCCTGGATGGCTCGCATGTTGGTCAGGCGCAGCACCTCGGCACGAATCCAGAGCTGCATCACATCGTCGCGGTGTGTTGGGGTCTTTTCGTCGCCAGGCATCTTGTCCCAGACCTGCATGAGGTGACCAATGGACCCGCTCCCCCGCTTTGGTGCGCCACCGCCTCCGCCGCCACCGATCGCGGTGCGTTCGTTCATCAGGGTGGTGAGCGATGCCCGCCAGCCCTCGCCGCGGGCGCCGATGCGGTTGGCATCCGGGATGCGGGCGTCGGTCATGTAGACCTCGTTGAACTCGGCTTCCCCGGTGATCTGTCGTAGCGGTCGCACCTCGACACCCTCAGAGTGCATGTCGATGGCGAAGTAGGTCATGCCTTTGTGCTTGGGCATGTCCGGGTCGGTCCGGGTCACGAGCATGCCCCAGTCGGCGACGTGGGCCAGGGTGTTCCATACCTTCTGGCCGTTGACGATCCATTCGTCACCGTCTTCGACGGCCTTGGTTGCCAAGCCGGCAAAGTCGGAACCGGCGCCGGGTTCGGAGAACAGCTGGCACCAGAGCTCTTCACCGGTGAACATCGGGCGGAGGAAGCGGTCGTACTGTTCCTGGGTGCCGTGAGCCAGGATTGTCGGTCCGGCAAGGGCCTGAAAGAACTGGCCCGCGTGCATAGGTGCGGCGCCGGCTTCGAAGAGCCTCTTGTTCACGTCGCGCTGGAGCTGCGGACGAACGCCGATTCCGCCTGCCTTCTTCGGATGGTGAACCCAGGCCAGGCCGGCGTCGTACTGGTGGCCGCGAAATTCTTCGTAGCTTTCCTGCTTGGGATCATGAGCCGCCAGCAGGGCGTCGAGGGCGTCTGTGACCTGGGTGAGTTCGGCATCGCTCATAGTGTCAGTCTGGCTGCCAATTCATCACCATGGCAAGTCATTGCCGGGCAGGGACGAGCGAAGGCCAGGCGCTACCGACCGCCACTCTGTCGGGCGGTCGCTCCACCGCACAGAGTGCGGCTCGGGTCATCATTGGCGCCCTTCGAGACGGGACGCCTAGTGGTCGTCGTCCTCGTGGCTGTCGTCATCATCGGAGTGATCGCCCTCATCGCCATGATCGTCATCGCCATGGTCGTCCTCATCGCCATGATCATCGCCGTAGCCATCATCGTCTTCGTGATGGGTGACTGCGTCGAAGTCTCGATCGGTCTCGGTGATCGTTGCCGCGCCTGCGGCACAACTCGCCAGGAGGAACGCACCAAACAAAAGGCCAGTCCCACGGAGCGCGGCACCGAAATCGAGAGGGGTTTCGGGGGAGGAGAACATGCGTGCACTCTACCAGTCTCCTCGACTGTCACCGGTCTCCTAGGGTGTGGGGATGGCTGCTGAGATTCACCGTTTTTCTGTTGGTGCACCGAAGATCAACTTGTCGGTGACCGTCGCCGGCCAAGGCCCGGCGGTGCTGATGCTTCATGGCTTTCCCGAACTCGGATATTCGTGGCGCCATCAGATCCATGCCCTCGAAGCTGCGGGCTACCACGCCATTGCCCCGGATCAGCGAGGCTATGGATGGAGCGACACGCCCGATCGAGTCGAGGACTATGACATTTTCGCTCTCACCGGCGATGCCATTGCCCTCCTTGATCATCTGGAGGTCGAACAGGCGGTGGTGGTCGGTCACGACTGGGGGTCGATGGTGGCCGCGCAACTCGCTCAGTTTCGCCCCGACCGGGTTCGCGGTCTCGTCCTGATGAGCGTTCCCTATTCGCCTCGTTCGAGTCGAAGTTTCACTGATGCCATCGCCGGAACCGACCCTGAGGGCCCGTTCGGCTACATGGTTGCGTTCCAGGATTTGGAGAATCCGGTGGAGGAATTGATGGATGCCGACCCGATCGCGGTGATGCGGTCGATGTTCTGGGCCGTGTCCGGTTGCGAGCCCGACCCCGAGAAGCCGAACGCACTTCCCCCGTTCATCAACGATGGCGAGTTCGAGAACTACTGTCGGGCGTTTGCCCGCACCGGCTTTGGCGGCGGCGTGAACTGGTATCGCAACATGGCCCGCAACTGGGAACGGACCAAGCCCTGGCATCGAATGAACATTCCCATGCCGGCCATGTTCCTCGGGGGCACCGCGGACTTCGTCGTTCAGGCGGTGGACGAAAAGGTGGCGAGCGGCATCAGCAATGCCGAGGACAGCGGAGGAATGGACCAGTACTTCGATGATCTCCGGGCCGATGTCCGCGTCGAGGGAGCCGGCCACTGGGTCCAGCAGGAATCTCCCGAGGAGGTCAACGCCGCCCTCATCGAGTTCCTCGAAGGCCTCGACTGACGGATCCTCCTCAGCCCAACTGATCGAGGAATCTAGCGGCCCAGTCGTGCACGGTGTGACCGGCGAGGTGGGCGCGCATGGTCTTCATGCGCTCTGTGCCATCAGCGTGTGACATGTCGAGTGCGGTCATGATGGCTCGCTTCAGGCCTGCGGTGTCGAACGGGTTGCAGATGACTGCGGAATCGCCGAATTCCTCGGCAGTGCCTGCGAATTCAGAGAGCACCAGCACTCCTGTGTTGTCGAGGCGCGATGCCACGTACTCCTTCGCTACCAGGTTCATCCCGTCTTCGAAGGGTGTGACCAGCATGACGTCAGCTGCAAGGTAGAGGGGCACGAGCTCTTCGAACGGCAGCGTCCGGTGAAGGTAGTGGACCACGGCCCGGCCCACTGGTGCCGAGTTGCCGTTGATCTGGCCGACGAGCTGTTCGATGCTTGCCCTGGCATCGGCGTAGCCGGGAACGGCGTCGCGACTCGGCGTCGCTACCTGCACGAAGACAACTTCCTTGGCATCGAGTTCTCCTTCCTCCAGAAGCTCGCCGAAAGCCTTGAGCCGGGCGTCGATGCCTTTGGTGTAGTCGAGCCGGTCGACGCCCAAGACAATTTTCGTCGGGTTGCCGAGCTTTGCTCGAAACACGCTGCTGGCCTGTTTCATCTTTGGGTCCGCAGCCATCGTCTCAACCGATTCGTAGTCGATCGAAATCGGGTGGGCGCCAACGTTGACATCTCGACCTTCGTATTCGAAGATCACCACATCGTCGTGCAGGACGACTTCGTCGAGCCCGGCCAGGCGGTGGGCCAGCGTGAGGAAGTTTCGGGCATCGGTGGTGGTCTGGAAACCGAGCAGGTCCGACCCGAGAAGACCCCTGGCGATCTGGTCTCGCCACGGCAGGCGCATGAGGAGTTGTGACGGCGGGAAGGGGGTGTGGACGAAGAAGCCGATACTCACATCGGGCCGTAGTTCGCGAACCATCGCTGGCATGAGCTGGAGGTGGTAGTCGTGGATCCAGATCTCGGCGTTTGGCGCTGCGAGTTCAACGGCCCATTGTGCAAAGCGCCGGTTCACCTTGAGATAGCTGGCCCACCAGACTCGTTTGAAGGTCGTGGGCAGAATGCCGTTGTGGTAGAGCGGCCACAGCGTCGAGTTGGAGAAGCCCTCGTAGTACCCGAGGCGTTCCTGTTTGGAAAGCGGCACCGGATGAAGCGAAATACCCGAGTGGTCGAACGGCTTGGTGCTCTCGGGGTCGGCGTCGACGTCGCCGTTCCATCCGATCCAGGCACCGTCTCGGCCCTCCATCACCGGTGACATGGCCGTGACCAGCCCGCCGGGGCTCAGTTGCCATTCGCCCGAACTGTCCCTCGCCACCGGCAGTCGATTGGCGGCCACCACGAAGTCGAAGGTGCCAGCTCCCACGGGCTCATCAGCGACCAGATCAGAATCAGTTGTGGGCTCGCCGGTCCCGCTCGAATCAGCCCGGCTCGAATCAGCTTTGCGCTGGCTTTTCGCGTCGGCTGTCGGACGGTCCGTCATCTTTGTGCTCCGGGGCTGGGGGCTGTGCTGCCATCGCCCCTTACCTTAGCCACTGCTTTCAAACCGGGGAGTGCCATCGACGGGTGGCCGGTGCGGGCCATCGCCCTCGTGGCACTACCTTGGGTCAGGTGCCTGAAGGTGACACCATCTATCGTGCTGCCGCTCGGCTGCGACCTGCGATTCTGAATCAGCAGTTGATTCGATTTGTCGCGCCCCGCCTCAGTGGTGCCAGCCCGCAGCCCGGCGAGACGATTCTCGATGTTCGGAGTCACGGCAAGCATCTTCTGATCGATTTTTCTGGAGGGCTGACCCTACGGGTTCACCTGCGCATGTCCGGGAGTTGGCATCTGTATCGCACCACGACGACCAACTGGAAGCGAAAGGCCAGCACGGCCCGGGTCATCATCGAAGTGAAGGACTGGGTTGCCGTCTGTTTCAACGCCCCCGATGTAGCCCTGACGCGCCTCGACGATGCCGCCGTGGGGCACCTCGGGCCCGACCTGTGCCAGCCTGATCCAGATCTGGACGAAGTCTGTCGTCGCGCTCGTAGGTTCTCGGATCCGAAGCGTCCGATTGGCGACGTCACCATGGATCAACGCGTTGCCTGCGGCATCGGCAACGTGTACAAGTCCGAGACGTTGCACTCGTTGGCAATCGATCCCACCACGCCGTTGCACCGCCTGTCAGACAACACGCTGCAATCGGTCTTCGTCGAGGCCGTCCGGCTCCTGGCCAGGAACCTGGCCGCTCCTGGTGGCCGCACCACCGTTGCCGAGGGGTACGCCGTCTATGGTCGGGCCGACGAAACCTGCCGGCGGTGTGGCGGCACCATCGTGCGAATCGTGCAGGGGGGCGAGCAGCCTCGCAGCACCTACTACTGCCCGGGCTGTCAGGCACTGCCATCGTGAAGAAACCATCGTGAAGAAACCATCGTGAAGAAACCATCGTGAAGCTCACCCTGGATGTCACCGGCATCGACCTGCGGGCCACGTTGCATCCATTGGCGGTCTACCGAAGTGACCCGACGAACCATCTCACGGCGAATCAGTTTGCTCGGGCGACGCTGACTCCTGATGGTCCGGCCACGGTGCTGGTGAACTGGCGCGATGACACGGCATCGGTGGAACTGTGGGGCGACGGTGAGTCCTGGTTGGCTGATCGGATGGAGGCGATGCTGGGGTTGGCCGACGACGTTTCCGGCTTCGTGCCGGAACACAAAGCCATCGCCCGCATGTGGCGTCAGCATTCTGGAATGCGCATGTGTGCTAGCCACACGTTGTGGCATGACGTGGCCTGGCTGATTCCGGGCCAGCGGGTGACGGGCCAGGATGCTGCCCGGCAGTGGGCAGCAGTGTGTCGGAAGTTCTCCGAACCATCCCCAGGTCCGTTGGAACTGCTTCTACCGCCTGCCCCTGAAGCGGTTGCCGGGGCCCACTACACCGACTTTCACCGCTTGGGGATCGAGCGTCAACGGGCCGAGAACCTTCGGGCTGCGGCCAGGTTCATTCCTCGCTTTGCGGCAATGACCGATCTTCCCTCCGACGAGCTGAGAGCCAAGCTCGAGCTGGTCCATGGCGTCGGGCCGTGGACGGCCACCAACGTTTTGACAATGACTACGGGCGACCCCGATGCCGTGGTGATTGGAGACTACGGGATCCCTTCCGTCGCGACTTGGAACCTTGCGGGTCAGCGTGTCGGCACCGACCAGGAGATGCTCGAGTTGCTCGAACCGTTTCGTCCGAATCGATGGCGGGTCATGCGACTCCTCATGGCAGCCGGGGCTCATCCGCCCCGTCGCGGACCGAAGATAAAGAATCCCCGCATCGCCCGTGTGTGAGGCGCTGCTGCGGCGTTGTGGGCGTGCAGTAGGCCGAATGCTGATGGGCGACGCCCTCTGGACAGGAACTTCTCTTAAGGTTTGGGAACCAGCGCGGTGGGGCGCTCGTCTCAGCATGACTCGAACTCACGGGGTCTTTCCATGAACTGCTTCCAACGCAACCTTCTGCGAGCATTCGCCATAGTGGCGGCGGTAATCCTCTTCGCCTCGGCGTGTGCCGACGCCTCGGATGACTCGGCCGCCGGCGACGACGGCACGACGGATGGGGCAGTGACGGAAGAGGCTCCGCCAACCGAAACCGGATCCGAAAGCGTGGCCGCCGGGGATTCGCTCGACGGTTCTACGATCGCGGAGTCCGATGACGGTGAGAGTGCTATCGAGCCGATCCCGGACCCTGAACCAGCGCCAGAGCCCAGTTCCCAGGCCGGACTGCTGACCGCCGGCGCCATCGACGACAATCTCAACTTCGAGTTCTTCAGCGGCTACCGGAGCCGTACGGCGCAGAACTTGCCTGACCTTCCCTTTCCTGACCTCAGCGAGTGGTTCGACGTCCGGGTCCTCGACACCGCCGGCATCGGCATCGCCAACACCAGCGTCGATGTTCGCAGCGGCAACGAGGCGGCGATGCAGGTGTTCACCAACGCCGCCGGGCGAGCCCGCATTTTCCCGTCGACCCTGAGTATGGGCGCGTGGGAGTCGCTCGAAGTTTCCATCGATGGTGAGCGGGCTGCGATCAACAGGGCCGACATCGGCACCGAGGTGTCGTTCACTCCCGCCGCCACCGACGGCGGCGCCCCGGATGCACTCGATATCGCTCTGGTGCTCGATGTCACCGCAAGCATGGCCGATGAGCTGAAATATCTGACCGTCGAATTCGAGTCGATCGTTGAGCGGGCGCGCGATGCCTATCCCGAGGCTGATCTCCGTTTCGCTCTGGTCAGCTACCGCGACGTCGGGGATGACTTCGTGACCCAGACCTACGACTTCACCAGTGATGTGTCGCAGATGCAGGGCCAGCTTGCCAGCCAGAAGGCGGATGGTGGAGGCGACGTCCCCGAGGCCATGGACGCTGCTCTGGTCGATGCCAACAGTCTCGATTGGCGAGGCGGCAACGTGAGTCGGATCATGATCGTCAATGCCGATGCCCCTCCACATGCGGAGAAGCTCCAGGCCACCCTCGGTGCCACCTCGGATGCAATTGCGCAGGGCATTCGCATCTATCCGTTGGCGGCCAGTGGGGTGGATGAGACTGCCGAGTACATCATGCGGACCATGGCGGTGATGACTGGGGGCCAACACCTCTTTCTGACCGAGGACTCGGGTATCGGTGGAGCCAAGCTCGAGCCCACGACCCAGTGCTATCAGGTCACCCGACTCGACAACCTTCTCCTTCGGGTGTTCAAAACCGAACTCGCCGGCGAGAGAGTCGAAGCCTCCCCCGAAGAGATCATCCGCGAGGTAGGAAACTACGACAACGGAGTCTGCGTCGAGCAGTGAGTCGTGGCTCAGGTCAGGTTTCGCCGGAACGGCTTCGCCGCTTCGAGCTGGAGGGCCAGTTCCAAGAGAAGCCGTTCCTGTCCCAGCCGGGCGCCGAAGTGCATGCCGATTGGTAGGTTCGTCGGGTCGTGGTGTGCCAGGGGCAGGGTGATGGCGGGAGTACCGGTGGCGTTGTTGATCGCAGTGAAGCAGGCCCAGGACAGCACCCGGGGCATGAGTTCTTCGTAGGACAGCGCCATGTCGATGTGGCCGATCTCGGGTGTCAGGTGGCCAGTGACCGGGCTGAGGTAGAGGTCATGGCGACCGAGGCCACGGTTGAAGTCATGGGTCGAGCCCCGAAGCCGTTTGATTGCTCCCGGAACTTTGGCCACATTGCGACGTGCGTAGCGGGCCATGCCTTTGGTGAAATCTGTAAGGGCGGCGGCATCGAAGTCGGGATGGATCAGCTTTGTCCCGCCGGCCTGCAGTGCCTGAGCCAGCACCGCCCAGTAGAGCACGAAGTCATCCCCGAACTGAGCCGTCACCGGACTCGCAATGGGTTCGACCGAATGCCCCAGCGATTCCAGCAGAGTCACCGTGGCTCGCACTGCGTCGACTGTCGGGGCGTCGGTTTCGGCATCGATCGGTGGCTGTTCGACCACCCCGATGTTCAACGGCCGATCCAGTGGACGTTCGACAAGTCCGATGGGCACAAGCCCCGGTGCGTGGTAAAGCAGCTCCGCCGCGGCGAAGAAAGCGCAGGTGTCGCGAACGGTTCGGCTCACCACGCCCGAGGCGCCGATCGATACCGGTTGTTTGTCATCGTTGGGCGATTCGATGATGCGGCCCCGACTCGCTTTGAGCCCCACGAGTCCGCATGCCGACGCCGGGATCCGGATCGACCCTCCACCGTCGGCAGCGTGCGCCATCGGAACCACCCCGGCTGCGACAAGCGCCGAGGCCCCGCCCGAGGAGCCGCCGGCGGTGTGGCCGAGATTCCATGGGTTTCGGGTCGGCGGAGAGTCGGGGAATTCGGTGCTGCAGGTGAGCCCGTATTCGGGGAGGCTGCTCTTTCCGAGGACGACCATCCCCATCGCCTCGAACTGTTGCACCAGCGGCGCCGAGCGGGTGGCGGGCGCCGACGTTGCCATGCTGTCTGAGCCGCATCCGGTTCTCAAACCAGCCACCGGGGTCATGTCTTTGACAAACATCGGCAGCCCGGCGAAGGCTCCGGTGAGCTCGCTCTCCGCACTCTCACGGGCCCGGTCGAAGTCTTCGGTGACAATGGCGTTTATACCGGGTTCAACGCTGCGGGCCCGTTCGATGGTGGCGGCCACCACCTCACGCGGGTGGAGTTCCCTCAACGCCACGAGGCGGGCGATGCCGTTGGCATCGTGGGTGCCGAGAACATCATCTGATGAGGCGGCAGCGACACCGCCGGCAGCACCGGGACCGGTCGGGGAACTGAGGGGAAAAGTCGCGGTTGATGTGCTGTTGGCCATGGGGGGAACGTAGCCGCTCTTCAGGCCTTCTTCTCGAAAAGTGCTCCGGGGTCTGAACTCTGTCAAAAAATGAGGGTCGATCAGCGGGTCTTGAGCGTGGGACCGCGGTAGCCGGGGGCAAAGCCGACCGCTTCGAGTTGCCGGACGATCTGCGGACTTTCGACCGGGCGCTGACCGTTGATCTTGGACAGTTCCAACTGGCGCACCAACCCGCGGGTCACCAGTGCTGCGACTCCGGCGGCTGCGCCAGGTATCCAGCGATCGTCGGGGCGCTCGCTCACCAACATGGTCGCTGATGGCTGACTGGACGGGCTGTTGCTCGCGCTCGCTGGCGACATCTCACCCTCACTCGCGTGACCGATGAATCCGCCAGCAGCGTCGATATCGTCCGGCGCAAACGTGACGAGGCTTTTGCCGCCCCGCTCGACGAAGGCGGCCAGAGCACCGTCGACCATCACCACGTAGGCGCCGACCGACCGTGAGAGCCGACCATCGGTGTCGGGCCACCGGATCGCAGCGCCGTAGGGTTGGGCGGGATCGGCAGCGGACAGCACCACCACTTCGGGGTCCTGTTCGTCATCGGCCCGGTTGGGAAGGTGTCGCTCATCACGCAACCGGTCCACGGCGCCCGGTAGGGCGAATTGGGCTGCGCCAAGGCCTTCGACGAAGTACCCCCGCCGCACCTGGCCTCGATCCTCCAGTGCCTTGAGCACCGGATACACACCGGCGAATCCGCCGACAGCGCCTTCGGCCAGCGCCATTTCCCGGGTCAGGACGCCGTATCGCTCCAACAGTTGCAGGGCCCGGGTAGCGATGATCTCGCTCGGTGGCGCCACTGGCTTTCTCAGTTCTTCGACCAGGGACCATCGGCCGGTCGCTGCTGGCGGACCCAGCCGATTGAGCGCCCGGAGGTTGGGTCGGCTCCGTGCTGCGCGTCGTCGCTGGGCTGCGCTTTGGGCCCGGGCTGGTGTTGAGCCTCGGGCGAGGGCCCGAAGTGGGGTGATCGAGTCGTTGGTTACTTCGCCGGCCCAGACCAGGTCCCACATGGCCGACAGGATCGTTGGTTCGGTTGCCGTGATCTCGGCGGCGTGGGCCGCCTCGATCAGGTCTTGCCAGAACACTGCTCCCCGCTCGACGAGTCGGGCCCGAAGCGCAACATGGAGTTCGGTCTCTTCGAATTCTTCTGGTTCGGCCAGCAGCAGTGGTGCCTG
>Ga0114957_1004193_pt1 | contig 12562 bp, 10 predicted proteins | sample BantaG_FD_87175 | JGI IMG/M metagenome (GOLD analysis project Ga0114957, IMG submission 87175) | Marine algal microbial communities from Bantry Bay, Ireland - BantryBay_4 metaG | ecosystem: Host-associated > Algae > Red algae > Unclassified | place: Bantry Bay, Ireland | collected 2014-11-21 | reverse complement strand
TGCCACTCCCACTCCAAGGTGGCGAAGGCCTCGGTCGTGGGGGTGGTGCACGGTCGGGCTCCCAGCGGTTTGCGTTGGGTCATCCGCGATGGAGGCCGCCTTCGACGAGCCATACGTCTTCCTCATGTCGGAGCGGCGCGGGATCGGCCTCCCCTGCGGCGGTACACACAGGTGTGCGACAGAGCTCCCCTCAACGAGGAGCACAAGCTCGTCGGGGGGAGGGAGACTCTGACGTGGCTGCTGCCCTGGGTCGCTCCCGGCCCCGCCGCATTCGTCGAATGGACGGGGATGGCAGCTTCTCTGACGCGGCTGCCTCTCCCCCCCCCGCTGGCGGCCCGTACGTAAACCAGTGCTTCCTTGAACTGGTGGCGCAAGCTGAGGACGTTTCCGAGTCTTCGTTTGGCGGCCGCGCGCACAACTGGCCTTCCCCCAGGGCCGCTGTGTACCAGTGTCCACCCTGTCAAGAACTGTACCATGACGGACGCGTGGCTGCTCGTGGGGTTGCTGACGTCGACTGCACCTTGGTGCCTTCGGCTGTGCTTCCTTCTCGCTTTGTTGCGGTGCGACTGCGCTCGCTGGGCGCCAACCCGGACACCGTGCCGTGCTGGGCGTGGGGTGACGGCGTGTTGACCGAGACCATGCTCAACATCGTTTCACTCCACACGTTGGTTTGGCAGACTCGGATGACGGGGTACGCCGTGTCTTTCATAGAGGGCTCCTTGGTGTCGTTGTTCCTGGTGCGCCGTATCGGATTGTTTCTTACTCAACGTCCGCTCTGCCCTTGATGCTGCTGGCTGTGTTGGTTGTGCTTGATTTAGACCGCGCATATGTCTTTGGGATCGCCCCCCAAGCACCGAGGCCAAGATGTTGGGCATGGCAGCTGTCCACAAGGTGGCGGCTCCCTCTGCTTCCCTTGGGAGAATGGGGAGCTTGTCATGCGGCACATGCCCGCCCTGACCGTGTACGGCGTGGAGGTGCACGACGGTTGCATGCAGCACGACTACCCGGCCATGGAGCTGCTGTACATGACAGACGCGTACGACTACTTGCTGCAATCTCACTTTGTGGCCAAGGCCGTATACTTCCCCAAGACGATGCGTCGCCTGCAAGAGGGAGAGAATGGTGAGCATCGTCGACTGCACGTGCTATGGAATGCGCGTTTCGTTTCTGCAGCGTAGAGTATCAACATACTAGTATTTGTTTCCACGTTGCTAGCCGCCAAGCTCCCTATTCTTCCTATGTACCTGGTCCATTTGCTGTCCTGATGAGTCGAGCACACGCATTTACTACACCCAAAGAGAGAGAAATCATACAAGCTCTATACCACCAATGCAGTACCAGTACCCACGGAGGACTCAATCGGTGGCCGCCCGTCTTCCGCCGGGTCGATGTTGCCCTCCTCGAGCTGCTTCGAATATTAGGCAACGGCGGAGCGGCTGGCATGTATCAGGTCTCGACGCAGCCCCTGCACGCGCAGGCAAGAAAAGGAGCGCGCCCGAGAGAGCGCGGTGTAGACGAGCCCGGCTGTCGACCACGAGTCGAGCTGAAAATCGATCTCCACCGCATCCAGCGTCATGCCCTGCGCGCGGTGCACCGTGATGGCCCACCCCAGTAGCAGCGGGACTTGCTCGCAGAATGCCAGCTCCGTCCCGGTCGAGTCGTACGCCGAGAAGCGTGAGCGGCCGACGATGATCCGCTCGCCGTCAAAGTCACACTCCACTTCCGTGACCGTGTCCACCCCCTGGTCCCCCGCCGCAATGAAGCGCTTGACGACGCCGCGAGCGCCCGGCGCGACGTTTCCGAGCTTCCGCGTCAAAATGACAAACGACTCCAGCTTCAAGACGACCGAGAGGTCGACGCACGACCGCAGCGAGGCCACCGCCTCGTCAGCCAGCGACAGGTCCGCCGTCAAGATGACGTCTACCGCCGAGAACTCCACCAAGGGCGACGCAATGCGAGCGAGGCGCTCCTCGTTCATGGCCTGCACGGCGACCTTCTTGATGCGAAGGCGGGTCACCGGGCCCACGGCGTTGTTGGACGAGGTGCTGTTGAGCCGGTTGACGTCCTGTGGGCCCGCGCGCCCCCAACGTACCCTGTCGAGCATCCTTTGGAAGTCTGTATCTTGCGCCTGCCTGTGGTTGCCGGTGAGGCATAAGACCTTCCCCGCAGCGCCGGCAAATGTGGCCCGCCACGCGGCGCAGTCGAACACCATTCGGTCCAGGGAGGTGTCCGACACGCCGACGGGCACAAGCTGGAGTGGATCCCCCGCAGCTGTACACAACAAGAGAAATGAGGAGGCCATAGAAAGAGAAGCATAAAATGGAAACCCAGGCTTGCACCAGTCAGTTGCCTGGCACATTGCACACTGAAAAAATCCATCATCATTGGGCACCAAGAGTTGAACAAAGAACAAGCAGTCATACAGAAGGACGAGAGGGGCGGGAGGCCATTTACCGACCAGCTGACAACCCCCAAACGGTAGGTGCTGCATGTGCGGTGGGGCCACCCGCCGCATCACGTACGCCAGCCGAGAAAAAAGAGACGACGATACCGTACACACCTCGTCAACAAAAACAACCCGTAGCTGATTCAGTCGCCGGCAAACGTCAGGACGTCGCAGCGTCTCGCGCAGCCACGCTTCGCGTGACAACGGCCGGGTGTCCATGGAAAACAAAGAGTGGAGCGTCTGGCCACCGATTATGAACGCCGCCGACCCCGCCAGTGCCGTGATGGCGATTGCCTCCCGACCGTAGGACGCAACGGCGCTGGCCACCATGCGCCGCAGCACCTCGCTCTTGCCACATCCCGCCCGCCCAAACAGAGCAACATTGGCGCGACTCTCAAACAGCTCCACCGCTCGCTGCTGCGAGGCATCCAAAGTGATAGCGGCACCGGCCTGAACTCCACCGCGTGCGTCCATTCCAGTCCGCAAATCGAGGAGAACAAAGAGGTGGCAGATCGGAGCAGGGACCAAGGACGTGGCCAAGAAAAGAGAGCAGGACGGGCTGTCAGTCGCACGCACTGGCTCATCGGCCTCATGCATAGGCAACAGTCATCAAATGGTTGCTTGAATTCCGGGCCATGCCATGGGAAAGCCCTAGTCAGCCATCAAGCCACAGTGTAACATGCGGTCCCCAGCCGATGCTTCCCAGGATCGTGTAACGGCATCTTACCTTCGCATGGTGACCGTCAGGAGCCAGACGTCATGTTCCCCGACCCTATTGCGAGTCATTCTATGCCACTGACAGCTCGCCTGATCGTCAGCCAAGCGTACGTCAACGTTGTTCACAAAAGCGGCAGCAACGTCGCAGCTCGGCGCCGTGAAGTATTGGCCGCGATGGTCACGCGTGGCATGTCGTCTAATAATAGACGACCCGGAGTTCCGCAATTTGTTCGGATTTATCATACAATTGGTCAGAATGAGACTCACATGCATACTTGACAGGCCGACGATGCCATGCTTCTCCATGTCCTTCTGGAGCTCGGGGAAGACGAGATATAGCTTCTGCGGCTGATTCCCCTTTTGAAGCGCCAACTGATGACACAGACGAAGAGTGAGAGTATTCGACCGAGAACCTCTACGCTTTCTTGACATGCGCCAGCAGATGGATGCGCGGCGCCATGGACGACCCTTCCGTGCAGGCTCGCAGGTACGTTTATATTGGACGACCTGGAGCCTGGCATACTCATTTCTAGAGCTATTGTCTGATGGTACATGGGTACTTCTGGATGTGTTGAACCGTTTACCAGCAATAGTAGCGCGTGGCAGGGGTCACCGCACCGTCATGATCAGGCTCCTGTCCTATAAGGGCACGGGTAGCCTCACAGGGCCTTTGCGTGTTCTCAAACGGACAAGAATGGCAGCTCACAACACATCTACGCCGTATGCAATGGCTAGAGTACCCGTGCCACGTTCGTTTCGCTCTCGGGGGCCCACACTGATGACTGCTGTTGGGACGCTACACCATCAGTTTCACACGTGGGGGCCATACATCGGGCACATCCATCACGGGTCATGGCTGAACCAGCGATGTAAAACATAGTTGCGAAGGTATTTTTTATCTGTGGCCAAGGGAACAGTCTGTTCGCACCCGTAGACGATGGTGACATTTTGAGAGGGCTATTTGACCGTGAACTTCACTCTTGCCACCGATTCTGAAGCTACAGGCGCTCCTGGCGTACTCGTTTTACTCATGTGGGATGCTCCCCAGAAAAATGTTTAGCAACTGGTATGTGTTGTGTGCAGGTGTGCAGTTTCGTCTAATGCGCACATCTCGGACGTCTGTGACACAGACCAGCAAGTGCGCTACGAGAAGTGCGCGCAGATCTCTCCAAGGGAGAACAGAGGATGCAGAGAGCACCTGCAGTGTCAGAATTGGCAGAAAAAGTGTCTATCACGATGAGCCGGCCCTCCCAAGAGGTCATCCTACACCAGTGGTGCATGCGTGTCGTTCCCATGGCTTCTGGTAAAAACGAATAGTGCAGCTTTCTGTTTCGTAGTCGTTTTACTTATTGTTGAGATTGCGCGACAACCTTCATGTGTGCAGTGGTCGTCCACGACGTGCAGCAGACTGAGTGAGGCAATGCTATGCGCTCAGCACAGCATCGAAGCATTGTCGCCTGGTTCACAAGAATCACGCAATGTCATGGCATGAGGCTTATACAAGACGTTTCATTTGCAAGAGAGAAACAAGGGAGCATGACGAAGGCACACGTGCTCATACGGTTGTAGCCCATTTTGCAGACGCATGGGGCTGTCAGAGAGGGGCTCTCGCAAAGAAAAAAGAGCAGTATGGTCCCTAGACCGCACAGGTCATCGAGAGGACCCGAGTACACCTTTCGTGCCCAGCCTTGACAGTCTGTGCTGCCGGGTGGCAGTCCTTTGCACGATGATGGAAGAGCACCACCGCACAGGGGTAGACGAGACGACATTTCGTGACTAGTTCGCTGGCTACCGTACTTTGATGTGCGCCAAGTGCGTTTTCGGACCACATCCAGGGCACAGAAATGCAGCTTTACTGAAATTACTGTGACATTGGGCTCTTCAGTACACAAGTAGCCCTCCTTAAACCAGCCAACAAGCGCTTATGCGGACCGATCTTCATCGACAGAACGCCTTCCGGTGAGTGCTTTCCCCCCCCCATCACGCCCCTCGTGTTGCTGACCGACTAGTCGTTGCGGGCTCCCCTTCTCCTGGTTCCCGTGCTACCACCTCCCCGGCAGATTGCCGCTGCTCTCGGTACGTCCCGGTCCGTGTCTGTGCGCGCCCACTGCGCCGGTGCTCACGACCGTCTCTTTGCGGGTGGGCGCGGGGAAGGCAACGCCGTGGCCCTGGCACCAGTCGCGGTGGTCTACATGGCGGTCCGCACGAAGAGGGTGACGCCGCCCCCCATGGCGCCGGCTGCTGCCGTCCATTTGGGAGTGGGCGCGACGCAGGCGCCGCCACCGCCCGCGCAGCTGGCAGCAGCCGCCTGGCTGTGGGCGCGCCAAGGGGGGGTGTCGCGGGTGCCCGTGGTGCCGCTGACGGCCGTCCGTTTGGGAGTGGGCGCGGGGCGGGCGCCACAGGCGCCCGTGGCGCCAGCCGCAGCCGCTCGTCTGTGGGTGAGCGCAGAGGGGGTGACACCGCCGCAGGTGGCACCGACCGCCGCCGTCTGCTTGGGGGTGGGCGCGTGGGGGGGGCGCTACCGGCGCCCGCGGCGTCAGCCGCGGCCACATCTCTTGGGGGAGGGCGCGGGCGGGGAGCAACCGCCGCCCTTGGCGGCGCCGCGTGCCTGCGAGTGGGCGCTGGGGGGGTGACGCCGCCGCCGGTGGCGCCGACCACCGCCGTCCACTTGAAGATTGGCGCCAGGGAGGCACTACCGGCGCCCGAGGCGCCTGCCGCGAGCGTATCTCCGCGGGCGGCAGCGGGGGGGGCGACGCCCCGGCGAGTGGCGCCGCAGCCTGTCTGCGGGTGGGCGCCGGGGGGGTGATGCCGCCGACGGTGGCGCCGACCGGCGCCGTCCACTTGGAGCTTTTGCGCCAGGGAGGCACTACCGGCGCCCGTGGCGCCGGCCGCGAGCGTATCTCCGCGGGCGGCAGCGGGGGGGGCGACGCCCGGGCCAGTGGAGCCGCCAACTGTCGACGTGTGGGCGCCGGGGGTGTGACGCCGCCGCCGGTGGCGCCGACCGCCACCGTCAGCTCGGGGGTGGGCGCTCGATGGGCATCATGAGCACCCGTGGCCGCAGCCGCGGCCCCATCTCCTGGTGAGGCAGCAGCGGGGGAGGTTACCGCCCCTCGTTGCGCCTGTCGCTGCCTCAAGGATAAGGGTACGCTCGGGGGGGGCACGACCACCGCCCGTGGTGCCGGTGGCCACCTTTTTACTGCGGCTGGGAGCGGGGGACGGGCTGCCACGGCCCGTGGCGTTTACCGTAGCCGTTAGCTGTGGGTTGGGTGCGGGGGGGGCGACACCGGCGCCCGCGGCACTGACCACCATCATCTACTTTGGAGTTGGCCCAAGGGAGGCACCGCCGCGGGATGTGCTGTTGCTGCCCGCAGGGGTGTTGCAGCCGAGTGATGTCGGAGCATGGGGAAGGCCGAGGCTATTTCGTTTTGAGGGATGCGCCCGCTGTCGTCTCGCTTCAAGCTTCGTTGCCATCGGCACGTTTTTTGTCGTGGTATGTGCACTACTCTACTCCCCCAATGAGCCCCCATCACTCCCCGTGCCACCCACTCCCGAGTCGCTAGTACTCAAAGGGATGGATGCCGACAGGCGCCCGGACGACCCTGACTCCACATCGCTGTCCGCTTCGCCCGCCGCACTTTCCGCTTGCGTCGACGACTCGCTGTCACTCGGTGCCCCCCCAGAATCAGACGAGCTACTTGAGTTGGAGCGTACAGGGCGGGAGGGCGGATGCTCATCGCAGCAAGGACAGGGAAACCGACAAAAGTACTCACCCGCCAGGTCGACGTCCTCCGCCAACCGTTCCGTGCCGAGGTTCCACTTGGTCTGCGCCTCGTGGTTGAGGATAGCCGTCTGGTAGGCAAGCAGATTGGTGTAGGGCACGACCCCCATGCCCTGCAATGACGTCTGGATGCGGCGGATGGGTGCGTTTCGCTGCTCGGGGGCGCCTGAGTCCGCCCCGTCCATCTTGGAGTACGACCGCGGGTCGAAGGCGTCCGAGCAAAGATGATTGAAGATGTGGAACCGATCTGACACGACCGTGCAGTCCATGAGCAGCCACCCCACCTTGCCCAGTGCCACGCGGAAGGCCCCACAGGCAAAGTCGTAAACAAGAAACTTGGGGATGCGCGCAAAGCGGGTGAGGAGCATGTTGAGCAGGACTTGCGGGGCTTCTTTCCGGTCCAGGACGGTGAAGGCGAGGACGAGGGGGTGCTTGCAGCCGCAGCAGATAGTCATCGCGCCGGGGGAGAACTTGTGGGCTTTGGCGTAGTGCTTTGAGCACATTCCCGTCCTCAAAACCTCCGTCCACAGGAACGGCTCCGGTCGGCATTGCGGCAGGGAGGGTGCGCACGTCCCCGTCCGCTCGTGCCCACTGGCTGCGGACGGATGCTCCGACTGGAACGTCTTGGCCATCTCCTCCTGCGACCGCTGCCTGCCACCCCAGCGCCGCTCGTAGGCCACCGTCTTTTCGGGCCCGCTGCGCCACGCCTGCACAAACTTGACCACAGCGTCGGCGACGGCAACCAGGGCGCCCGATAGCGCACCTGTCAGGGCTGGCAGAGACCGATGCAGTCTTGTGGCAGCTCGCAGCCCCAGCTCCATAAAACGTAGCTCTTTGAGCATGTCCGCGACCGGCTTCCGCTCGTCGTCCTCGCGCAGCTGTTCGTCCGCCGTGGATGCGGCGAGCAGGTCCCTCACCTTTTGATGGTGATCGGCGGAGGCGAGATGAGCTGCCAGCTGTCGGAGTGCCCCCACGTGCGACGCGCGGAACGGCAGCACGACGCTGTCAATCGTAATGGCCGTGACAAAGGACAGCAGCTCACGACGAGCGTCCTTGTCCAGCTCTCTTACCGCACCGACGAGCGAGGTTGAGTCCGTGTTGACGTCCCCCTTGCCGGCCTTAAACGGCAACCGGCCGCAATCCGCCTTCCGTCTCTTGCCTTTGGCGGCGGCACCGTCCGCCCGGCCGCGACCACCGCGCCTCGCCTGTATTTGGTCGGGATCCACGCGGACGACACGAGAGAGGCCGCCCCCAGCTGTCTCTGTTTGGGCGGGTGGCTCACATGGGGATGGCAGCGCCGTTGCAGCCACGCCACGTGCGTTGGTTGTAGCCGGCAGCGACGAAGACGGCCGCTTCGACGGTGTAGGCGTCCCTTTTGGTGACAATGTTGGCGGTGGTCGTGGGCACGGCGGTCGTACGGCCGCGCCGCTTTGGCGGGAATTTGGAGGCGGTGGTGGGCGCGGAGGTGGTGCCAGCACGCCACTTGGTCGAGACGTAGGCGGTGCTGGTTGCTGCGGCGGCGTGGGAGCAGCGCCACGTGACGGAGATGTAGCCGGCGGGGACGGGCGCGACGGCGGTGCACCGGTCCCGTTGGTCGTAGGTGTAGCCGGTGGCGATTGCAGCGGCCGTGGTGCAGCCAGACCAGGTGCAGCCGGCTCAGTCGTGGAAGGTGCACTTGGCGGCGCGGTTTCGCCCACGACCAAAGGAGCCGCCCCGCTCGGTGAGCGCGTCTTAGCCACCGACACGTCCGCAATGTATGTCGCCAAGTGCTTGGCGGCTGCCGTCCGTTTGTTAGCCTGGACGCTGCTGCGGGTCTTGTACGTGGCCAACGCAGACTGGAGAGACCCGAGCAGCTTGGAGGCCGCCGCGCCGACGTCAAAAACGGTGTGCAGCAACGAGCTGATCGCCTTCTCGCCCGCCGTGGGCGCCCTGATGTGCGCTGCCGGCAGCGCGCGCGGGAGTAGGACCCCGACCGCCGCCTCCGAGGCCGGGAGCGTCCTCGCCAGCACTTTGACGTCTTTTCGCGGCTTCATCACGTCTCGGATGACGCGCCGCACGCTCTCGCCGCGGATCAGGTACGCCGCCTTGACGGCCTCCTCGTTCTCTTGCACCGCCTCGGTGATGTGTTGGAACTTAATGTCGTCGGCGCCGCTGCCAAAACCCACCCAGATGGAGTCAGCCGAGACAAAGTTGTACCGACCGTCGCAGTCCATGCAGTGCACACACGTAAAAAGGGCAGCAGGGAGGTCTGACGCCATCAGCTTCAAGCCCACAAGCACCAGGCTCCGCAAAGTGCGGCCGCTACGAGTCGGGCTGGATCGCGGGAGGGCACCAACAACCATCTCACGGCGCACCGCACGGAGCCACCGTGTGGTGCACGTCGTCAACGACATCCCCTCTGACGCCTGGAGCGCCAATGAACGCACCCACGCGACGGTCGCGGCGGCCGTCACAGACAGCAACACGATGTGGTCCTCTCTCCCGTCCCGGGACACCCTTTGCAGGCAGGACGAGCACTTGGCCAGGTGCACCTCCATCTTGCAGAATCCACGCGTGCAGGCAACGGCGCCGACCTTGTTGGAAGAGCCTGACAGGTCGTGTCTCCTTCCACGTGCAGTGCAAAAGGAGCAGGAAGACGGGGCGGGCACGACGAGGGTGCCGCCGGAAACCGTCTTGGCGCACACGTCCGCATTCAACCGCACAGCAGCGACGCAGTCAAGGAGGGGGATGGGCAGCTGCGAGACGGCCGACACCTCCAGGCTGCGCACGGTGCTCTGTGCCGTAGCACGATGAGCAGCCTGTGGCGCCCCGCAGTCTTGAGCCACACCCAAGTGAGAGCAAACACGGGTGCGTGCACCCGAGCAAAATCCACACGAGGAGCGCGTGTTGGTCAGGTACAGCGGCACGGGGACGTTGCCGCAGGGAGACGGACAGACGGCGACGTACAAAGCACCGACAACGTTGAACGTCATGGGATCCCCGCCGGCATCAGGGTCGCCACCTCCAACATTATGCCGTGCCTTGGAGCCAAGTTGTCGCTTGACGTCGTCGGTCGACACACCGAGCGCGGAGGAGAGCTCGTGCATGGCAGCCTGTAGCGTGCCAGCGTGTTGACAGGTAGTGGGGCGCTCGTGCAAGTGGTTGTCCTGATGCACGTTTGCACCAACGCAGGTGCACCGACAGTGCCCATCCTCGGACAGCCAGACACACGCACTTGCACACTCCCCGAGAGCGTCTCTACGCCATTCTCCCCACCGCGCGACGACGCCGAAGATGCCAGGAACAAGCCACACCTGCTCCTTTCCCTCCATGTCCTCCCACATCTGCAGCATCATCAGGGCACCCTCCGCAGCATCACGAGAGACGCCCCAGTCGCGCGCAAGTGTCTCAACCGGAGTGTTGGACAAGAAAGCCCCCAAAACGCGGCGCAATCCCCGACCAAAGTTCTCCTTGGTGCGCCTTCCGGAGCCCTTCTTCCGTCCGCCCTTCCCATGGCGGGGTCCAGGGCGAGCCTGCCGGAAGCGTTGTTGAGTAGAGACGTGGGGGTCGGCAGCAGGAGCGACCGCCGGATCGACACCGTCAAGATGATCGCCGCCGTCCACGGCGCCGTCATCACCGCCTAGATGTGCGCCACAGTCCCCGTCGCCGTCGTCGCCTTGAGCGCGTTGGAGACCAGCTGAATCCCCCAGTTCGACAGCGCCGGGAACGCCGCCAAACACGGAAGAAGGGGTGCTGGCCCCGTCTTCAAGGCAATTGACGACGGCAGGTACGCTCCCCGACAGAGGAGGACAATCGACCGACCGCGGCGCAGACGCAACAAGAAGCGGCTCGCTGTCGTTTGACGACACATGCTCGGAAAAGGACTCCACATGCATGCCCAACTCGGCCATTTCCCCGGCCAAGAGCGCTTTCCGGTCACCTGCGCACAAGAGCACACCAGTGCCGTGCGGTGCACGCCCGACGGCCGCTCGCCCGACGACGTCCAGCGCCCCCCGCCGACGCCGCCCGCGGGACTCGGCACGTCGTGCGCCGCCGCCGGCCAGAGCTGGACAGCCGCTTCACGCCGACCGCCGCCCCCGGCCGACGCCGCCCGCAGTGCCGCGCACGCCGCCCGCCGCTGCTGGCAACAGCCAGACGACTGCAGCACGCCGACCGGCGCCCACCGCCGACGCCCCTCGCAGAACTGCACACGCCGCCCGCCGCCGCCGGCCAGAGCTGGACAGCCGCTTCACGCCGACCGCCACCCCCCGCCGACGCCGCCCGCAGAGCCGCGCACGCCGCCCGCCGCCGCCGGCCAGAGCCGGACAGCCGCTTCACACCGACCGCCGCCCCGCGCCGACGCCGCCAGAAGTGCCGCGCACGCCGCCCGCCGCCCCGGGCCACAGCCAGACGGCTGCCGCACGCCGACCCGCACCCAACGCCGACGCCGCCCGCAGAACCGCGCACGCCGCCCGCCGCCGCCGGCCACAGCTGGACAGCCGCTTCACGCCGACCGCCGCCCCCCGCCGACGCCGCCCGCAGTGCCGCGCACGCCGCCCGCCGCCGCGGGCCACAGCAAGACGACTGCAGCACACCGACCGGCGCCCCACGCCGACGCCGCCCGCAGAACCGCGCACGCCGCCCGCCGCCGCCGGCTACAGGTCTCCGGTTGATGCACGCTGAATACCGATCCGCGCCGCCGTAGCCCGCCGATCGCCTGCCACCGTGGCCCGCCGAGCGTCGCTAGCCGCGCCCCGCGTGCAGCAGCAATGCGCAGCCCGCTGCACGCCGCCCAGCACAGGCCCCAGATGCACGTGGTACTGCGACTACGGTGCCGCCCGCTGCAGGGGTCCGCACAAAACGGGGGGGCTGCCCGCAGCGGAAAGGCTGCACGTAGCGGGGGGGCCGCACGCAGCGGGGGGGGCGCAAGTAGCGGGGGGGCCGCACGGAGCGGGGGAACCGCTCCTAGGCTCGGACACACGCCGGGAAACCCACTGGTGCGGCATCCGCTGCAGCGGCCACGCGCGCCCTATCGGGGGGGTGAGGAGAGGGCACCGAGGGAGGCAGGGTACGGGACGGATCCACGAGGAAGGACGGTGGTGCCAGGGGGGGGGCGACCCGCGGAGCGACGGTGCGGGGCGGTTAAGCAAGCACCGCAACAAAAAGGAAGAGATGGAGTAGTGGGGAGGGCAGGAGAGCCCAACGAGGGAGGTAGGGCACGGAGAGCAGCCGAGCGACAGGGAAGAGCGGGAGGACGATGGAGACGAGGGGGAGGCCGACAGCGCGGTTGCGAGGGCCCGCGGAGCGATGGTGTGCGGTAGTGGGTGGCGGGAGGTGGCGGTACGCACAGGGCGCGGATGGCGGTGCACGCTCGATGGGGTGCCCAGGCGGGCTACTGTTGAGGGGGCTGACAGCACTGTCGGGTGGCGCATGGCGTCATGTGATTGGCTCTAATGCCTTCGATCCGCGTGCCGGATGCCTTCGATTTGGATCGCAGGACATCGAAGGCTGTGGTTTCCCTGGTTGGAATATCTGAGCCGCGCGAGAGGTCAAAGTTGGCGAGAGATGGATGCTTTCTCGCGCTGCTTTGTGACCATTTGATTCACCTGCGAGACGATACTTCCGCCGTCTGTGGCGTTTGA
>Ga0114957_1004192_pt1 | contig 12563 bp, 6 predicted proteins | sample BantaG_FD_87175 | JGI IMG/M metagenome (GOLD analysis project Ga0114957, IMG submission 87175) | Marine algal microbial communities from Bantry Bay, Ireland - BantryBay_4 metaG | ecosystem: Host-associated > Algae > Red algae > Unclassified | place: Bantry Bay, Ireland | collected 2014-11-21 | reverse complement strand
GACCTGGGCGTTACGGTATTTCCAAATCCAGTAGATGATTGCATTCACGTAGAATTTAACGCTAATTTTGAGAATGATGTATCCGTATTGTTATACGATGCTGCGGGACGTCTTGTTTACCAGGCCATTAATAACGCTTCTAATATTCGGAGTATTCCAGCCAGCGACTTGCCGACGGGTGTTTATTATCTTCACCTGACCAATGGAAGTACGAAGGTGAGTGAGCGGGTTATGGTTTATTAGGGAGTTTAAAGCAGTAGTGATTCGGACCCTAAATTAGTATGCATTTCAAATTGTTATTTTTTTCCTGGACATTGAGAACAGGTGATTGGTGATTGGTTAATCGGTCCTTCCAACGCATAGGTATCGTCCTCTAAAGTATTTGAAAAACTCAAAAAAGACCGCAGAGAAAGTTGCGTTAAAAATAGCGTTGTTAGGATAAGCTAATTAGCAGCTATCAATTTACCACAATTTCAATATAATCACTGATTGTAATCAACTTCGCTTCCTCCCCTTCCAGGTCGATTCTATCCTTATCATAAGCTGTAAAACGCAGTAAATACGTTCCTGGACTACTAAAAGTAGCGGTCGTCGTTCGGCCAATACTATTAGAAAATATAACGTTTCCATTTCCCTCTTCTACCGTCCAGTCTACCTCCCATAATACGTTTGGAATACCTTCCTGAAATACCGCGCCATTCAGCGTGATGGGGGAACCAGTCGTTGCGGTCAGGTTGGTACCAGCATCCGCATAAAATCCGGTTTTGATATCCGCAAATGGCCAAGGCGGTGTGAGCATCGCAGGAAATAAGTTTCGGTAAAAGTCTATGCGACCATCCCAGTAATCATTCGGATGACTATGATCCAGGTTTTTGACATGGACCAGTGATTTTGGTCCTCGCAGCGCATTGTGCGCAGTCAAGACCGTTTGAGCCGGACAAATCGTATCCTGATAACCGACCACACCAATACTCGGTCCGTCGTAACGCGCGGCAAAAAAAGCAGCATCTACGTATTGGGTCGCCGCTAAAGTTTGTAGCTTTTCAGTCTCCGAAAAATTCTGTTCTCTGGTTTGGTTCATATAATAAGGGAAGCCACTCGCCTGATCGTAATATTGTCCATGGTTGACACAAAGCGCAGAATTGCTGTAAGCCAACGCATTTACCCGATCGTCTAATCCAGCAATGATCATGGATAAACCGCCGCCCTGGCTGACACCGTTGACGGCCATATTCTGACCATTAAATTCAGGGAGGGTAAAAATATAGTCAATCACTCTAATACCGGCCAGTACCGCCAGTTTGTAATATAAACTATCCGGATTGGTAATAATATCTGGCTCGTAAGCATTGGGATCGGATTGATTGACGTCGGCGTTATGAATGCTAATCGAGGCAACAATTGCTCCGCCGCGTTCTGCCATAATACTTGGAATCTGCGTCCCATTGGCATTGTCACCGAAGGCTGGCAAATTTAAAATCGCGGGATAGGAACCGTTACCTTTTGGGAAAGAAATATATCCGTATACCCGTCGATTGTTGACGGTGGCAAGACTAAATTCGTAACTTTCAGAGTATTCGGTACTGGTTTCAAATTCTAAATCAACATCAATGGGCACACTGGCCAATTCGGCCAGTTGCGCATTCCAAAATTCCATTAGATCAGCGGGCGGTTCCATTTTGGTCTCGATGGATAATGGCGCAACGGCAGCCGCCGCAATTCTAGCTTGAAAATCCTGGTAAACCTGACAAACGTAGATACCCGGCTGACTGGCTTGAAAATGAATGGTATTGGTTTCCCATGAATGTAAATTAATAACTCCCTGTTCGAGGGAAGAAGTAAAACGATCGCTAAAAATACGGTAAGAAGCATCACCGGATCCTTCCAGATTAAACTGGATAATTTCACCCGGTTGATAAATGGCCGTATTACGATCTACCGAGATTTCCACCTGAGCAGTTACCATCGTAGCAACCAAAAAGGCACAAAAAAATATAATATATGTTTTTAACATAGGTAATTTTTAGTCGACTACAAAAGTATTGAAATATAAACACAATTGCTGTAGTTATTTAGAATCTTTGTATCTTTAAGGAATGGCAAACCAAAAACATGTCTAATTCTTATGGAAAATATACTTCAATTTTTTGCTGAACTCCCCAATCACTATAAATTACTCTGGGTACTGATTTGTCTTTCCGTCAGCTGGCTATTGGAATTTGCGGTTCCGCTGATTCAACTGGATTACCGTAAATGGCGGCATGCCGGTGTCAATTTAGTATTTTTCAGTACTTCGCTGGTCATCAATATCCTCTTTGGAATTGCGACGGTGGGAATATTCTTCTGGACCAGCCAGCACGAATTTGGTTTATTTTATTTAATCCATTTGCCCGTTTGGGTAGAATTATTACTTGCGGTCATGATCCTTGATTTTGTGGCGCAATACGTTGCTCATTATCTGCTGCACCGGGTAGCGTGGATGTGGAAATTTCACCTCGTTCACCATAGTGACACCAAAGTGGATGCTACGACCGGAACACGCCACCACCCTGGTGATTATTTAATTCGTGAATTGTTTGCACTGGCGGTGATTTTTTTAACGGGTATGCCGGTCGCCTTTTATATTATCTACCGGATTGCCAGTATTTTGTTTACTTACTTCAGTCACGCTAATATTGGATTGCCAATTTGGGTGGATAAATTAATTAGTATCGTTTTTATTACACCCAACATGCACAAGTTTCATCACCACTACGAACGTCCGTGGACGGATAGTAATTTCGGAAATATCTTTTCTTTTTGGGATAGAATATTCGGAACGCTGGTTTATGGAGATCCAAAGCAGGTGCAATATGGTGTGGACGTGGTAGATCCGAGTAAAAGTGAAGATATTTTATATCAGTTTAAATTGCCTTTTAATTCTTCTATTAAAACGGATTAGAAATGGCGTAGGCTCAACAATTAATTAGTCTCTTGTTAGGCAAATGCTATCGCAAGAAATAAGACACAGATTATTGAACACTCCTTTTACACTTTTGACTGCTTTCTTTGCTATTACTCTGCCCCGCCGGACTGATTGTCAGATCGGGCAGGGTCACTAAAATACACATTATGCTACGGCATAACTCCGTTTTTAGTACCTTGATTAGCAACAAAATAATCAAGTCTAAAATATCAATTTATTTATGTACAATTCCTTATGAAAAAATTCCTGTTTTTCTTCTCATTTCTGTTTTTTTTTAATATTGGATTTACACAAAACAGCAGCAATTTCGATCGCTTCACCAACTTCCACGTAGTGCTTGAAAGGGCCACTACGACCAACGATTTCATCTCGGAACGAATTGTTTTATCTGCTACTCCAACCGCTGCGTTTTTTACCATAGCTGTATATTTAGACACGCCATTTTCCGGAAAAATACAATATCAAATAGAAGAACAACCGTGGAAAGATCTTGGTCGATACCACGAAGCCAATCATCCCAATCGGGAAATTTTTGAACTCGTGTTTTTACCTAATCAAACAACGAATATCAGATTCAAATCTAGTCAGGCTTTCCCTGCTGAACTGCGTGTCCGCTGGCTGGCTTTGACCACCACGGATCAATTGCAAATCCCCTCCACCACCCTTCGGGAAGATTGTGCCTGTCCTCAACCAGCCTTTTGTGGTCGCAGCTGTTGGTGTCCCTCCGGGAATTGCCCGACGGATGATACGCCCGTTGCTACGGCGCCATCTCACATTATCGTTCACCACTCCGCCTCTGCTTCAACGAGTGATGATTTTCCGGCAGTGGTCCGTTCTTATTGGGACTTTCATGTCAATATTAATGGTTGGGATGATATCGGATACAACTGGCTAATAGACGGAGAAGGGGTGATTTATGAAGGGCGTGGCTCGGGTACACGGGGGGCACATTTTAGCTGTATGAATAATCAAACAACGGGAATTTGTATGATTGGAAATTTTGAAGACAGTGTACCTACTCCAACTGCTATCCTTGCACTGGAGGATTTAATTGCGTGGGAAGCTTGCGATAAAATAATTTTGCCTAAGGACAGTTCTAATCACATTACTTCTGGCTCGTTGCTTGCTCATATTTCGGGACACCGGGATGGCAATGATTTGCCCAATAGTTGTACGAATACCGTCTGCCCGGGTGAAAATTTGTATCCTCTGCTATCAGCGATCCGACAAAATGTTAGCGATAAAGCTTGTCTAAATGAGTTGGTGGCCACTAAAAATATTCAAGAAACTCCTTTTCAAATCTTTCCGAATCCCGGCAATGGACAATTTCAAATTTCTGGTGATTTAACTCAAATTTCTACGTTTCGTATTTTCTCTCAAATGGGCCAGGAAACAAATTTTAGTTTTTATCCAAATGGTACTTTGGAAATCAAGGATTCAGGTCTTTTTATTTTAAAAATAATTAGAAAAAATGGATGGATTACTACGCATAAACTATTGGTTACAACTTCAAATTAAGGAATGGCGATTAAATGTGTGTTTTAAAAAATTACCGTATCAACGTCAAATCTCCCTGCTCCGTCACCGTTGATCCATCTGGCAACTGAATTTCAGTAGCGTATAAATAAACATCCGAAAGAGCTAATTTGCCGTTAATCCGACCATTCCAGCCGTGACTCGTACCCAATCCTTCGTGCACCAATTTACCAAACCGGTTCCAGATTTTCATACTTAATACCTCAATATTTCCTCCCGTAATTTCTACCTGAAATATCTTATTGATATCCATGCGACCATCCGGACGGAACGCATTCGGAATTCCATAACGGGCAGCCTCAACCGCAAAACTAATCGTTTGTTCGTCGGTACATCCGCTGGTTCCGGTCACCGTTACTGTATAAGAACTTTCGGGTGTTTCCAGTGGCACTACGGTTTCTATTACACCCGTTCCTCCACTGCTCCAGTTGTATATAATTGCACTATCCGGCTCCGTAGCTACCGCCAATTCAACCATATCTCCTTCTACTATTCCCATTTGAGGATTTACCGAAAGTGCTGTAATTTCTACGCCCGGAACAACCTCCACCATAATCGTTTCATCCGCTATCGTACAACCGTTATCTGCGTCAAAAGAAACGGTAAAGAGCGTCGATTCGGTTAGATCATTAATGGTCACTTCTGATCCTGTCAAATTACCAGGATTCCAGGTAAAGTTGCCAGGAACCGTTGCGCTCGCACTTAGCATCACTGACATCCCTGTACAAACAGTAGCCATCTCGGAAACCGTCAAAACGGGTGCTTCCACTACGTTGATGGTAAAACTTTCTGTGTCACTACAATCCCCTGCGATGGCTGTAATCTCGTAAGTTGTCGTCACCGTTGGATTAAAATTTGCATTTAGTTCGTTAGAATTTATTACACCATTTGAAGGAGTCCAGTTATACATCACACCAGGTTGTACCGTTAGGCCACTCAGCTGAAATCCATCCGCTGAACAGATATTCTGGTCCTCAATTTCTGCAATTTCCGGCGCTCCCAAAGCTATAATATTGATGGTTTCGGAAATTGGATTAAAGCAATCTACGTCGGGCGTAAATGTCACGGTAATCATTGTATTTTGAATAATCTCGTCAATTACAAGAACACCACCAACGGTGCCGTCTGACCATTCGTACGTTCCGGCGACATTTCCTACTGCATCCAATATTACCTGTGTTCCAATACAAACAGAAAGGTCATCCGTTACTTCCAGCATTGGCTCATTCGCTTCAACGACACTAATGGTAAAAGTACTTTCCGTTATACAACCATTTTGCGTGGCAGTAAGGGTATAAGTTGTTGTCTCTTCCGGGGAAAAATTGGTACTAAGGCTATTGGGATTGACCACGCCAGTTGTCGGAGTCCAGGTGTAAGAAAAACCTGGTTCCGGGTTTGCATCAAATAAATAATTTCTACCCGGACAAAGTATTTGATCGGTTAGTTCCGGAAGTACTGCTACCATCCCTACGCTAACTGTCACGCTATCCATGAGTACTCTTGGACAGGTTTGATTGCTGACTTCAAGGTAATAAGTAGTTGGTTCTGTAACCATCACGGTAGGATTAGCATCCGCAGATGTAAACCCGGGAGGGTCAGAAGTCCACGTATAAGTTGCGTTAGGATCTGTATCACCCCCTAGTGACACATTTAATTCACCACAAGCACTGGTATCAGCCAAAATAGAAAAATCCGGAGCCGCGGCATCCATGACCATCACCATTATGGTATCGGTTGAGGTACAGGCGAGACCACCTACCTGATAGACAAAAGCATATGTTCCCGGCCCCAATAGTTCAGTATTGACCGTTGGGTTGGGACATTCAGTACAGCTTAAAGCATTAGTATTTCCAGTCCAGAAACCTTCCGTTCCAGTACCAATAGGCAGGCCGGATAATTCAAGAAATTCTCCATTACAAGACATTTGATCCGCACCCGCAGCGGCCTCTAGTACACCGACTTTTACAGACAGGGTATCGGAATTACACGCATCGCTTACGATGACCGTAAATACAGTTGTTTCCACAATGGTTGCACTTGGATTTGGACAAGTATTACAATCAAGGCCTTCCTCGCTATTTAACCAATTGTAAGTAACGCCACCACTCGCTTCGATCGTCACGGGGGCGCCCGGACAAGTGAGGGTATCCGGACTGATGGACGCCAATTGCCCAAATTCTGCCAGAACACCTGGTGTGGTTTCGCTAAAATCCATGTTTATTCCTCCCATTTCAATTGTTCCAGAAAAATCGTTTATTAATACAAGATACCATTCCCCCTGTTGGACTTGCAAGGTCGATACATAACCATCTCCCCCTGCACCTTCACAAATATCAGTGATCGGAACTCCTGTCCCAGGATGTATATCAGTCAATCCCGTAAAGTTGGGAGTCCCGGGAGATGCGTAGGTACTTCGGATCGGCTGCGTAGTTCGCATAAACTCGCAAGCCAGCGCTTCATCAAAATATGGGCCCCAGACCTGAATATCTATATCGGAAATCGTCGGATCTTCCGCATTATTTGATAAAAATCCAAACGCTCCATCTGCCTGCGCCTGAAAAGTAAACCAGGTATACCGCGCCTGACCAGGTCCACCCCAACAACCTTCATTTATCCCATCTTGTACCACTGTTTCATCTTCCGATGCCACCTGGTCCACGTTGATAATCTGTGGCTGGTTTCCACAACCATTTATATTTAAGGCATTTTCACAATCCACTGCGGGTGGTAAAACAATCGGGCAATCAATCGGTATTACTTGTAAGTCAAAGCTACTGCAGCCCTGAGGAGATTCTACGACAAAATAATAGGTGCCAGGATCTGTAGTCCGCATAAATGCAATCACCGCAGTATCACCTGAGTTTACCTGAGCAAAACCAAAGCATTCAGGACTATCACTACTACAACCATTCAGCGCAGAAATAGTACTTCCCGAAATAGCATTCTCCAATCGAATGGAAATACATTCATCTCCATTTGATTCGTACGCATATACGTAATCTTCGCCTTCACCGGAGTTGACAGAACAATCATTGGCTCCTTCGGAATCCGTAGCGGCACAAGTCGAGGCATCGTCGGTGAATGGTATATTATTGATCATCACCGGATTATCACAAGTTACCGGAACATTGTTGGCACAAACTACTGAATTAATTGCGATATCAAAATCAGTACAAGCAACAGGATTGTCAACGATAATAAAGTAAGTGCCAGGCTCATCCAGGTAGGTCATCATTACTACGGCATTACTTCCGACGGCAGATATATCTGACCCGAGACATTCAGTAGCATTTTCTGGACAATCATTGTAAATGGAAAGTCCTGTTAAAGTATTAGAATTACTGACCTCTACCATAATACACTCGTCTCCGGTGGATGTATAAGCAAAAACAACTTCCTCTCCATTTAACAAACCAGGAGCGTTACACGGACCGGTACCAACAGCATCCAATGCGGCACAGGTAGAAAGTTCCGATTGCTGATAAGGTAAATTATCAACGGTCGTAGGTTCCTGGCAGGTGCTAAAAGAATTTTCACAAGCACCGGTTGTACAACTCCAGCTCAATTCAAAACCAGCCGCCGTTACAGAGCCGTCTGAAGTAAACTGAACGGTCACACAGGTAGAAGAAATATTGAATGAAATAGGGCCACCCGTTCCTTCAAAACCAAGAAATAAAGGATCACTGATATCATCTCCTTCGTAAATATTTAATTCGTCAAAATTATTTTCAGTATCATAACTAACGAGATTTAATTCAATACAAGAGAAATTCGAGGAAGGACAAATTACAAATTCATTAGACTCATTGACGCCATAATTACCATCTGCTCCACCGGAATCAAAAAGTAAACCATCACACAGCGTAGACCCATCATCTTCAGCGATATTAAATATTGGATCAGGTGCTTTAATACACAAAGCAAAATCTCCAGCATTAGACGCGGCCGAAGCGGTCCAATCTTCTACTCTTAAGAAGATTTCATCACCCGGGTTGAGTCCAAATAGTTCCAGCATGACTGTGCTTTGATTAAAAGCAGCAGATGCGCAAGCTATTTCTGCGAGTTCATCTTCTCCACACTGTCCCCGGTAGGCCGCAACTTGTGGTTGAGAAATAGGACCGTTTGCCCCATTTTCGGGGGTAATTTCAATGATGAGATTGGGCGCGCTACCATCGGCAGCCACGATAAAAGAAAACCAAACATCGTTGTCTGGTTGAGAACCACTAAAACAGGCTGGCTTATTAATCGTTGGATCATCCGAAATAATACTGGCTGTAGCAGCTACCGTAGTAAATACTCCCATTACTGGACAAAGCGGAACTTCCCCCAACTGAATTCGATCCACACATTCGTCATTCACCGGCTGCGCAACGAGCACCAAGGTATAAATCAATAGAAAGATGGTTGATAATAATCGCATAATTTCTTTTATTAAAAATAAAAAGCTGCACAAAATAACTACCACCCGAATTTACAAAACCCGATCGATTTAGATAGTCTGGATATGTAGACATATTACAAAATATAAATAAGCCTTTCCGTAAGAAAATCAAATGTAATACTAAAGTTTGAAAAAATATAATGAAAAACAAATAAGAATGTAGTTCATTAGATAGAACAACCCTTTTGGCTATAATCATCAGAAATTAAATATAAAAGATGGAGACTATTAAGGAATGTTGATAAAATAGATTAAGACACTATGCTTCCTCTTTTTCCATCACTCTATTTAATCGCCATTCCTTAGGAAGAAAGAACAAATGACTTGATCTGGTCGGGTGCACTGGATGCAACGATCCTGATTGTAAAATCTTTATCAATCAGCCAGTAAAGATACCTTCAAAAAAAAGCCCCTCATTTTGTAAATGAGGGGCTTTCTTTGTAAGAATCGCAATTATTTTTTCTTTTTCGCAGCAGGCTTCTTTTTGGTCGCTCTTTTCTTTTTAGGTTTTTCGGCGAAAGCCCCGGGAATACTTTCTTCCACCATTTCCTTTACCTGTTCCAGGGTAAATTCAGCGGCTTCTTCAGGAGTTACACGGGAACCATCCTCTTTTTTAGGCAGGTTAAATTTTTTCTTGCCAAACCTAACCAAAGGCCCCCATCGACCGTTCTCGACCGATAATTTCAGGTCTTCCCAACGGTGAATATAGCGATTGGCCTCTTTTTCTTCTTTGATCATGACCAATTCAATTGCTTCTTCTGCCGTTAATATCGCCGGATCAAATCTTTTTGGAATATTAACGAAAAACTCATCCCATTTTACGAAAGGACCAAATCGTCCGGAACCTTTGGTAATTGGTTTTTCTTTATAATACGCAATGGGTTTATCTGCTTCCAGTTTAGCATCAATTAGCTCCTGTGCGAAGTCCATTTTCACCTCTAAAGGATCATTTCCTTTTGGAATAGAAATAAAGCTTTCGCCAAATTTTACGTAAGGACCAAAACGTCCAATGGCAACAATTACCTCCTGGTCTTTGTACGTTCCAAGCTTTTTGGGAAGCTTGAATAATTCCATACTTTCTTCCATTGTAATGGTAGACATGGACTGTCCAGGACGCAAGTTAGCATAGCGGGGTTTTTCGTCTTCGTTCAGTTCGTTCTGCGCACCAATTTGTGCAACGGGCGTCCCAAATTTTGTCATTCTTACCAGCAAAGTTCTCCCTGATTCCGGATCGGTTCCAAGTATTCTTTCTCCCGTGGCACGTTCTGCATTTTCCATGGCATCGACCACCGTTGCGTGGAAAGGACGGTAAAACTCACCCAGCATTTTCTCCCATTGTTTTCCTCCGGCAGCGATGACATCAAAATCCTTTTCAATATCTGCCGTAAATCCGTAGGTCATAATATCATTAAAGTGCTGAGACAAAAAATCACTCACCAGCATCCCTAAATCAGTCGCGATTAATCGATTCTTGATCGCCCCCGTCGTTTCTGTTTCCGTTCTTTCGATCACTGCATTATTGGCCAAAGAAATAATCCGGTATTTTCGTTCCACCCCATCACGCGGTTCTTTGGTAACATACCCTCTACTCGGGTCCATGATTTTACTAATCGTAGGAGCGTAAGTAGAAGGACGACCAATCCCTAACTCTTCCATTTTCTTTACCAAAGCAGCTTCCGTAAATCGAGCTGGCGGTCGCGTAAATCGCTCAGTAGCCGTCATTAGTTCCAGTTCGACAGGCTGTCCTACTTTAAGTGGAGGTAGAAGTCCCGCAGTTGTTTTTGCATCATCCTCCTCCTCATCGTCAGAAGATTCGAGATAAACCTTTAGGAAACCATCAAACTTTATAATTTGTCCCTCTGCCTTTAAGGTCGTACCAGGAATGGTAGAAATATTTATTTGTACAATCGTCTTTTCCAGTAACGCTTCCGCCATTTGTGAAGCGATGGTACGTTTCCAGATTAGCTCGTAAAGTCTTTGTTGATCATAATCGTTGGTTACCGTTTTACGATCGATATACGTTGGTCGAATGGCCTCGTGCGCCTCTTGTGCGTTGGCCTTTTTATTTTTGTAGCGACGGGTGTGTAAATATTGTTTTCCGTAATTTTTTTCGATTTCTTCACCGATCGCGGTCAAAGCTGTTTCACTCAGGTTAACCGAATCAGTCCGCATATAAGTAATAAAACCCTGTTCATATAATCGCTGAGCATTAGACATGGTTCGATTAACCGAAAAGCCTAATTTTCTACTCGCTTCCTGTTGTAAAGTAGACGTTGTAAAAGGTGCAGTAGGTTTTCGTTTGAGTGGTTTTAAATCTATTTTTCCAATCTCATAATCGGCGCCGACACAATTGTTCAAAAAGTCATTGGCATCTTTAAAGGAATCAAAGCGAGAACCCAGTTCCGCTTTCATTGCTACTGGCTTTCCCTGTTCATCCTTAACGGTAAAAAGGGCATTGACCCGGAAGAAAACTTTGGATGTAAACTCCATTATTTCCCGTTCTCGCTCCACCACGATTTTCATGGTTACGGACTGTACACGGCCAGCCGACAACTTACTTTTCACCTTTCGCCATAACAATCCGGAAAGTTCAAAACCAACCAGGCGATCCAAAATTCGACGTGCCTGCTGTGCATCTACCAAATCAAGATCAACCGTTCGGGGTTGTTGGATGGCATTCTGAATAGCTGGTTTGGTAATTTCCCGGAAAACGATACGCTTGGTTGTTTTTGGATCTAGCCCCAATACTTCGCAAAGATGCCAGCTAATGGCTTCTCCTTCGCGATCCTCATCCGTAGCCAGCCATACTTCATCGACCTTTTTTACAGCATCTTTTAATCCTTTTACGACCTTCACCTTGTCCAGGGTAACGGCATAATTGGGTTTAAAATTATTTTCAATATCTACCCCTTTAGTTCCTTTCTCGAGATCACGCACGTGTCCGAAGCTTGATTTTACCGTAAAATCAGACCCAAGAATTTTCTCGATGGTTTTGGCTTTCGCCGGTGACTCAACAATTAATAAATTTTTAGCCATATTAAAGATAGATGTAATTTTTTTTAAAGATCAAATAGTATTAACGGTTCAAAAATAACTTTACACTTTTGACTGCTTTTTTTACTACTACGCTGCCCTGCCGGACTGATTGTCAGATCGGTCAGGGTTATTAGAATACGCATTATGCTACGGTATAACTCCGTTTTTTGCACTTTGATTAGTAACAAAATAACCAAGGCTAAAATATCAATTTATTGATACCTCATCCCTTAATCTAACTGAATCAGCGCAAATTTGTTCCTGAATTTAGCAGAATGCAATATATAATATGCTGCAAAAGTATAAATTTTGCGACAGCATCAAAATAAAACGGAAAAGAATAGAACCTGTACGACAGTAAATTGGCAAATAATTTTTTGCGCTTGCTCAGGATCATTAAAGGATGCGAATTAAGTGCGAGGTTGGTACTAAAACAATTAAGCGTGTGCTTAAAAAAAGGCTGCTAGCTAATGATTCTGGTAATAAATTAATATGTATTTCAAATTGTTAATTTTTCCTGGACATTAAGAATAGTTGATTAGTGACTGGTTAATCGGTCCTTCCAACGCATAGATGCCGCCCTCT
>Ga0114957_1004189_pt1 | contig 12565 bp, 8 predicted proteins | sample BantaG_FD_87175 | JGI IMG/M metagenome (GOLD analysis project Ga0114957, IMG submission 87175) | Marine algal microbial communities from Bantry Bay, Ireland - BantryBay_4 metaG | ecosystem: Host-associated > Algae > Red algae > Unclassified | place: Bantry Bay, Ireland | collected 2014-11-21 | reverse complement strand
TCAGCAGGCGCATTTCGCGGCCCAAGCTGGTGCGGTCGGAGCGGCTTGTTTTGCTGCTAAGCTGTCGACTTAAGCAGACTTGTAGCGCAATCGGATTCGACCTTAGGCTGGGAACAGCACTGATAGGATCAGCAGGATAGGTTTTGTCGTTGGGTTCCTCTCAGCTGACGCTACAGCACCTTGACCTTGACCTTGACCTTGACCTTGACCTGGACCTTGACCTTGACCTGGACCTGGACCTTGACCTGGAACATCGCGACCTGGAACGAAGGATAATGGCGCGCAGTAAGAAGTGGGCGGACGGAAGCTGCGAGCTACCCTGCTTCTGCCTCAACACGAGGAGGTCAAGGTCAAGTAAAAGGTCAAGGTCAAGTGAATTGGGGGGAAGAACTTGACTTGATTTTAACGATTCGTTTTCGAGAATCGAAACGTGATGCACGTCGATGGGGACGTCATTTTTTAAACTTGGTATGAGCCTTGCACTATAAGCTGTTATGAATCCAACGCATTCCTTATTCTCCCAACCTATGTCCTCTCATTATTCGGTTTATCTCTTTTTTTCTGGGGTCTGTCTTAGCCTCCTCGGCCTGTCATCTGCCTCAGCCGAAACGCTCTTTGCCGAGCACGAAAAGAGTGGTGTAACTGTGATTCGAACCACGGTTGATTTACCGGTGGAAGGAGCCTGGCATATCCGTCCTGAAACCGGACAAGAGTCCCAGGTAGGGAATCTTCAGTTAAAGCCAACGGACAAGGCCATTCGGGTGCTTCAGGGGCATCGCATGAAGCTGCTTCAACAAAAGGAGGCGCTTGATCGAAACCGCCGACTCGCACGCCACTTGTTTTGGGACCTTATCGGCTATGCGAAAAAACATGGAGGAATGTCAGCCGACCGTCTCCTCGATCTCGATCTCAAACGCATCGACTATCATGAGAAGCAAAAGACCGAGGAACAATTTCGGTTGATTCCGAAGGTGCGCATTTATCGCGATGAGCCTGAGATGCGGAACTGGGCCGAGCCCCATTCGATCCTTGCGGTCGAGCGAATGCCCTATCTCGACGACGGAAAGCATTGGGTCTTGATGAGTAACGGGAGGGTCTCGCGCCAGCCGATTGATTTGGATCTTATGGAGCGTCTCAAGCTTGTCGTGGTTCCAGGGAAATCACCAGATGTCTACGAGGGCCCGGTTGAAACGGTGCCCTACCATTTATACGCCACGCGATTTGATCAGGAAAAATCAGTCATCGGGCTCACGCTGCGGGATTGGCGTTCGGAAGAGCTTCTCCCCTATGTTTGGAACTTGGGCAAGGACATGCGTCCCGCCAAGCCTTCGGAGCCCATTTTAAACGAGTGGGTCAGCATGCAGCGAGGTTCTCTGCGCCCCTCGATGCAAGGCGATGCGGCTCTGCTTTCGTACTGGGTGCAGGGGATGGATCACCGCTTTACTGAACCAAATTCCTCCGCTGCATCTAGGCAGCGGGTGCAAGGTCCTAGCGCCTCGACCATGAATGTCATTGGCGGGCGGGCTGCGATTGAGGAGACGCTCCAGCTCCAAGCCTTGAATGCAGGGCGAGAGGCTCTCGATGCGAAACGAATCTTGCCGGTGAAGCAGATCAAAGGCGTGACCGTGACCTCGCATCCCTTCGATAAAATGCTCGAAGGGGAAGTGCCGGGACGCCTTAGCTTGGCGGATTTCGCGCCTGAAGATCGGATGTTTATGTACTTCGCGAAACCGAAGGAGCTACTCAAAATGGTCGACAGTGGCAGCGGCTTCATTCTTGCTTCGGCGGTCGGGGCCAGCGGGCGGCAGCTTCAATACGATCTCGCTGATCGCATGTTGGCGCGACTCGGTCTGACCGAAACCTTGGTACGCGGATTTCTCGAAGCGGGCATGGTGAAGGAATCCGCCCTGCTTTTTCCCGACCTCTTTTTTATCGATGGAACGGATATCAGCGTCCTATGTCGGTTGCAAAACAAAGAGATGGCGGGCTTTGCTTTAAAAGCGCTCGGAATGCGAAAAGGGGCTGGGGCAGACGGGATTATTAAGCTCGATATTGGCCAACGCGGGCGTGCGGCTTACTGGACCGTGATAGACGATGTGATCATCGGAAGTAGCCAGCTCTCCGAGCTAGAGCGAATCAAAACGATTCGAGGCACCCCAAAAAGTTTAGGCGAATCAGCGGAGCTTCAGTTTATGCTCACGCGGGTTCCCTTGAAAGATTCCAGCCTCGCCTTCCTCTATTTTTCGGACCCGTTTATTCGTCGCTTGGTGAGCCCGCCGATGAAGATCGCTCAGCTCCGCCGGATTCAGATTCGCACCGAACTCGAAGGATTAAGCGCCGGTGCTCTGGCGCATCAACTCGAGCTTGGGCGGGTGGAAACCGATCTCGCGGTGCTTGAGCGCAAAGGGTATATCCCCAAGCCGGTTTTGGTTAACGATGCGTCGCTTGATGACAACTTTGTCAGTTCAAGTGATGCGTATGGCGAGGCCGGCAACCTCGCTACCTTGCTTGAAATGCCGGTCCACAAGGTAAGCGTTGGAGAGCTAGAAGCCTACCAACAATATCTTCGGAACTACAATCGTTACTGGCGTCGGTTCTTTGACCCCATCGCGATTCGGATCGATACCCCCGAGCCAGGGCTCTACGAGGCGACCACATTTATTCTGCCGCTGCTCGACAACTCGATCTATGAAAATATCCGCACCATGGTTCCTCAGGTTGAGCAGGGCTTAAAGTTACAGGTTCCGATCCTGGCCAAGCCACCGCCAGCGCTGTTGTCTGCCAATATTAGTGACAGAGCCTGGTTAGAGATAATCAGTGATTTCTTGGATGAATTTCTTGGAAATAATATGGGCTTTGATTCGCGACTTTTTGATCAGCTTGGGCCCGATATCCACCTTGCCATCCAGGATGCGGATCCGATTCTTGCGCTGGGAAGCGGCGAATTAAGCAGTATCATGGGGGCCATGCAAGGGGGGGATATGGCCGGGATCGGGTTGATGATTTCCATGCTCACTCGGCCGATGCACATCATGGTGGGGCTCGAGAACCCGGATGAGAGTTTGAAGCTCCTCAAGGCCATGTCCATCCTACAGAGTAACCGTCGCTGGCTCTTTTCCATGGGCAATTCTTCGGTACATAAAGTGACTGGAGAGGACCGCTGGATCGTCACGATCCAAGTCGAAGATCTCATAACCCTTCGTTATGGCATCGAGATTCAGGATCGGTTTTTAATCATCAGTAATTTGCCTTTGACGGACAGGATAAAGATTGTCGGGTTACGCCAAGTTGAATTAAATGGAATCGCGATGCAGCTTGATCCTTCCGCTTGTCGGCTTCAGCTTCCCGCCTTACAGGATAGTGCGATGCGCAAGCGGCGTGAAGCCGCGATTCGTGGCGTCGACTATCTTTACCCCTTTATGCTGACCGGTATTCGCGATGTCGAAACGGCGCAGGCTCGTCACCAAGAGCTATTTGGTTTCCGTCCTTCTCACCCGGTTGGGGGTGAATGGATCTGGTCCGAGGGCGAATTGCGTAGCACCCAGTTCGGCTCCGTCCCAAAGCAAGAGCAACCTGCCTTTGCCCCCGGCGTAAAGGGGCAGTTTGGTTCCATGGAGCGTTTGGCGAACCTACACATTGCCTGCCAATTTGAACTCGATGGCCTGCGCGCCAAGGCCACTTGGGAGCTCAAGAAGTCGGCAGGGAAATAGGCCGACTAGAGTCTATCCTGAAAAGGCGAGTTTGGATGTTTTGCGGACGACACCTCGATCCGGAAGTGCTCCGTCAACACGGCCCCGCATTGAAATTACAATAAGTCGCTTTCGGCCCAATCGGGGAGGAACCACGAAGCGGTGGTATTGGATGGCCATGGGCGTGAGAGCCTGACCTAGAACTTCATGACAACGTGAAAAATTGAGGCCGGCAGACAGCCGATTTATTTCGCCATCAGCTAGCCTCAACTATTCTCGCGAATCGTACGGATCGTATGGGCCAAAGTGAGGAATTCGCAGCCGAATCTGCTAAGTCCGACAGGCTTCTAGGCGTAATAGGGTCGAAGCATTAGGTAGCAGACCGGGCCGGTGATCGCGACGTAGAGCCAGATCGGGTAGAGGCGTTTAACCAGTTTGCGGTGCGCCTCGACATGCATGCCGGTGCCGAGAATCCAGGCCTTGAGAATGAAGGGCAAGGACAGCGCGGCGAGGATGATGTGGGTGATGAGGAGCAGGAGGTAGATGACTTTGATCGCGCCGGTGCCTCCGAAGTGGGTGTCGCCTTGGGTGAGATTGTAGACCACGTAGGATAGCAGAAAGAGAATGGAGCCACAGAGGGCGGTATTCATCATGCGCTGGTGGTTTCGAATGTCTCCACGCTTAACGAAAACGAGGGCCAAGACGAGACAGACCGAGACGAGGGTGTTGATGATGGCGTGCCCCGTCGGCAGTACGCTGAGGTCGATGCCACCGGGAACAGGGAGTTTGGGCAGTTCGCGCATGGCGACGACTAGGGCCCAGACCACGACGGATAAAATCCATGCGATCGTGGTGTAGAGCTTTACCTTCGCGTCAGACCATCTGTTGTCGGTCGGTTGGGCGGTTGGTTGGGCGGTCGGTTTGGCGGTCGGTTTGGCTGTCGGTTTGGCTGTCGGTTGATTCATTGCGCGACGGCTTAGTCGAATTTCGCGCCTTGTGCAACCCAATCGGTGATGAGTTGGATGGCTTCTTTGGTCAACGGTGGGACGTCGTCATCCGGTGGTGGCATGAGCTCGTCTTCGTCGTCCGTGGTGATGAAGTAGATCAGGTCGCTTTCGTCTGGATGTCCGGCTACGAACAATGGTCCTTCTTTGCCACCGCGTTCGAGACCGTCTTGGGTGTCCATGTGGAGTTTGCCTTTGGCTTTATCGGGGCCGTGGCATTCCACGCAGTGTTTCTCGAGAAGGGGTTTGATGTCTTTCGTGAAGGAGACGAGCTCTTTGTCCGAAGCGGCGGCGCTTTTACCATCGTCTTTCTCGTCTTTCGCGTCCTTGTCGTTGGTGCCGTCGGTGTCCGTTTCAGGAGCGTCTTCGTCTGGAAGTACTTTTGTATCGTCGAGGGTAGGTTGGCCTTCGGGAATGATTCCGAGTTTTTCTTTTCCGCCTTTACGTGCTGCTCCCGTGTCGGCACCAATCAGGTCACCGACAAAGGTGATGCCATTGTTGAGCTTGCCGTTCAATGGTTCCGGTAATTCAGGGGTGCCGTGGACTAGGTCTCCGCCCAAGTGTCCGGTCCAGGTCATGACGCCCATGGTGAGCCAAAGCAGGGTGGTGTATAGCAGGCGACCTTTGCTGCTGGGGATTTCTTCGTCTTGCAGCGCGTTGAGGCGGCGACGTTTTACAAACCAGCAGAGGGTGACGAGAACGGAAAAGATTAGGCCGCACACCGTATGCCAGTAGAGTTCCTCTTTGTTGCCAAATTCAAGCGACCAGAACATGCCGAAGACACTTGCGATCCAGGCCGTTAGTGAGGCAATACCGAGCAGGAAGCGGCTGGCGATGGCAAAAGCAAAATCGGTTTTGCGGAAGAGGCCAACCGTTTCCATGAGAAAGACACCGATCACGATGCCGATGGGCATGTGGAGAACGATGGGGTGGAGCTGACCGAAAAAGACGATCCATGGCGATGGGTCACCGCCGTCTTTGGTCACAAGGTTGCGGGTAAATTCCTGAAAAGGGCTGTCGCCCGCGAGTGCGCTACTCAAAAGCAGAGGGAGTAGCGATAGGGAGAGGATAGATCGTTTCATAAATTGGATTCTTTCGATAGCGGATGCATATTCGCGCCCGCCTTTCTCAGCTTTTATGCGCGGTTTTTATAACTCAATGAACCACGGGGCTTAAAACTTGACTTATTCTTTCTCGATGACCGGCATCGAATTCAACGCCACTTGAGCCCAACTGCGGGTCTCTTCGTGAGCGGATTCGTCGTTAATGGTCTGCTTGAGGAGGTCTTCGTGTGGGATTAAATGGCGTCCCATGCGAAGCAGGGCGAGGCCGGAGCGACCGCGGACATCAAAATGGTTGTCATATAGCGCTCTGACCAACGCGGGGATCGCTTCTGATGCGTTCGGTCCTAAATCTTCGAGGGCCTTGCAGGCAGCAATGCGTTCGGAGACCACGGGGACTTGAAGCTGGAAGACCCAGCGTTGTACGATTGGATTGGCGACCTTGGCGTTCGCGGCCACCCGATAGAGCAACTCGGCTTTGCCATTGTGTTCGCTGAAAATGGGGCGATCCCAGCGGTCAATGATGTAGGCGACCCCGAGGTGTTTTTCCGTGTTCACGCTCGAGCTACTGATCACTTCGGTATTGGAGCGAAAGATGAGGTGGTTGCCTTCTTTGACTGGGGCCTCGAAGGTCACGCGCTCTGCGGTGTTCGATTCGGTGGCGCCAATGAAAACAAACATCGATTTTGCGTAGTTGATGTCGACCTCGAGCAGAGCATTGCGAACGGCTTGCGAGCGCTCCCCCCAAGGGCCGCGTTTGGTGCCGATGTAGGTGAACTCTTCAGTGCGAGAGCGCAAAATAAACGAACGGGTATTGCCGTAGGAGTAATGTGATTCCGGAAGCGGAACCTGTTTGAACCAACGCTTACGGTAGGGGGGCAAGGGCTCGCCGTTAACCTGAGTGAGGTCACCGCGATCGATGATGCAGAAGGCATAACCGAAGCCGTAAATGCCATCTTTTGAGTTCGGAGCTTGGATGAAGCGCCACCGCAAATTGTTACCTGTGCGTGAAATGCGTACGAGAACTTTGCTGGGATTGTCGAGGGTGGCGACGATGACGATTTGCTTGCTGAAGTCGACGTTTGGCACCTCTCCAGAGCGCCACTTGTTCCAAATGATATCCCATTCGTCTTCGTAGTCGATGTAGCCTTTTTCAGGCGCGGAGCGGAGCAAGGGCTCGCTGCGGATCACGCCGGAGTAATTGATAAACGCGGTTTCGTAGACGACGCGCTCTTTGATTTCCAATGGTTTGCGTTTGCTCTCTTGCGCTTGCGTGGTTTGTAGGGAAAAGAATCCGATCCATGCGCACAGGGCAAACACGGCAAAAAGGAAGGGGGTTGGGCGTCCCGAGTTTCTTCGATTGGCGCGAGCATTCAATCGCAGCACACGAGGCAATCGGCTTCGATTCAAGCCCTGACCCTGTACACAGCTTCCTACCATCCTATGGATTACGTGTTGCATGGGCCAAATATAAGGATCTTGAGGGCAAACTACTAGATATTTCATTGGAAGATTTTATCGGGACAATCGTCAATAATGGGGATTTTAGCTGCATTGGGTTGGAGATGGTTTCCACGTAGGCCAGATCACCGCTGATTCCGTCGTAAAAGCAGAACATAATTTGGGGGTGGGGGAATTGAATCTAGCGGGTACCGTCGTCGCGGGTGAGTGGCTTGTTAATGACCTTGTTTACTCGCACCAGACATTCGTGAGGGATACCAAAGACAAAAAAGCTCTACGCAGTGGAGTCCAAGCCTGAAAGGCTTGCAGAGCGTAGCGATGGGCAACGCCCATCGGAAAACGGGTCGAACCCGTGAAGCCTGAAAGGCTTGTACAAACCCTCTGCAATGTGTGCAAGTCTTTCAGACTTAAATCCCGCCGATCGGAGAACGATGGGCGTTGCCCATCGCTACGTTGTTTTCGCCTTTCAGGCGAGTAGGGCATAACTAGATTCAAAGAACCGCCTACGATTCGGCTAAAACTCTTCTTCTTTCGGTGCTTTCTCATCCGTGTCTGCAGGGTTGGCCTCGGCATCGTTAGCTTCCTTCCATTCGAAGACGGCCATGCTTTCGAGCTCGCGGATGTAAATTCGATTGCCGACCATGCCGAGATGGGCCCAGGTTTGTTGCTTCGAAAGATCGACGCCACTGAGTAGATCCCACTTCTCGGAGTTGGCTTTGATGAGAAGCAATTTTCCGGTTTCGGTGAGGCCGAGAATGCGGTCGCCCTGATGGATCATGGAAATGTATTTCCCGTAGGTACGGTCGGAGGTCCATGTTTTGTCGCCGGTTTTCCAGTTGAGGCAGACCATGCGTTGGTTCCGCATGTGCATGAAGAGATGGTCGTTCACCAGCATGGGCGAGGACATGTAGCCTTGTACCCGGGTGTCCCAGTCAAGGCTTACCTCATAGTCGGAGCTGATGCTGAATCGCTGGGCGGTACCCCCGTAGCTTGCCGTGAAGACGCTGTTGTCTTTTACGGTTGGGGTGAGAATGTTCATGTCGCGAAAGGCTTTCACGGGTTGCTCCCACAAGACCTCACCCGTATCGTAGTCGATGCCCGCAAGCTTCTTGCGAGAAAGAACAACCAGCTGTTCCTTGCCGTGGATCGTCGCGATGACGGGAGAGGAAAAGGCACTGTCATACATGCCGCCACCGTCTGCCATACTGCGCCAAGCGGATTCGCCAGTTTCTCTGTCGAGTTTTACGAGGCCGCCACCGCCTTGTACGAAAACATAATTGCCGACAAGCATGGGGGAGCAGACAAAGCCAAAGGATGGTAGAGGGGTGCCGTAGCGTTTTTTCAGGTCAGCCACCCATTTTTGTTTCCCGGTCTGGGCGTCGAGGCAGACAATGACATCGCGCATCCCACCCACGTATACATTTTCGCCGTCGTAGGCTGGGGTGGAGCGAACCCAGCTCCCGTTTGACGCCGCGAAGAAGGGAACTTTCATCGAGCCTTCCCAAGAGTGGCGCCATACTTCCTCCCCGGTATTGATGTCCAAGGCGCGGACAATCTCATTTTTTTTCTTCTCGGTTTCGACCGTGAAAACATATTTGTCGCCGATAATCGGGGAGGAGTAGCCTTTGTCGAGGGAGACGCGCCACTTCAGTTTGACGGTTTCCGGGCTGAGTTTTTCGGGCCATTCAGGGCCGGTGAAGGCGCCGTCGCGATTCGGGCCACGCCACTGGTTCCAATCCAAATCGCCAGCAAAAGCGCCCAAAAAAGAAGAGGCACCAAAACAAAACAATCCACACACATGCACAAAGGAAGATATTTTCATATTCCATCATTCGCATATGCGCGTAAATTATTACCTATTTTTCGGTAACAAACCCGATTCTTTTTCGTCGTGTGAAGCGTGGAATGAATTCCGCGTCACGGCCATACTTCTTGGAAGCAATGATGCGCCGCAGGCCAAGGAGCGGCGGTTTCCAACCGCCGACAGTAGGCGCATTTCCATCGAAACGGGGGGTGATAACAGGCGGTCTCTTTTATCTCGAACTCGACAGGTGCGGGCTAGCCCTGTTTCGGTTGACCTTTGAAAATACCTGGAGCAACCGAAGGAAGTTCTCTACCGACTGGATCGCGGCCGATTCCTCCATGGTATGATACCCAATCGTCGGCACCTGAATCGTCGTCCCATCTACCAGACCATCCGATGCTTCAATGATACGACCCATTTCCGTGGTGCCCAACGATAGAAGCGATTTCCCACTGGCTTCCCGCTCGATGTTAGCCGCCTCAATGTATTCGTCTTTGAAGACGTAAGAAATTCCATGGTGTTTGCACAGCGTTTCAATCGCTTCCGTGCTTTCGGAATTGAACATACTGCTGGCATCCTTTTTGCGTAAGACAATATCCTGCTGGTCCGCCGCCTCGACATCGGGAAAGGGGCTGGTGTCGAGCACGGTCAATCGGTTGGTCGATCCACCAAAACGCCGGAACCACTCGAGTAGATAGCGCCAGCTTTTACCGGCTTCTTCCTGCGCAGTGAAAAAGGCGGTACCCTGAAATCCTTTGCTGAACAAATGCACCAAAGCGGCAACCGTAAGTACATTGTCTAGCTGTCCCACTAAGCGACCGTCGATGGTTTTGAGTCTGTCTTTAAATGCGATCGGAGTTCCTGCCACCACGCCGTCCAAGCCCTCAATCTCAAAAATCAAGTTGTTGCGAAACTCGCAGACACTCGAATCGTGGATTTGCCCGTTGCCTTGATACCCGCCTGACCGTGGCTCGTAAGCGTAGACCCCAACATCTTGAAAGCGCTGCGTGATTTTTTCCATGAGCTTTTCGGACACCGCCGTGTCCAGTAGATCGGTGCGGTTCCCCGCGACAAAGGCCGCGTACTGGTACTCTTTGGGCCCGGTGCAGATCAGTCCATGTCGGTCCACATGCGCGGAAAACATGCTGCTAAACGGGGCATTCCCTTGCGCCACCAAGACGCCCTCATACCAGGTGACTTTCGCCCCACGTTCCTCAAGTTCGCGCTCTAGGACGCGGAAAAACGAATGCTCCGCCCCAACCACACTCGGTTCGCGAATCAGTATTTTTAATAAATCGGTAAAGCTTGTTTCTAGCATTATCCTCTTCCTAGTCACATCATCCCTTACTCTTCAACCCGGATCGCAAAGCCATTCATGATGAGTGATCGTAGCAGGCGATTGCATTCGGCTCCAAAAGCCCTTAGGTTGAAGCAACCGTCATGAGTATTCCCTTCAACAACACCTACGCCAATCTGCCCGAACGATTTTACCGAAAGCAGGCCCCGGCTCAGGTGCCGAGCCCAAGCCTGATCACCGCGAATGCCGAGCTGGCAACTCAACTCGGTATCGACCCTGACTGGTTAAAAAGTGACGAAGCTCTCGCCGCCTTTTCTGGCAATCAGGTTCCGCAGGGAGCCGAGCCCTTAGCCCAAGCTTATGCTGGGCATCAATTTGGTGGCTTCTCGCCGCAGCTCGGCGATGGACGAGCGCTTCTCCTCGGTGAGGTGATCGACACTGCTGGTGCGCGGAAAGACATCCAGCTTAAAGGCTCTGGCCGAACCTATTTCTCGCGAGGCGGGGACGGAAAGTCTGCGCTTGGTCCGGTGTTACGCGAATACCTCGTCAGCGAAGCCATGCATGCCTTCGGGGTTCCGACCACTCGCGCCCTTGCCGCCGTCACCACCGGCGAGGAGGTCCTCCGCCAAGAAGGCCATCGGCCCGGCGGGATTTTTACCCGCGTCGCATCCAGTCACCTGCGCATCGGAACCTTCCAATATTTTCTCGCTCAAAATGATCCCGAGGCCATCGCGATTCTTGCGGATTTCGCCATCGAGCGCCATTGCCCAGAGGCGGCCCAAGCGGCGAATCCGCCCCTCGCTTTACTGGAGTCGGTGCTTAAGGCGCAAGCAACTCTGGTCGCGCAGTGGATGTCTTTTGGCTTCATTCATGGTGTGATGAATACGGACAACTCAAGCATCTCGGGGGAGACGATTGACTATGGCCCCTGTGCCTTCATGGACGATTTCCATCCCATGTGCGTCTTCAGCTCGATCGACTCGGGCGCACGCTACGCCTGGGGGAATCAACCTCAGATGGCCTTGTGGAATCTTACCCGCTTCGCCGAAACCCTACTGGTGCTGATCGATGAAAATCAGGACGCTGCCATCGCGCAGGCCGAAACGGTTCTCTCGACCTTCACCGACCGGTTTGGCCAAGCCTACTTCGCCCGCTTCTACGCCAAGCTTGGTTTGCCTAAGAACGCACCGAGTGACTTCGTCGAAACCACCCTCAAACTTATGGCGAAACATTCCCTCGACTTCACGGTCTTTTTCCGGGTGCTTACTCAGGTAGCGGGAGGGCAGGGCGAGAGCGGGTTCCTCGCGCTGTTTGATAAGCCGGATGAAGCAGATACAGCCGATGCGGCAGATGACGCAGAAGAGTGGCTGGTTTCCTGGCGCAGCGCCACCTCGGACGCACCCGATGTCGATGCCATGCGTCAAGCCAACCCCATTTTCATTCCAAGGAATCACCGCATCGAACAAGCCATCGAAGCTGGGAACCGAGGCGACTTCGATATCTTCTACCGCTTGAACCAAGCCTTCAAGCATCCGTTCACTGAGTCAGCTGAAAATGCAGATCTTGAAGTCCCGCCGTTACCAGAAGAAGTGGTTCATCAAACGTTCTGCGGCACCTGAGCTCGCAGCCTCAGGCAAAATCCTTGGTGATGTCCACCGCTTCGCGGCTCATTTTTAACTGTGTCGCTCGAAAATCTAAGCCCGACAGACTCCAATGGCACTTAGATAAGCCGATTTGTATTAAAAATGAGTGAAAACCTAGACGACTAAAGGCGCGTAGCGCTGACCCCAATGGCACTAAGTTAAGGGGTCCAGCGTGGGAATCGCCGAAGGCCAAGGAGCGGCGGTTTCCAACCGCCGACGGATGAAAACGGTCGAGTTAACAGGAATGAGTCTGACCCCAATGACACTTAGATAAGCGGTCCAGCCTATTTTCTGCGACATTTTACGCCGTGGGAATCCGCCCCGAAGTGGGCGGGATATGGTAGCCCGTGTGCAAGGCCGCGAAGCGGTCGCAGCGCCGGGTTACGTGCAGACGTAAGAGGCAACGAGGGATAAGCCCTGTATTTGAAGAGAAATCGGAGCGAGGCGCAGCACCGCGCCAGCTGGCAAATACCGTACAATTTTCAGTTAAAAATCGTATTCTGAGCACGCATCAGTTGACCTCTGCTTTTTTGAAAGGCATCGCCCATATTGGTTTCTATTCCGACCGCGCTTCCAGCGCTTCATATTATTGCCCAATGAATTCCG
>Ga0114957_1004187_pt1 | contig 12568 bp, 10 predicted proteins | sample BantaG_FD_87175 | JGI IMG/M metagenome (GOLD analysis project Ga0114957, IMG submission 87175) | Marine algal microbial communities from Bantry Bay, Ireland - BantryBay_4 metaG | ecosystem: Host-associated > Algae > Red algae > Unclassified | place: Bantry Bay, Ireland | collected 2014-11-21 | reverse complement strand
GTGTCGGGGCAAGGCGTTCAACCTCGGGCTGCTGTGCGTCGGGTCGGACCCGACGCTGCCGCGCATCGGCACCGTTACGCGGTTGGCGGCGGACCCGATTTGGCAGCTCCGCACCGTCGACGAGTACTGGGCGGCGTTTGAGGACAACTTCCCGCACTTGCCCCTGCGGCAAATGGTCGCCCCCGGGGCGATGGAGGCGTTTGCGGCGGGGACCACCGTGTCTTTCCCGACGCCGACCATGCCCGAAGCGCTCGGGGGGGGGGTCGGCGCCACGGGGGTGGCGCTCGTCGGGGACGCCGCGCACACCTTCCCGCCCGACCTCGGGCAGGGCGTCAACGCGGCGCTCGAGGACGTGGGCGTCCTCGTCGACTTGCTCGCCGAGCACGCGGCTGCCGGCAGGAGCAGCGGCGACGGTGGCGGCGACGGCGGCGGCGGCACCACACCGTCCCAGGCGGTGGACCCGACCGCCGTCGCAGCCGCCTACCACGCCGCCCGCCGGGACGACGTGGCCGCCCTTATTCGGCTGATGCAAGTCGGCGCGCCTTACCAGTACGGGCAGGACAAGGTGCGGCAGGCGCTGTGGGGGGTGTCCCTCCTCGGGCGGGTGAAGCTCGCCAACGCGGCGCCGGGGGTGTTTGCGGCGCCCATCTTTACGGCCGTCAACACGACCGACGGGTACGCTGCCATTTGGCGGCGGGAGCGGGAGACGCGGCGGCGGGTGATGGGGGGGGTGCTGGCCGTCGCGGCGGCGGTCGTGGCGGCAATCGTGCGGTAGGGTGTGAGAGGCGGGGGGCAGGGTGGGGCGGGGGGGTTTGGGCATGGAGCGAGCGGTGACAGGTGCAACGTGCGCGTCGAGGAAGGACATAGAGCCGTTGTCACGAGGGAGCGACGCAGCCCACGACGTTGCCGTCTCTTCTGCTGATTGCGACTGGAGCGCCTGCCTCACGGCAAACCCCCACCGGGGCGCCACGCTCCCGGTGTTGCCGAACAGCACCAATTCGTCCCGTGGCCGCATCGACCGGACGATTCCGCACACGGGACAGTCGCCAGCACCTGCTTCCGCAGCCGAGCCAGGCCCGACGGGACGATTGTGTACGCAGCCCGCTGGTCTGGGCAAGACATGCCATGCATGGCGTTCACCAGGGATGGAAAAAATCGCGATTTTTTACATCTCGGATCGATTAATCTATAGACTAATATATTAAATATCGATTTTTCAATTAATCAATGGTTTTACTGCCTGTGACTTCGACTGCGGGCTGTGTCTGACCATCCAAGGCGCCACCGCGTCCCTGGTCCGAGGGTGCTCGCTTGCCTCGGTCGGTGGTGGACATTTTACGCTTCACACTGAGTGGCGCGTCGGTCATCCTGAGGTGGAAGAGAGAAGAGCGGAGAGGCCGAGGTGGTCGCCGTTGTCCGTCCGGTGCGAGGTGAGGGTGGTGAGGAGCCGCCACTGTAGCCGAGGCCGCCCCCGCTGCCGCTCTTCACCGTTGTGACCACCCCGCCCCCGCACCGTCAGCCACCAAGACGCGTGTCGCACCACAGGCAGCGGCCGAGACCCGAGGCGACAGCCTTCTAGCATTAAGTTAAAAACACATAAAAAACGGGAGAAAGGCAACTGATTAATCTATAGATTAAATATGTATTAAATCGATTTAATTTAATGCATGCATTTTATTGTGCCAACCCTGGCGTACACGTCTCTTGGCCTGCATCAGAAGCACTGCTTGCCCGTCAGCCGTCGGGCAAGTCCCAGAAACACGGCCAAGCTGTTCACCTGGAGCGTGCTACTTTTGTGCCGGAAAAGCAGTTTAGGATGATCTCGCGCGCCCTCCGCCGGCATAATCGAGACGTGGAGTGGCCCCCACTAACACCCGCTCTGGGTGGCTTTGGTGGACCGCCGTTGGCGCGTTGGTGCGTTCCGCGGGAGATGTGCGCGCGCCGCTCGCGGCGGGGGGTTTGCGGACCAGAACCACCCGCCTGCGACGCACACGTGCGTGCCCCCGACGGTTGACGGCCGATTGGCGCCGCCTCGGGCGACCCTGCCGAGTGGCGTCTCAGTTCGAGGGGCGCCTCCGAACGGAGCTCCCTCTCAGCCCCCCCTCATCCGGTGGAAGATTCAGCAGGCGGAGGGGTGTGGCGGGTGCGGGAGGGGGGGCGCCCCTCGGCGTTGGAGGTGTGCGTGCGAACCGGCCTGGGCAGTCATAGAAGTGTGCTCTCCTCAAAAACGTCCTCGCCGTGGGAGAAGGTGTAGCCCGAGAAACTGCCCCGCCAACTCGACGCTTGCTCGCCCCACTGCTAGAGGCGCACTCGTACAGTCCCTTGCGTCCCCCCAATACACGCTTGACCCGTTGTACGCTTCACCATGGCTGCCTTTGTCACATCTGCGGGCGCCCCCGTCGTCGGCACTCCCCGCCCTTCGGCAGCGATTTGCAGCCGCCGCGTCTTTGCCGGCACCGCGGTCGCCTCCCCTTCTGCCGCTCGCGCGGCGCCCCTAACCATGAAGACGGACGTGTGGGTGCCGCTCGTCGAAACGGCCGCCCTGGAGCCCGGGGAGCTCAAGGCCGTCTATACCACCGGCCAGAGCATCCTCGTCACGTGCGACATCGACGGCCAGGTGTACGCGTCGTCTAACATCTGCCCGCACCTGGGCACGCCCCTGACGGACGGATCCGTCGGTGACGGCGTGCTGACGTGCGCGCAACACAAGAGCAGCTGGGATCTCAAGACTGGAGAGCTGGCCGGCGAGTGGTGCCCCTTCCCGCCTGTGCTTGGGCCACTGCTTGGCAAGCTGCAGGCGCCCAGCACGCTTGCTGTCTTCCCTGTCAGAGAGAAATCTGGCACAATCGAGGCTCTCCTGGATATGGATGCGGTGGCCGAGTTTGAGTCCGACTACTGGAAGGGGCTACTCGATGCGCAGGGCAAGGCCAGTGGTGACTGTACGTTGACCTTGACAGCGACATTGCTCCTTGTCATTGTCTTTTTCCAGACGATGCTCGTACCTGTGCCACTTGATTCGGTTGGTTTCCGTGTTGTTGTTCCAAGGCTGACCACTCCGCCCGCTCCCACTCTTGCCTCGAGCTCTGGATGACTTGTCTCGGTCTGGTGCCATGTGTGCTCGTTCATGTCACCACAGACTATTGATGCACTTGCAAGTAAGTGTCGGCACGTTTGTCCGCCACCGCTGTTTCTCCTTTCTGCTTGTATGGCTCTCACCTGTCCCCACGCATTGACGTCGTGTAGCGCGGTTTCGTTTTGCGAGCTGCCGAGTTCCTACCTCATGCGTGAGTCGTGTGCGCGCCGCTTGTGATGGCAACCCGTTCGTTGTCAGAAACAAATTTCCTCCGCCAAACCGTGTCATGAGCGCGAGCGCAACCCGACATCGACCGACCGCTTCTGTTTTCTCACAGTCGGCTGCTGCGCGCCCTCGAGGCCTGCTGCATGCCCGTGGTATGTCACGTGCCCATGGTGACAAATATGTACAGGTGTTGGAAAGATTGGTCATATCCGAAGAATCCCACGTACCCCACAACCATCGCACCCAGCCGACAGCCGATGCCACTCCCAGTCGGCGAGCTGCTACAAAGCCCTAAAAACATGAACCAGTCGCCTCAATTCCGTGTGGATGGGCCTGACCGGTCGACCGCCACGATGGCCATGAACGCCTCCTGCGGCATGTTGACCTTACCAAATGCGCGCAAGCGCTTCTTGCCCTTCTTTTGTTTGTCAAGCAGCTTGCGCTTGCGGGAAATGTCGCCACCGTAGCACTTGGCCAGCACTGTGCGTAGGGAGAGAGCAAAACACAAAGCACGAGCATCAAAAGCCCAAGCGAAGACCAACAATCGACCAAGCAGCACGGCATACACAAGGGAGGATACAAGTTAGTAGTCTAGTAGCAGAGAGACTACTTCACACAAAGAACAGTGTCGCGTCCACCGCGCCGCCCACACACAACAAGAGACACGAGTGGGTCTGGGACATTCAACGTACCATCCGTCCTGAGCGCCGAGATGGTGGAGCTCGCCACGACACGCGCGCCAATCATGGCCTGGATGGGGATCTTGAACTGCGCCCGCGGGATGATCTCCTTGAGCTTCTTGGTCAGGTCCTTGCCAATGTCGTATGCATTGTCCTCGTGCAGGATGCACGAGAGCGGCTCAATGAGCTCCCCATTGACGCACACGTCCATCTTGACGAGCTTGTTCTTACGGTACCCCGACAGAGTGTACTCCATACTCGCGTACCCCTTACTCCGGCTCTTGATACAGTCAAAAAAGTCCGTGACCAACTCTGCCAGCGGTAAGTCGTACACCAACGTGGTGCGGCCCTGCACCAAGAAGCGCATGTCAACAAACTCCCCTCGCCGCGACTGGGAAAGCTCCATGATGGGACCGACAAACTCCTCGGGGGTGATGACCTCGAGTCGCACGTACGGTTCCTCAATGTACTCGCGGCGGTTCGGGTCCGGCAGGTCGGCGGGGTTGTCAACCAAGTACGCGTCGCCCTTGGTCGGCTTAACGCGATACACCACCGATGGGGCGGTCGTAATAATATCCAGGTCGTACTCCCGCTCCAGCCGCTCCTGCACAACGTCCAGGTGGAGGAGCCCGAGGAAGCCACAGCGGAAGCCAAAGCCCATCGCCGACGAGTTTTCTGCTTCAAACGAAAGCGCCGCGTCGTTGAGCTTGAGTTTTTGGAGCGCGTCCTTCAGGGCGTTAAACTGGCTGGCATCCGAAGGAAACACGCCAGAAAAGACCATCGGCTTTGCCTCCTCATAGCCGGGCAGCGCCTCTGTTGCGGGCAACCGCACGTTGGTGATGGTGTCACCGACACGGGCGTCCTCGACCGTCTTGATGCCGGCGACGAGGTATCCGACCTCACCGCAGGACAGCTCCGAGACCGGAACCATGCGCGGGGACAGGACGCCAATTTCGTCGACCTCAAAGTCGCGGCCCGTAGCCATGAAGCGCACCTTGCTGCCCTTCTTGATGACTCCGTCCATGACACGGAAATACACAATAACCTGCATAGAAACACGCACAAAAAACGACGCAAAAAATTGCGCGGGAGGAAGGAACAAGTGAGGTCAGTACACTACACGTACAGCAAAGCACAGAAGAGAACGCCACAAGTGAAAAAAGCGCTGCATGAACGCCAGAGAGCCACAAACCAAAGCAGCGCGCCAACGCAGCAGCATACAGGCAAGCAACATCATGCGAAGCGGGTTGTCCAGGACCAGCCAAACGTACCCCGCGGTAGGCATCATACGCCGAGTCGAAAATAAGCGCGCGCAGGCTCTCCGTCGCCTTCTCCTGCGGCGGCGGAATGAACTCCACGATGTTAGAGAGGATCTCCTCAATCCCAATGCCGGCCTTGGCCGACGCGAGCACCGCGTTGGAGCAGTCAATGCCAACGACTTCCTCGACTTCGCGGATGACGCGGTCCGGCTCGGCCGAATGCATGTCGATTTTGTTGATGACTGGAATGATTTCCAAATTGTTCTCCATGGCGATGTACGTGTTGGCGAGCGTCTGCGCCTCCACCCCCTGCGTCGCGTCAACGACGAGGAGGGCGCCCTCGCACGCCATCAGGGAGCGCGACACCTCGTACGAGAAGTCGACGTGACTGTGGAGTTGCAAGGGACGGGTAGATTCCAAAAGGAGGGGAGCGAGCGCGCAACAACATGCAAGCAAGCGGGCGTCAGCTATCTAGTGACGCACACTTCAAACAGCACACGTAAGCAGCACACCAAAGGCGCAAGAAAGAGCACGACGGCAGCTCAATAGCAGCCACACGGCAGGAAGTGCAGCCAAGTGCGCTCACACGGCTCGACAACCGAACGTACCCAGGTGTATCGATGAGATTAATTGCATACAAAAGCCCGTCCGCTGGGTGCACATAGTTGAGGCGCACGGCCTGGAGCTTGATCGTAATCCCGCGCTCGCGCTCCAGGTCCATGTTATCCAGCAGCTGCTCCTTCATGTCGCGGCTGCCGACCGCATCCGTGGCCTGGATGAGCCGATCAGCGAGCGTCGATTTGCCTGCACATCGGAAAACAAAACGCACACCAGCCAACCGTCGAGTCCGAGTCAAACAGCCGCACAAAGGGAAGAAACGAAGCAGCGCGCAACCAAACCAGGGTTAGCCACATGTACAGCCGCAAGGCCCTCCACAATGGGGCGACGCGGTCGCCCCGTGGGGCCACGAGAATCTCTGCCAAACGCAGCACGGCGAGGAGTCCTGCATGCCTCGGGACACTGCGAGCACAAACACGGCACCCATCATCTGCCCACAAGCGCGCAGGACGCCCCGCGCACGCCGCACAACCTCCCCTGCCTGCCACCTCCCCACTCCACGCGCCCCACGCACCGTGGTCAATGTGGGCAATGATGGACAGGTTCCGAATCCGCTCCGTCGGCACGGACGTGTAGTCGTCATTGATGACGGGTTTGCGGCTCGGGGCGTCGGATTTGGGGCCGCCGGCTGGCCCCTTGCTCGCGGCAACCATGGACACGCCGCGTGCCCGACGCGGGACACCACCGGCAGCAACAGCTGCCGACGCCGCGTGCACGCCACCGCCCGCCACGCAGCGGCGGCCGTCGGCAGCCGCGAGGGGGCGCCCACCCACCGCCGGCAGGGCGCTGACAAACGCCGCCATGTCCAGCGCCGAGCCGCCCGCCATGGCCGCCACCCGCTCGGCCGCCACGCCCCGGGCAACGAGCGTCAGAGTGCTGCGACGAGACGCTCACCAGCAGTCGCTCAGCAACCGCCGCTCCGCAGTCGACCTGCACCGCCAGTTCAGGACGACTTGCCCGTCGCGTGCGTCGCCGCCGCCGTCAACCGCCGAAGGTGGACTGCCGCCGTCTGTCGCCGCAACAGGAGCCGGCGGAGATTGGGGAGGCGGCGTGGTCGGCCTTCCGCGGCGCCGCATCCTTGTCGTGCCTAAAACTGGAGCGAGCTGCGGTGACCACAGAACATTGGCCGTTCACGCAAAAGCCAATCAAAGCGAGGAAACGTGTCAGCGGCCGGTAAGACACAGAGAGGATCGTGGAAGCCAGGAGCAAGTATGATGACCTGCAACGCTGCACCAATTGCGCTGCATGGACCAGAACTTGCTGGGCCAAGCGCGTCCCAGATCAAGCAAAACAGTGTGTATCCACATATGGCGCGTCGCCAAAGAATGATCGGATCCGAGCAAGTTTCACAGCAAGTTACAGCATGCTGTGACCGTGCTGTGACTGTGCTTTAAAATAAAATTGCATGCTGAGGGCTCCTGGATGGCTCTGTGGGAGGCAAGGGCGATCACAGCAATTTTAAATGCTGCGCTGTGAGCAGCTGTGAACTGCTGTGACTTGCTGTGAGCGTTTCTCAGATCCGATCATTCTCTGGCGACGCGCCATACTGTGCGTTCTCGTTATAAGAGAATTGTTTACAAAGGAATATGGGTCGCGAGTCTTCCATTCCAGTCCGTGTAGGCCACTTTTATTCACATTGAGCTGAATCAGCTGTAGCCGAAAGACTCAGCAGAATCGTAGAGTCAAGCGCAGGCGACGAACGGCCCGTCGGGCACCAAACGGAACAGCGCTGGTCCGAGTGGCTCCCTTGCGAGCGGGATGAAACGGGCGCACCGTGGCCAGGTGGTGTTCCCGCGCCTGATGCGCGGGGCGCGACCCCTTGCTCTCAGGGGACGAAGGGCGTGACCCCCGCCTGGCCCACAGCACAGAATCGGCCGAGAGGTGCGCCTCTGGCGTTGCGTCTCTCCATTTAGTAGCATCCGCAGGGACGTCTGCCTGTGCGGCATTTCGAGCGACGCCGGCATGCACGGCTTCTTCGAGTACTCCAGCCGCTCTCCCTGGCACTCGCCGCCTTGCCACGACCCGATTCTTGCTCGGCAATTGGCTTCCCCTACTGATTCCAGAGGCATCCGTCGGTGACTGCATCCATGGACCACGTCATCGTCGTTGGTGACCCCGGATCGGGCAAGAGCACCACCCTCAACGCCCTTTGCGGCACTGCCCCCGACACGGGGACGCCCTTCCGCTCGGGCCTGTCGGTCCTCTCGGGCTTGACGACCGCCCTCCAGACCATCACTGTCGACGGGGTGCGCTACTCGGACACGCCCGGCTTGGACGATGCGGAGCACAAGGAGCAGGCGGCGGCGGCGATCGCCGACGCTGTCCGCCTTGGCGGGTCTGTGCGGCTCCTTTTCGTCATGACCATGGAGGCTGGACGCATCCGGGGGACTAACCTCGCGACCATTCGCATCGTCCTGGATGCGCTCGCCGAGGCGGAGATTGCCGTCGACGGCCGCTACAGCGTCGTGCTCAACAAGATGAGCGTGGGGGAGATGGCCGCCTGGGGGGACCCCCGCACCGGCGCGGCGGTGTTGCGGTCGCAGCTCGGCCGCACCGCGGCGGTCGACCAGCTGGTGTACGTGCCGCGCGTCGACGCGCTCGTCGATGCGGCCGACGCTCAGTTCCCCCAGGCGACGCGCGACCGCCTGGTCGAGGCAGTCGACACCATGGCGACCATGACCGTCTTGGAAGGCACCGACATCGTCGTCCGAGTTGACGAGGTCACCCGCCTCATCGCGCACTATGAGCGGGCGCTCGCCGAGCAGCGACGCCGTGCCCACGAGGCCGAGGAGGAGCGGTGGGACCGGGAAGAGCGCCAGCGTGCGGCCCTCGACGCCGCCCGCCGTCGCGCCGAGAGTGACCACGCCTCCGCGGCGGGCCTGGAGCGGGATAACGCGATGCAAGCCCGGGACTTGGTAGTGGCCCGCCAGTGGAATGCCGGTATGGGCGCCGTGATTGCGGTGGCCGCCTGGCTCGTGTTCAAGGTGCCGATTTTCTTGTAGCACGCGTTTGAGGGGCAGTGTACAGTATGTACGTACCCAATATTATTGGCCCACCCTGGAAAGACGATTGCTGTCGTCAATGGGATTGGATAATCGGCCTCTCTGGCCCTGATCTGCCACGTTCTGGGGACTTCAGCGTAGAGCGCTCACCCAGCGACCTACGAAGAAACGCTCCCAGCTTGTCACCAGCGGATAGAAACTCACCAGAACCATCATGGCGGGACGTCGAAGGACCCCCATCACCCCTCTGTAGGTAGGCGCGATCAAGGAGAGGGACGCCAACAAACAGTTCGACGGCGACATGGCAACGTCCATCAGCCACAATCGAAGAACGGATGCTTACGCCGCTACCGCCACTCGGGGGTATGGCGATTGGCCACTGATAGCCTTTGCCTGAAGTTCGTGCACGGGGCTACAACCGACATGAGGTGGTCAACAGGTGGCCAACAGATGGTCAACACATGGACGACAGGCTGATATTAGTTCTGTCTGGGGCTTTGACTCGACCGCCGGTACGACCGCCTCCTTCACTCCATACCACCCGCGAACCCGCTGCCCTCCCCCCGTGGTCGGCTGACAATGACAATGTAAACAGGGGCAGGACAAAGGTGGTGAGTGAATGCGAGCTGCCCAGGCTCCGTCTGCTGGAGCAGGACGCCCCCTTGGCCAGTCTGGCAGAAAAAGATGAATTGCACGATGCCGAGAGCACCAACACTGCTGAAGGGCCTTCTCCCCCCCACTTGTCTTTCCAAACGATGCAGAAGGCCGCCAAGGGCCTTGGATTGTCACCTCGTTCTCCTGCCAAGGAAGTTTCTCCTCGTCTGCCAACAAGGACACACGCCTCGTGGACGAGGAACCGCGGGTCGGGGACCGACCACTGGGTGTTCGTCTTCTTCTCCGACAAAGGCTCCTTTTTAGCGCGGCAGCAGCAAGCGCGGTTTGTGTGAGGCCGGTCTCGGCAACCGTGCGCATTGGCCACGGATAGGGGTGGACAAGTAATATTGCGTACGTACTGTACTTCATGCTGGTGAGGGAGGAGGGGTGTGTGACGAGTGGCAGCGGGGGCGTGGCGGCGCCGGCAAGCGGCTCCCTCCGAAACCGTTTTTACCCCTGTATGGCTTCGTCTCGCCAGTTGGCCCAGCGGAGAGGACTCCCGATGGAGGGTGTCGCCGGGACAGCGTCTCGCGCGCGGTCGCTGAGCGACTGGATCTGGCGTGACGCTGCGCAAGCCGCCCAGATCAACATCCGTGCATCCGAGCCATGCGAGACGCGCGGTCGACAAGCCAATAGGCTGACCGTGCACGAATCAAGCGGAGTGGCTGTCGACCGGGCTCGGCTCGAGTGGCAGCGGACCCCCTCCGCAGGCTGTCTGGGTGAGTGTTGTGACTGCGTTGATCCTCCTGGCGTTTGCTTACACGATCGCAGCGACACAGTGTCTTGGGCGGGCTGTTGGCGCACCCCAGCGGCGCCCCTGCGTCCGCTTGCAACGTGCGCCTCGGCGCGCTGACCGCGTCGACCGCCCGCTGGTGTCGGGCACTGCCTGCGTGCGCCTCTGCCGCCGCCACCACCACCGGTATAGTCTGCGTCTCTGACCCATCCCCTTGCCTGCTCCCGCCTCCCGCCGCTGCCCTGGTGCTCTCTCCCAACGACGACGGCGCCTCCTCCATCTCCCCCCCCCCCACCCCCTCCCGGCCTTCCCCTCTGCCACAGCCGGCACCATGGCGGCCGTCGACACGGCCACCACGTCGGAGATGCTTGCCGCCGCCCGCGTCGATGCCGGCCACGAGGACGCGATCGAGTCGGCCGAGTGGATGAACCAAATTGTCGCGCAGCTGTGGCCCTTTATCAGCACCTTTATCGAGACGACGCTCAAGCGGGACGTGGAGCCGCTCGTCAACGCGCAGGTACCCGACTGGCTCGGCTCGATCACCTTTGGCACGGTCTCCCTCGGCGCCACGCCGCTCCGCATCGAGGGGCTCGACGTCATTGCCACGGGGCCGGCGGGCACCCGCCTCGAGGCCGACGTGCACTATGACGGCGACGCGCAGGTGTCCATCGACGTGGTCACCAACCTCCTCGGCACCCTCTCGCTCGGCGTGCAGCACGTCAAGCTCGCCGGCTCCATCCAGTTCGTCATGAACCCGCTGGTGCCCGTGCTGCCGCTGATGGCCGCCACGCAGCTGGCTTTCATCAACCGCCCGACTATTGCCATGGACTTGACGGGGCTGGCGGACGTGGACCGGGCGGCGTCCATCAAGGCAATCATCAATAACGCAATTGTGGACGTGCTGTCGGGGCTGCTCGTGCTGCCCAACCGGGTCGCCGCCAAGGTCGACCCGGCAGCCGACTACTTTGCGGTGCGTGCGCCGAGGGGTGGGGCGCCCTTGGAGTTGTGGCAGACGCGCAACGCACCGGTACTTGTGCGTTGCGTTTGCAGATGCGGTGTGGCCACCGCTTTGACACTGTCGACTCTGTTGCTAACCGCGCCCTCCTCTTTCCCTTGTCTCTTGCGATGTGCCCTGGCCTCTATCTTTTTTTTCTGTCTGTTTTTCTTGTTCTGTCCCTCCCCTCCTCGATGCAGACGTACGTGGCTCCCGCCGGCGTCCTCCGTGGCACCGTCGCCGCCGGCCGGGACTTTCAACCGCAAGCCGGCATGTTTACCACCGACCAGCCCGACGTGTACATCATTGCCACACTCGGCGACGGCACGGTCACGACGCCGACGGTCAATAACAATGTGGCGCCCGTGTGGGGCACCCCCTTCACCTTCCTCGTCCACAATGTGCGGCAGGCGCTGTCGCTCGCGGCGTGGGAGGACGACACGGCCGGCGACGATGCGCTCGGCGTCGGCGCCGTGGCGGTGGCCGACTTGGCCGCGACCGCCGACGCGTGGGTGCCCATCGCCCCCGCGCCGACGGCCGAGGCGCCGTCGCCGCCCGTCGCGGGCGACGTGCAGCTGACCGGCGCGCTGGCGGGCCTCGACGTGAGCGCGCCGCTGGCGGCGGCGGGCGACGGTGCGGGCGCCGCGCCGGTCGGCCTCCTCGTCGCCATGCTCGACGGCGCCACGGGGCTGCCGGCGGGCACGTCAGCGTCGGCGCGGCTGCGCCTCAGCGGCGGGTCGGCGGGCGTGGTGGACAAGGCCACCGCGTCGTGGGCGGTCACGCCCGAAGCGCCAGTGGCTGCATGGAACACCACCTGGGAGCTCCTCGTCGGGGTGGCGGACGTCGAGTCGGGGGTGGTGGCCATTGACGTCCTCGACGGCGGCTCGGAGGGCGTGGGGGGGGTAAAGCTGCCCCTCTCGTCGCTAACCGCCGCGCCGTCGCGGACCGTGCAGCGGGACGCGTGGCAGCTCGAGGGCGGCAGCTGCAGCGGGTCCGTGCGCGTCAAGCTCTTCCTGTACGGCTTTGGCGCGTGAGCGGCCGGCCGTCCCGTGGCCTTTTGGTTTGGTTGCTTTCATGTGTTGGTGTACGTAGCTGTTTTTTGTTTTTTTTCAAACCGCGTGCGTGCGCTGCCGCTGCCCACGGGCGGGCACCTCAGGCGCGGCGGGCGTCCCACGGAAAGGCCTCGTCCCCCGCATCCACCGCCGTGTGCCGTACCACCGCCGCCCGTGACGGTGGGGGTGGCTGCCCCCCCACGCCCGCCCGTGACGGCGGCGGCGGCGGCGGCGGCGGTGGCGGCGCCTCCGCCCCCGGCGCCACCGTCGGCAGCGGC
>Ga0114957_1004186_pt1 | contig 12568 bp, 9 predicted proteins | sample BantaG_FD_87175 | JGI IMG/M metagenome (GOLD analysis project Ga0114957, IMG submission 87175) | Marine algal microbial communities from Bantry Bay, Ireland - BantryBay_4 metaG | ecosystem: Host-associated > Algae > Red algae > Unclassified | place: Bantry Bay, Ireland | collected 2014-11-21 | reverse complement strand
ATCGTGATTCCTTCGAAATTCGAAATTCCTTGTTCGATATTCGATATTCTGTTTGGTAAAACTTTGAAAAAAAGAATAAAATTTTTCTCCAAAAATTTGCCAAATAGAACTTAACAGCCCTGCCCTAAAGGGGAGTTTTAACTTTCCCACAGAGGGAAAACTAAAACTCCCCTTTAGGGGTCGGGGGCTAATCGCTTCAAACCTTCTCTTTTTGTTAAAGGTTTAAGCGTATTATTTTTCACAAAATCCATAACCGCTTGAGGATTCTCTTTAGAATAATCTCGAAGTGCCCAACCTGCTCCTTTTTGGAGAAAAAATTCATTCGAATCTTTTACTTGCAAAATATATTTGAATAATATCTTTTCATCAGTAGGATAATTTTTATATCGTTGGAAAATAATAGCTACCCGTTGTAACCAAATATTTTCTGATGCCATCCATCTTTCCGTTACGGGAATGATTTGTTGGGGAAAACGAATAAAGTGCCAACCTACCATTTTGGAAATCCAATCTACAGTATCCCACCAACTATGGGTAAGTATCAATTCTTCTAAAAAATCAATAAAATCTTTATCTTGTTTTTTCGCTACTTTTTCTACCATTTGTATTCCAAAATAATGAAGCTCTCGTTGCTCTTCTTCCATACATAATCTTGCAAATTCAATAAGCTGTTCTCCATGAAAAACACCTTCTGATTTAAATACTTCCTTTGAATATTTAACCCACACAGGCGCTTTTATTCCAAAAAACTCAAATTGATTCCGCATATAATTCATTTGACCTTCTGCAATTTCGGGATTGCCAAATTCTTGAAATTGAGGAATTACTTCTTTTAGATATTGGGAAGGAGTAAGCATGGTAATTTTTTCATGAAGATAATTTTTTATCAAAAAAAATAAAAGCTATTCCTTTTAAACTTTTTCGCCACAGCTTTCATGTACCACGACTCTCCGAGTCGTAATGATATTCGACACGGCTTTAAGTAGCGTGACTCTCCAGAGTCGCGAAGTTATTCGACAAACAAATTATTTCTAAATATTTTCGAAAAACGCATTTACCGAACAACTTCGCGACTCTGGAGAGTCACGCTACTTAAAGCCGTGTCGAATATATTAAAGTTTTATTTTCAATGTAACCATTTAGCAAAAACGCGTTATCCTCTTGTTAAAGGCCTGTTAATGAGAGATTTAATTTAAAGAGTCAAAAAACTTTTCCTATTTTACCCATCAATTAAAGTACATATCAAAAACAAAACATCGAAGTTGCCTCATCCCCAACTGAAAATATTAATGACATCGTTGATAAAGAAAACAAAACATTCTCTGTCATCTTAAAAAAAAACAACCAGAACTAAAACAAGCTACTTATGTCCAATCTCAAAATCATCATTCCTATTATTTTAATTGCCCTCGTCGGAGCTACTCTTTATTTTTCAAAAGGTGATACTTCTTCCGAACAATCCGATATTATCAAAAAGACGCTTGAGTTAGGCGACTTTACCGTAAAAGCAACTGCTACTGGTGAACTCAAAGCAAAGCGTTCTGAAAAAATTCGAGGCCCACAAGGTTTACGTCAAGCTAATATTTACCAATTAACTATTTCTGACTTAGTGCCAGAGGGAACCATTGTAGAAGAAGGGGATTATGTGGCAAAATTAGATCGTTCGGAACTCGATACTAAATTAAAAGATATCCAAACTGAGGTTGAAAAAATCGAAACTCAGTTGGCTCAAACGGAAATTGATACGGCGATTGAACTACGAGCGATTCGTGATCAACTCATCAATTTAAATTTTTCAACACAAGAAAAAAAATTAGAGGTCGAGCAAAGTAAATATGAGGCGCCTATGGTTATTCAAAAAGTTGAAATTGAACTTCAAAGAACTGAACGAGATTACAATCAGCTCCTTAGTAAATATCAATTGACTAAAGAAAAATCCGAAGCACAAATTTCTGAGATCCAAGCTTCGCTCAAACAAAATGAATCTAAGCGTGACCGTTATATGAAACTTGGAGAGGAGTTGACGATCAAGGCTCCTAAAAATGGGATGGTCATTTATCACCGTAGTTGGAATGGAAAAGTAACGACAGGTTCGCAAGTAAGTGTATGGAATCCTATTGTTGCCGAGTTACCCGACTTGACCGATATGGTTTCTAAAAGTTTTGTCAATGAAGTAGATATCAGTCGAGTAAAAAAAGGGCAAGAGGTGAAAATGAAGGTAGATGCTTTTCCTGACAAAGAATACACGGGGACAGTTATTTCAGTTGCCAATATTGGCGAACAACTTCGAAATTATGATGCAAAAGTTTTTGAAGTAACGGTACAAGTAAATGAGATGGATTCCATACTTCGTCCTGCCATGACCACTTCCAATGAAATCGTAACAGACATTTATAACAATGTACTTTCAATTCCAATGGAAGCATTGCATAGTGATAGTTTATCTTATGTTTTTATAGATAGAGATGGGAAAACGGTTAAGCAAGAAGTTATCACAGGTGTGTCGAATAATGATGAGGTAATGGTCGATCATGGTTTAAAAGAAGGTGATTCTTACTGGTTGAGTATGCCTAAAAACTCTGATGACTTGAAGTTTGTACCGATTGAAGAAAGCATCAAAGAACAAATTAAACGAAAACAAATTGCCGAACGAGAAGAGCGGCAAGCCAAAATGAAAGAAAAGTTGAAAAATATGAAAGATGAGAAAGTGACGGAAAGTGATGGCGGTGGTGGTGGACTTATCATCGTCAATTAATTACAAATTTTACCACGGAGGCATGGAGGAAGAACACAGAGAAACGGAGACCAATCTCTAAATCTCTGTGTCCCTCCTCCATGCCTCCGTGGTAAAATCCACTTTACACTAAAAAAAGAAAACAACGTGCAAAGAATATTATTCAACTTTTACCTCGCTCTCGAAGGCGTATTTTCCAATCAACTTCGAGCCTTCCTTACTGCTTTAGGAATTATTTTTGGAGTCGCTGCCGTGATTACCATGTTAGCAATTGGTACAGGTGCGAAGCAATCTATTTTGGAACAAATGAAATTGATTGGAACTAATAACATTGTAATTACATCTATCCTTCCCTCTCCAGAAGAAGAAGGTGAACAAGTCGGAAATGGTGAAGAAAAAGTCAAATGGTCTCCTGGCCTTACTGTGGAAGATATAAAAGCAATGATGAAAATTTTACCTACCATAGATCGGGCAAGTCCTGAAATCGAAATAAAAACTACAATCATTCAATCTGCAAAACTTGAAAAAGCAAAATGTATCGGAGTGACTAATGCATTTTTTGAATTGAATAATTTGGCCGTTTCGGATGGTAGTTTTTTTCACAGTCAACATATTGAAAAAGGGAAACCAGTATGCGTGATTGGAAAAAGTATTCAACGTAAATTTTTTAGTGATGAAAATCCTATTGGGAAAAAAATAAAATGTGGAAACACTTGGCTAGATATAATTGGAGTGTTAGAAAGACGAAATGCTTCGGAAGAAGATTTGGAAAGTTTGGGAATTCGGGATTATAATTCAGATGTGTATATTCCAATTTCTACTGCTTTGTTGAGATTTAAAAATAGAGCATTGGTTACTCGTAGTGATATCAAACGAGGCGATTGGGATGAAGGTGAAAAAAATGAAAATTATCATCAACTCGATAAAGTAATTCTACGTGTCAAAGACGCTTCAAAAATTTTAGCTACCCGAGACTTGGTTGGTAAAATTTTAAAACGAAGACATAAAATTGTAGACTACGAAATCCGTGTTCCTGAAAAAGAATTAGAAGCTCAACAGGAAAGTCAAGAAACTTGGAATAATGTATTAGCTTTTATTGCTGGAATTTCATTATTGGTTGGAGGAATTGGAATTATGAATATTATGCTAGCAACCGTAATGGAGAGAATTAAAGAAATTGGGGTACGGCGATCATTGGGTGCCACTCGTGATGATATCGTTTATCAGTTTTTATTTGAAGCTATTTTTATCAGTTTGATTGGAGGTATCATTGGCGTACTCTTAGGAGTAGGTGCATCTAAATTTATTGCAGCGAATTATGACATCCCAACTATTATTCCTCTTTGGGCGGTAGTTTTATCCTTTTTTGTTTCGGTTACGGTAGGATTGATTTTTGGAATTTTTCCTGCACAAAAAGCAGCAAGACAAGATCCTATTAAAGCGTTACGAACAGATTAATTAACCCCCGACCCCTAAAGGGGAGTTTTGGCTTTCCCCTTAATTAATTTTCCTTTTTTAATATGATTTGATTCCAACTTTATATTGAGGAATTATTTTTTCGAAAAACAAAATTATGACTTTGACTTCATTTAATTTAAAGCAGTTCATTAATTATTTAAGATATGGTTTCTCCCCTTTAGGGGGCAGGGGGCTTAAGGCTTTTATTTTCCTTTTCTTACTATTTTGTAATAACATTGTTTTTTCCCAAACTAAAGATTTCAAACTTGGGCTTTCAGATGTCATCGCGTTGGCTCAAAGTGATGCTCCAAATGTATTGTTAGCAAAAACTCGATTGGCTACAGATTATTGGAGTTACCAATCTTTTTTAGCAGATTTTAAACCTCAGGTTGATTTAAATTTAACCCCTATTGATTTAAAAAGATCTCCAGTTCCTTTTTTAACACCAACTGGTAGAAGTGTATTTTTAAGACAAACCGCTATGAATTCTTCATTTGATGTTTCCCTAAGCCAAAGTATTCCAAAGACAGGAGGTAGAATTTTTGCAGGAACTGGTTTACAATATTATTTTAATTTTGAAACAGATGCGAATCCAAGTTCTTCTGATTTTTTCTCCACTCCTATTTATGTAGGTTTTCAACAACCATTATTTGGATTTAATGAAATGAAGTGGAATAAAAAGATTGAACCATTGCGGTACAATCAAGCCACTAAAGAATATGTGGAAGAAATGGAAGCGATTGCAATGAGAACTACAGAGTTGTTTTTTGATGTTTATATCGCTCAAATTAATGTTCGAACTAGCGAAATTAACAAAGCTAATGCGGATACCTTATATAATGTTGCACAAGGTCGATACAGCGTAGGACGAATTGCTGAAACAGATTTATTACAAATAGAATTAAGTGTACGGAATGCAGAAGCGGCACTTGCAAGAGCTTTGTTAGAAAACCAAACGAGTACCGAACAATTACGAAATTATCTAGGCATAAAAGAAGTGGTAAGTTTTGATTTAACACCTCCTGACGAATTGCCAACTTTCGTTGTGAATGCCACTCTTGCATTAGAACAAGCTAAAAAAAATAGAAGTAAATCTATTGAACTCCAACGTCGATTGATGGAAGCGGATATGAATGTGGCTCAAGCAAAAAGTAATTCAGGTTTGAACGCAAGTATTACTGGATTAATCGGACTTTCTCAAACTGCAGAAACGCTTGGGGGTGCTTATAATAAACCTTTGGATAGAGAAGAAGTAGCTGTTCGGTTAAATATTCCAATTGCTGATTGGGGCAAGGCAAAGTCTCGAATGAAAATTGCAGAGGTCACTAAGGAATTTACGGTCATGGATGTGGAACAAGATCGAATTAATTTTGAAAGAGAAGTTTTGTTACATGTTCAACAATTTGATATGGTGAAAGACCAAGTAAATTTGGCTTATCGTGCTTATGAAATTTCTGAAAAACGGGAAGATATTACTCGTAAAAGATACTTGATTGGAAAGATTGAAGTGATTGATTTGAATTTAGCGATTCGAGAAAAGAATGAGGCGTTAGCTGCGTACATGGTAACTTTGCGAGCGTATTGGACTTCTTATTATCGGTTAAGAAGTTTGACTTTATATGATTTTGAAAATAGAAAATCGCTGGTTAGAGAAACTGACTTTGAATAACGAACTCGAATGAATATCGAATATCGAACAAGGAACAAGGAATGTCGAAGTTTTTCGAATAACGTTGGATCGTACAACTCATAAGTATTCGTCAAACTTCGACATTCCTTGTTTCTTGTTCGATATTCGATATTCATTCGAGTTCGTTATTCCTAAAACTATTCCTCCACAATATGTTCTAAAATATCCATCCCATCTTCTTCCTCTTGATTTGGAGTATTCTTGTTAAACCCTAACAAATAATAAACCGCCAATCCAACACTCAAAACTACCAATCCTGCCGTCGCTTGTTCTTTTGTATTTTCTCCAAAAAGAGTACTCACCACAAACAGCAAAGAAATCAAAACAAATATCGCAGGTATCACAGGATAGCCCCAAGCTTTAACAGGACGATGAGCATCTTTTCGTTTTTTTCTAAAAATAAAAACACTCAATCCTGCTAGCATCATAAATGCCAAATCCATAAAGACCACATAATTGATTAATTTTCCAAAACTACCCCAAAAGAGGACGAGCACACATGCCCAAACCATTTGTAATAACATTGCATTTACGGGAGTCTTATATTTAGGATGTACGTATGATAATTGTTTGAAAAAAACGCCATCATTGGCCATTGCAAAATAAATCCGAGGTGCAGTCATCGTATAAATTCCTATCGTTCCAAAGATTGAAATCGCAATGGCAATCGCTACTAATTTTCCACCATAAGGAATGGCACTAACTGAAGCGATGGCATCACCTACGACTTTATCTGAAGCAATAATTTCTGGAATTGGAAGGAGGAACATTATTGCTAAATTGATTAGAACATAAATTGTCATGATAATCGTTACTCCGATAACCATAGCCCGAGGTACTGTTTTTTGTGCGTCGATAGTTTCACTTGCAACATAGCTAGCATGATGCCACCCTCCTATCGACCACAACACTCCTACCAATCCTGCAAACATTGCAGTCATATAATCTACAGGCGCACTTTGCATGGAAAAATCAAGTTGAACTTCTGGATTATAAAAAATAAATCCAACTAGAATAATCGCACCTATGGCTATTAATTTTAAGCCTGTAAATACATTGGCAAAAATTTGTGTGATGTTCGCGCCTGTGATATTTACCAAAGTCAAAACTATAATTAAGACTATAGCTAAAATATTTTTTTCCAAACCTGATAGTACAAAAAAGGTGGTCATATAATCTGCAAAAGCCATCCCCAATGCTGCCAATGCTCCCGTCGTAATCACTAATAAAATAGCCCATCCATAAAGGAATCCTACCAAATCGCCATAGGCTTCTTTTAGAAAAACATAAACACCTCCTGCCTTTGGAAACATTCCCCCCAATTCGGAAAAGGTCAATGCTCCTGTCAATGCTACAATTCCTCCGAGCACCCAAACAGAAATTATCAAAAGATGATTTGGAAGTACTCCTGCAATGTCAGACGGCGTTTTAAATATTCCAGCTCCTACGACTGCTCCAATCACAATCATAGTCAGTCCGTAGAGGTTGATTTGTTTTTTAAGTTTTGACATTTTGTTTATTTTACGAACCACGAACGCTTCGCTTGACGAACCACGAACCACGAACCACGGGTCCTTAAATTTGTGATTCTTACTTATAAGTAGATAATATTTCAGAACAAAATTTAATTATTTTATTGAATGATATCCACCTTTTGATTGTATTAATTTTTTTAAAGATGCACGAATCTTTTCAGCCTGGTCTTCTAATTTTTCAAAAACATTGTCTTCAATATATCCTATTCGATGAGCAATATGAAGTTGAGTAATTACTTCAGCTGTAGATCCTTTTGCTATGTTAAAGAAATAAACTTTTTCTTTATTAGATCCTCTTTCGTCTCCTTCCGCAATATTTGAAGAAATTGAAACTACTGCTCTCTGTATCTGATTTGATAGACCAAAGTCTTTTACAAAAAAATTTTATTTAGTAATATGATAAATATTTGCAGCTAATTCAATTCCATCATTCCACACTCTTAATTTTTTAAATTTTCCCATGATAGTATGTTGTTTTAATTTAATTTTTTTTCAAAAATCCTTTATCTAAAGAAAAAGGATCCGTGGTTCGTGGTTCGTCAAGCGAAGCGTTCGTGGTTCGTTTAACTTTTATATAGTTTTTCCAGCATAGGAAGAATTTGTTCCGTCCATCCCTCATAACCTTTCGCATTCATATGTAGCCCATCTTCAATAAAAATATCTTTTTTCACTTCTCCATTTTTTTCCAACATAGAAAAACTCGAATCCATATATTCAATTTTTGGTTTTCCGTCAATATACTTTTTCATTAACTTCTCCCCTTCTTGATATTTCTCCCACAGGTTCCAACGTGCTACAGACGGCTTCATAGAAATATATAAAATCTTAGTTCGAGGTAATTTAGTTTCGATAATTTTTACAAAAGTCTTAAACGATTGAAAAACCGTTTCGGGAGTAGCACCATCTGCAATATCATTTTCTCCACAGTAAAAAACGATAATCTGAGGTTCATGCTGAAATAAATACCTTCCCATAAAATGCAATACATCAGGAATAGTAGATCCTCCAAATCCTCGATTTAAAACAGGGAAACCATCTAGGTCTTTTTCCATAGTTAACCACATCCGAATACTGGAACTCCCTGTAAACAGAATTCCATTTTTCATCAAACCATTCTTTTTATCTAAGGTATCGAAACGAAGAATCTCATTTTCAAATCGAGCCATAGGTGACTCTGGTTTTGTTTGAACAGGTAAAGTGGATGAAGCTTCTTTTTCTATTTCCTTTTCCGTTTTTTTATTTTCAGCTTGACAGCCAAAAAATAATAAACATAGAAAAAGACTAGTAGTCAAAAATATCAGGCTTTTCATTTTTACAAAGTTTCGTTTTGAATTTTGTAAAAATAGGAAAAAAATGGAAGACGTATGCTGCGCTTGACGTATCGAAAACTTGTGAGTCAAAATTTATTCGAAACGTCAAGCGCAGCGTACGTCAAGAGAACGAAGCGAACGTACGTCAAACGAAGTGTACGTCAAGCGCAGCGTACGTCTGTCCCTTGAATATAATCGACCTTGGCAGCATCTTGCTCATAATTTTGGTTATAGTTATTATATTAAGTACTTGGACATTCCATCATGAATTTCATCGCCATTACTTATAATCACAGCGTAAAGAATAATTATAAAATTCAAAGGACATTTCGACCAAAAAACTTGTTTCTTTTTCTTTTTGCTAAATACATTTGATATTTTACATCCTCTTGCAAATCTTTTGCTGCACTAACTCAGTTATGAAAAAACCAATACTAATTCTTTTTTTTGCTTCTTTTTTTCAAATGTCTTTTGGGCAATCTTTTGGCTTTGAAGTTAGCGATAGAGACGGCATCGTCGAGATACCTTTTGAAGTTCATAATAACTTTATGGTGGTCAAAGTCTTTATTAACAAAAAACTTCCTCTTTTTTTTATTTTTGATACTGGAGCTGAACATACCATACTCAGTAAAAATATCTTAGCTGGAGTTTTACAACTTTCCTATGATCGCCCCATCCGAATTATTGGAGCAGATCTCGATAGAGAATTGATTGCTTATGTTTCTACAAAAGTTCATATAAAAGTAGGAGACGCTGTTGCTCCTCAACAAGACATTCTAATCTTGGCGGATGATTTCTTTAAAATTGATGAGTACGTTGGAAGAGAAATTCATGGAATTATTGGTGCAGATTTATTTAGAAATTTAGTACTGGGAATTGATAATAATAAAAATGTAATCACAATTCAACGATCTCGAAATTTTAAACCTCCTAAACGAAAATGGAAAGAAGTTCCCATCACTATTAATAAAAATAAACCTTACTTGCTTGCTAGAGCATATACTAATGATACCATCATTGATCTCAAATTATTAATGGATACTGGAGCGAGTCTTGCCATGTTGCTTCATTCTAATACCAATGAAAATTTGACCTTACCCGAAAACTATGTAAAGGGTAGTATCGGAAGAGGACTAGGTGGAATTTTAGAAGGATTTCTAGGAAGGCTAAAACGTTTGGAATTTGGAGAATTTTACTTTAACAGCGTAATTACAAATTATCAAGATCTAGATATGGACGATATAGAGAGTAATGTGGATGCGATTCCTAAACGTAATGGAATTTTTGGAAATGCTTTGATGAGACGATTTAAGATTCTTATCGACTACCCTAGTCAAAAATTATATCTTAGACCTTTACGTCGATACAATAAAGATTTTAAATATGATAAAAGTGGATTGGAACTTATAGTTGTTGGTAAAAAATTAAAAACAGTTCAAGTCTATAATATTATTAGCGATTCTCCCGCCAAAGAAGCAGGTTTTCAAAAAGGAGATCGAATTCTTTCCGTCAATTATATTTCAACTAACTTAATCGGGCTTAAAGGGGTATCGAATAAGTTTACTAAAAAAAATGGAAAAAAGGTTAGAGTAAAAATTAGACGAAATGGAAAAACGATGATTATTAAATTTAAGTTACGAGATTTGATTTAAGGTAAAAGATCGCTTTAAAGTACTTTTATCCTGAGAAGGAAAAATAAATAAATATGCTTTTTTTAGTCATGGGAGTTTCAGGTTGTGGAAAATCAACTATAGCCCAACAATTAAGTGAGGAACTTAATATTCCATTTATTGAAGCGGATGATTATCATCCGCAAGCTAATATTGATAAGATGAAAAACGATCATCCCCTCAATGATGATGACCGACAACCTTGGTTAGAAAATTTAGCTAAAGCCCTTTTCGAAAATGAAACGGAAGGTGCAGTTCTTGCCTGTTCTGCGCTAAAAGAAAAATACAGATCCACTCTTAACTCATTGATTTCCAAACCATTACAAGTCATTTACCTAAAAGGTTCTTTTGATCTTATTCAAAAAAGAATAAACGAACGTGCTGGACATTTTATGTCAAGTCAATTATTGCAAAGTCAATTTGATGCATTGGAGGAACCTTTAAATGCCTGGACCATTGACATCAAAAACTCTCCCGAAACAATACATTCACAAATACTTGAAAAACTAAATTGAATTTATTTTAACCACATATGGCACATGAGGAGGGACACATAAGACACAATAGGTTAAAAACTATGTGCCTTATGTGTCCCTCCTCATGTGCCATATGTGGTTCTTAAAAACGAAAAACATTATGGATATAAATTTACTTTTAGCCTTCCTCGGAGGAGTTGGGATTTTATTGTTATTAATTTTATTCTTCCGACTCAACGCATTTTTATCCTTACTCATTAGTAGTATTTGTGTAGGATTATTCACAGGGATGCCATTTGATAGAATTATTGAAAATGTAATTTCAGGAATGGGAGGCACTCTAGGATTTGTAGCAACCATAATAGGCTTAGGTGCTATCTTTGGAGCCATTCTCGAACATAGTGGAGCGACAGAAAAACTCGCCAATACCCTGTTGGAAAAATTTGGAACAGAAAATTCTTCTACAGCACTTTCCTTGTCAGGTTTTCTCATAGCGATTCCAGTATTTTTTGATGTGGCATTTATTATTTTAATTCCAGTAATTTATGCATTGCAAAAGAAAACAGGTAAGTCATTATTATTTTTTGCAATACCATTGTTATCAAGTTTGGCAGTAACGCATGCATTTATCCCTCCTACCCCTGGCCCAATTGCTGTTGCCGATATTGTCAATGCTGATTTAGGATGGATTATTTTGTTTGGAACAATTGTAGGATTACCGACTACCATTATTTCGGGTTTGATTTTTGGAAAATACATAGCAAAAAGAATACATGTTACCGTTCCTGAAATTCAACTGGAAACTCAAAAAAGAATTTCAAGTAAAAAATCTCCAAACATAGGGTTAGTTTTCGCGCTAATCCTTTTACCTATCGTTTTGATTCTTGCCAATACCGCTGGAAATGCTGCTCACAAAGCTGCCATCACCGAACAATATTCCAAAGATTATTTTTTTAATAACACTACTCCTCCGCAAGCAAATGAGCAACAATTCGAATTAACTGACGAAGGTTACAAAGGTTTTTTATCTCAAAAAATAGAAGACGAAAAAAGCTTTCCACTTCAGTTAACTAGTTTTTTAGGGCATCCAATTATTGCCTTGATTCTCAGTACATTATTAGCACTTTATTTTTTAGGCGTTCGATATGGAGCAACGAAGGAAGAGTTGCAAGAAGTCAGTATGAAATCTCTTGGGCCCGCAGGTGTGATTATTTTGATAACGGGTGCAGGAGGTGTTTTTAAGAAAATGCTTGTAGAAAGTGGTGCGGGAGAAATGTTGGCGCAACAATTTATTCAATACAATGTGATGCCTTTGTTGGCTGCGTATGTAGTGGCTTTGTTGGTTCGTTTGCTTCAGGGTTCTGCAACGGTTGCGATGTTAACGGCAGCAGGAATTATGGCTCCGATCATTACCAATCTTGAAATGAGTGAAATTCAATTGGCTTTATTGACCCTGAGTATTGCTGCGGGTGCGAGTGGTTTTTCACATGTGAATGATAGTGGATTTTGGTTGGTCAATCGATATTTGGGATTGACAGAAGTTCAGACTTTGAAGAGTTGGACGGTGATGACGGGGATACTTTCGGTTACGGCGTTGGTTTTAATTTTGATTTTAAATGGGGTTGTGGGGTGATTTTAGAAGCTGACCTTTTATATTTTTTAACAGTATTTTTTAACAAAAAAAAAAGAAACTTT
>Ga0114957_1004185_pt1 | contig 12568 bp, 11 predicted proteins | sample BantaG_FD_87175 | JGI IMG/M metagenome (GOLD analysis project Ga0114957, IMG submission 87175) | Marine algal microbial communities from Bantry Bay, Ireland - BantryBay_4 metaG | ecosystem: Host-associated > Algae > Red algae > Unclassified | place: Bantry Bay, Ireland | collected 2014-11-21 | reverse complement strand
TTAATCATTTGAAGAATTACAATGACCCGAAAGTTAGCATGAATCGTAAAATGAGAAAGTGCGCTATGACTGAAAAATACTTCGAAAACGTATTAGGAATATCGTGATGCGTTAGCCCTGGGGAGTGGGGGGAGGTTTATTTTTAATCGACCTATTATACCATTATTCAAACTTGCTCTAGTGGTTAAAGTTGAATATGCAGTTATTTCAGCTCTAAATTGAGGGCTTCGTAAATAGAAACCAATAAATTTAGGATCAATGTCTGATTCGGTTTTTGGACGTAATCTTTTTGTAAAACCATTAAAAGTAGCTTCAGGGTAATCTTTTAAAGCAACACTACTCATACCTAGCTCTTCAATTTTTTCACTTGTCCTAGTTAAAAAAATATCGCCCTTTTTTACAGAGCATTTATCTCTTTCCTTGGCTGTTGTATTTACTAATTCAGTCAAATTTTCAGGTAAGAAAAAGTTCCAAAAAACGTTTTTAAAAGATACAAATGGGAACCCAGAACCAAATTGATCTCTAGATTTAGATAGACCAGAAGAGATCGTATAAAAGTTTGCTAATTTAACTTCTTTCCATCCCTCCCTCATAATTTCACAGCTTGAATCCGCCTCATCAATTGTTTTATTCATTATTCTTTTGATTTAGTTGTTTGACATATTCGATTTCGCGAATCAGTTCTTCCTCCGTTGGGAGGTAAGTGATATATTTACTGGCGAATAGTTGCTGGTGTTCATTGAGCATAGAATACTTTACCATAGTTTCGTCCTTATCTGCACAGAGTATAATACCAATAGTGGGATTATCATCTGTTCCTTTTTTGAGTTCATCAAATAACCGAATGTACATATCCATTTGGCCTAGATCCTGATGGTTTAGTTTGTTGACTTTTAAATCCAGGAGCACAAAGCATTTTAGAATATAGTTGTAGAATACCAGATCAATAAAATAATGGGTGGTCTCTGTACTTATCCGATACTGTCGACCTACAAATGAGAAGCCTTTTCCCAACTCAAGTAGGAATTTTTCGAGGTCATTAATTAGTAGTCTTTCTAATACATTTTCTTTGGTATTAGAAGCTGAAGGAATCTGTAAAAAATCAAAAACATAAGGATCTTTAATGATATCGTACTTATTCTCTGACTCTGTTGGTGATAATTCAGTTTGTCCTGTACTTAAAAGGCGTTCGTAATGTTTGGAGTGAATGTGCTTTTCGGTTTGTCGAACACTCCATTGGTTACTAGCTGCTTCTTGCAAATAATAGCGCCTGGCTTTATCATCAGAAATTCTCATAATCAAGCGATTGTGACTCCATGTCAATCTGCTACACAGTGTGTAGCAATTCTCCCAGTCTTGATACGTCAAATAAAATTGTCTAAAATTTCGAAGATTTGCGTAAGAGAATCCTTTCCCCAATTCTTGCGAAAGTGCCTTTGATAAGTTTTGTAGCAATTGTTTACCATAGGCAGCCTGCTCTTTACCTTCTTGCTCTTCTTCTACAATACGTTGCCCGACCAGCCAATAGGTTTTTATCATATTGGTGTTGATCGTCTGATAGGTCTGCTGTCGAGCAAGGCTTAGAATCGATTTTATATCTTGTACGAGCGCACTCATAGTTTCACAGATTGAATTTGTCCCATCAATAAATTCGCCTCCTCATTTAGTTTTCCCAATTCCGAATGAATCTCCTTCATCCGTCCTTTGTAATCAAAGTCCATATCAATGTCAATCTTCACGCCCACATATCGCCCCGGTGTCAAACTATAATCTTGCTCAATCACTTCTTCCAAATCTACAATCTTACATAAGCCTTCCACATCCTGATACGTAGCATCGGGGAAGTGTTCCTTAAACCAGGTGTTGTCTTTGCTGACTTTAAGCGCATCTCCTCTAAAGGCATTGATCAGACCAGTGAGTCCTTCCAGTTGATGTGCATCAAAATCATTGATGGTGGTCGTGACCTTGCGGAACGTGTTACGCGCATCGATCATTAAGATCTTGTCCTTGTTTTTCTTTTTCTTGCCTTTGTTGAAAAACCAAACATGGCAGGGTAGGCTACGCGTATAAAAGAAATTATTGCTGATGGCCACGATACATTCTACGGCACCACTTTCTATGAGTTGTTGGCGGATGCGTTTTTCGGCATTCCCCGCATCGGTGGCAGAAGAAGCCATAACAAAACCTGCGCGTCCGGTTTCATTGAGGTAAGAATAGAAGTATTGCATCCATAGGTAGTTGCCATTGCTGACGGTTCCTTTACCCGTGAGTGGTGCACCAAAGGGTAGGCGTTCGTCATCGGCTAGGAATTTATTTTTGCCGTCAATCTTATCTACATTAAATGGAGGATTGGCCATTACGAAATCGCATTTTCCGTTCAGGTTATGTGGGTTGGTGTAGAAGCTATTGCTCTCGATGATTTTACCTTCTATGCCGTGTATGGCCAGGTTCATCTTTGCCAGTTTGGCATTGTTACTTTTTAGCTCGGTTCCATATACGGTGATCGCTTCATTGACACTTACTTTCTTTCCAGCCTTCCGCACATGATCTTCAATGAAGTGTGCCGTCTGTACAAACATACCACCAGAGCCACAAGCCGGATCGTGGATGATCCCGTGGTTGGGTTGTATAAAGTTGACAATGAGATTCACCAATGATGGCGGCGTAAAGAATTCACCCCCTTCCTGCGCACCTGCCCCCTGCATCGAAAACTTCATCAGGAAAAACTCATAGATGCGCCCGAATACATCGCCTTTGGCTTTGCGTACCGCATCCTTGTTAAACACCCGCACCAGATCCCGTAACAGCTTGTCTCCAAACTCCTGATAGCTCTTGGGTAGGATACCTGCGAGGTCGGGATACTCCGCTTCGATGAGTTTCATCGCATTGTTGATCGCCTCTGCAATGTCTTCGCTTTCGGGCAGTGCAGCTAAGTATTCGTATTTCGCTTTAGCAGGTAGCATGATGGCCCCTGCCGCTGCGTAATCATCTTTGGTTGCTTTGCGTTTTTTCTTCGTCCTTGGGTTGATGGATAGATTTTTATCGACCTGCTCTTTTGCATCTTCATAGCGGTTTTGCGCAAAGCGCAGTAATACCAATCCGAGGAGTGGGTCTTTGTACTCCCCAGCGGTGAGTTTTGAATTCCCCCTTAGCGCGTCAGCTGCGTCCCAGAGTTCTTTCTCCAGGTTTTTGATTTCTTGTTGATTCATGTTTGATTTGCGTGATTGATTGTTGATTTCAAAGGTAGTTAATTAATGTTATGAACTAAGGGTTTGGAGATAAATATTGGTCGTAAACTATGGGTTAATTGGGTAAAGGGCTGCTTGCTATTACCTGTATGTTGTTAAGCTCTATACCTGCTGCTTTAAAAGATTAAAGATCGTGTTTGTTTTTTACATCTTCCCTCAACTCCTCCCAAATCCGAACCATAGCCCAAGTATCCAACTCACAATACCGCAACAAAGCCTCATGCGTAGCCGCCCGCGCCCCAGCCTCCATCCGCCCATCCGTCATATGATGCCACTGCACCACCGCATCCGTGCCACACTGCACCACCTCCAAATCCTTATAATTCAGCTCCGGACAAAGCACCGGCAATACATCTTTGATAGAATTAGACCCTTTAAAGCCAGGATGTAAGTAAAGCCCTTGACGAAATATTGTCATCAGGTCATACACCCGATCATTTACGGAATGGAGGAAGTCCGCATGGTGTGGTAAGAGCGCTGCTAGTTCCTTGTTACGACCCTTTTCAAAGCTTTCATTCCAAACGATGACCGTACCACCCGTCTCCTTAATGTTTTTGCGCAAGCTGAGGACTAAGTTCTCCACCGGTTCCGTACGCTCCCGAAGTAAATATTCATAATGTTGGATCGGCTCACCAGGGCCATCTAGCACATGCAGCGAATATTGAAACATCATTTGCTGGTAAGGTCGGTGCCCGGCCTGTGGAGGCTTCACATAAGCGAAGGTCTCATAGTCGAGGAAATAAAGCGGCCATTCCAATTGATCTAATATTCCTTTGATGGCTTCCCGGTTGATAGTTATCTTTTGTTGTTGTGCCATATCCACCTGTGCCCGTTGTTTGTCTGATAATTTAAAATCAGCAGGTACGTCCATGATGTCGAGTTGGCCAGCCGCAACGAGCGTGGCCAGCTTTTTTTTTACGGATATTGGAGATGTCGTAGACGGAATAATCTGGTAAGTCAGTATAATGTTGGAGGACGAAAGGACAGTTTAGTTTGTTGCTGCAGCCGATGGTGATGCGCTTAGGTGGAGTAGGGCCTTGTATGAATGCCAGTGCCTCCTCCGCACCTGTATATGTGCTCGTGACAATGGCCTGTACTTTTTCCGTTATCTCCTCAATTTTCAAATAATTGGCCAGGTCAATTTTTCCATTCATCACATATTTGTTGTTGACATGAATGAGGTAACACTTACCAATAGTGACCCCACTATTCTGAAAAACCATAGCTTGAAATGCTACATCATGAATGTGTTTGTCTTTTACACTAGTGGCTGCTTTTACTTCAAAGATGTTAGTCGCTCCGCTTGCCGCATTGGTAGTCGTTATATCTGCTTTCGCTAAAAAGCTATCCGTCTCTGCCTTTTCCTGGAATTTTACTGTTTTGTGCTCTATATTTATTCCTTGTACGGTGCCGTCTTGGGCGAAGAGTTGTTGCGCTAGTTTATCAATGATGTTTCCTTGTTCCATTTTGAACAGGGCATCTGCTGAGATGGGGGCTAGCTTTGTGGGTTCGTTTTTTTGTAGCCAGAGTTCTTCTGGGCAGTCTAGGTATTGTAGGTAGTCTGTTTTTGTTAGTTTTTGTTTTGTCATTTGCGTTGGGATTACAAAGCGGTTATTGTTTCATTTGTGGGTGTTCTTGTTGAGAAATAGAGTAGCCAATAAAACAACACCCCAAATAACATCAACTATATTCCAAAGTTCTCTACCCAGTGAAATCTTAAAAATTGGGTTTATTAATATGGCTGAGGCAATCCAGAATATAGCCCAGTTTTTACTGCCCGTTTCGTTTTCGTTAAAGGCCAGGATTGCAAATCCGATCATTCCTGCGAAGCGAACGAATTGGTAGTAACCGTAGGGCATGTTCATTAAGCATAGAAATAATAAAATGGCTAAACCGATTTTTATTTCTTTTTCCATTGTTTAGTTCAAATTCCCCTGATCATCGAGGTTCTTCAGAAGCTTATCATTCAATTGATGGATGGGCTCGAAGGTGGGTAGGGTGTGGGCGTCGAAAAAGTCGTCCTGAAGACGAGAAAGATAAGAGTTACTGATGATGTCTTGTTCCAGGTATTCTTCAATTTCGGGAAGTTCTTCAAGTATCGAATCATTCGATAACTTTAGATTTGATCGTATGATTTTGAAAAATTTAATTTCGCTGTATTCAACAATATCATCCGAGTTGATGGTGTCAATTGCAACACGAATGATATTGAGTTCATCTTTCTGAGAAAGTGTTGCTGCTTTAAGCTCGTTGAAATAGTTTTTTAAAAACTGAGTCCCGTCGGCATTTATTTCATTGAGCAAGCTATCTAGTTGAGCAACAATGTCTATATCACCAAATATTTTTTTCTCGTTAGAAAGTGATTTGATCAGTGCTACTTCTTTTTCGTCAATATGACCATCGCAGGCCATGCAAGAAAAAGCGGTCTTAAGTAGAAGATTGTTGAGTGTTTGTTGTTCCATGGTTGTATTTATTTGTTAAAGCCTATTCTTGATCTAGGACTGTCCTTAGGTTGTTCTCCTTCCATTTTTGCCTTCATTTGCTGATAGTTGTTTAGCTCAGATGTAGAAATGGAAGACTTGTTTTCTTTAATGGTGTCAAGTAGTAATTGTTGTGAAATTCTACTTTTAGCTTTTAAAGCTTTTCTGGATACTTCATCACAAAGAAACTTTATATCACTAGAAGCAAAATTTTCAGTAGCTGTTGCTAATGCTGAATAATCCAGACCAATATCTTTGGGTCGTGTTTCTAAATATAATTTGAACATCTCTTTACGAGCTTCAAAGTCAGGAGGAGGCAAGTATATAGTCTTATCTAATCGACCAGCTCTTAAAATAGCGGGATCAATTGCGTTGGGTCGATTAGTTGCACCAATAATAAAGATGCCGTCATCTCCACAGTTATTCATTTGTGCAAGAAACTCGTTAACTGCACTAGTGTTCATATGATTGACACTGGCATTGTCTCTGTTTGGAACAAGTGCATCTAACTCATCAATGAAAATTATACTTGGAGCATGCTCTCTGGCCTCATCAAATAGTTTCTTGATATTTTCCTGTGATGCATTGACCCATTTACTTTGAATGTCAGATGGTTTTATTTGGTAGAATTGGAATCCGATTTCTTCCGCCATCTTTTCGGCGAAAAAAGTTTTACCGCAACCTGGAGGGCCATACAGTAGCATTCCGTTGGGAATAGTTAAGCCATACTCTGCATAGCGTTCTTTTTCATTTAAGGCATCAATTACATCCAGTTGTATCATGTTTTTAAGTCCTTGCATTCCTGCAATTGCTTTAAACCCCTGTCCAGTTTTAACTGCTTTCTTTACCGATTTACTTTTATTGTTTGAAGTCGTAGATAGTTGAGTTATTTCTAATTCTCCATTTATTGCCTGAATAAATTCTTTGACGGATTTAAATCTATTTTCAGTATTAGGATGTAAAGCTTTCGTAATGATGTTAATTGTTCCCACACCCATTTCAGCGTCGGTGGCCATGACTTTTAATGGCTTTCTTCTCTCCGCTGTTATCAGTTCCTCCAGCTTTACCGTATCTGATTTGTAATCTGATACTTGAATAAACCATGGGGGGAGTCCAAATAATAAATGGTAGTACAATGCTCCAACGGAGAAGATGTCACTCTGCACGGAAAAGACTTTATTAAAAGCTTCATTAGGCAAGTAGAAAGGGGTCAGCCCTTCTTTAAGGAAATCTTTGTTGGATTGACTTAGAAAACGTGCATATCCAAAATCAATTATTTTAGGAATTGCCACTTTTCCGGAAAGGTCCAGCATTATGTTGAGGTTCGTGATTTCGTTGTGTATAATTGGCTCCGGGAGATTGTGCAAACAATTCAACCCGTTTAGAATACCTAGTACAATGTTTTTTGCCTCGTAAGAATTGAAGGTTTGTTCTCTAGCCATCTTATCCGCCAATGTTTCACCACTGATGAAATCGAGAACGGCATAGGCGTATTTTTGGCCGTTGAGTAATAAATCACCGCTATCGCAATACTTTACAATGTTTGGATGACTGGCTTTTTTTAAAATTTCAATTTCAAGAATATTGCCTTCGGTGTCAAACTGTGTTCTGTGTAGTTTTGAATAAGCAAAGAGTTTTAAATATTTTGTCTTTTTTTCCTGGTCTTTTACCCGATAAGACTCAGCGTAAATCCCTTTCTTGAGAAAGAAGGTTATGCTGTATTTTTCATCGACTAGATGTCCCTTGGCTAATATGGCGTTGGTGTTTTTTTTCATTTAAAAAGCTTCGTGAGCGTTGCTTGGTTTGGTACTGAAATTTTATGTCGACTTATTTTAACCGACAAGTACAGTGTCATCACTGCTTGGGCGTACTTCTTCAGGTAATAATTGATATAGAGAAATGACAATTTGTCGCAAATCTTCAACCTCAGGGTTCTCAGCTATTTTTTGCATTCCAGTGTTTAATAACTGTCGCGCTCTTGAAGAATCTACCCAGGGATAGTTGCCAAAATTTTGATTGTATTCTCTTATGATTCCTATGAGTTGGTAAATCATTGTCATACCAAAAAATACATCACGGATTTCCTCTAGTAAGGCCATTCCCAATTTTACATCTTTGGTAGGAATTACCTGGTCAAGTTGATTTCGAAGTTGGTTGACAATTTGAGTACTTCGATCATCGCCAAGCTTTTTATTGACTTCTTCTAAGCGGTAGAATTCATCTTTTAATTCTTCTTCTAGTTGTGGCCATTCTCTTCCTTCATTTAGTTCATCTACCACCTTTAATGACTTTCTTAAATTTGTAAGAACTTCTTGTTTTGTGTCAACATCACTCTTATTGCTATTAAATGATTTTTCTAATTGGGCTACTTCGGTTTCTAGCTTTTCTATTTGACTGTCATTCGCATGATTACCTTGATTTTTGAGTTCTACGATACTGCCTTTTGCTTTTCGAATTTCGTTGGCTAGCCAGTTGGTCTTTACAGATTGTAGTGTGTCAGTTGGTACTTCAATCTCTTCAGTATAGTCTAGATAAGGAAAATATGCGTTTACAGTCATTTTTTGTGACTTATCTAGGTTTACAGTTAAATCAACATCACTATTTTCAGGAAGTAATGCAGGTAGATCTGTACCTGATATTATTATGTCGTATACATGTTCGTTGTAAATCGCCCTCGTCTCCTCAGCGCCGTGCTCCCCCTGATATATTGGAATTTTAATAAAGTCTGATTCCATTCCTGGACGAATCTGTTTTTGAGTTTTCAAGCTATTCGCTATTCCAATCGCTGGTAATGATGAATTTTTTTCTGTTCCTTTTAAAGTAGTGAAAATTATTTTTCCTGTATTCTTTTGTTTTATTTCAATTCCAAAATTATAGGGCAAAGTAGCACTACCTATTTTAGAACCTTGAATGATGTTAAAGCTATTAGGCTCACTCTCTAAAATATTTCCTTTGTCATCAAAAAGAACGAGGTTAAATGCGTTAGTTTTTCCAGTGTTTAGTTGCACCTCTATTAGCTCTCCGATAGTGTTTATTTCAATTTTTCCACTTGACCACGCTTTGTCCCCTCTGGTGATTTCAGCAAATACTTTTTCTGGAATATTTCCTTCTGTTTTTTCGGCTAAAATTTTTACGGTTACAAACTCTTCGACTTCTACTGTCGACGATTCGTGTCCTAACTCGATTTGGATTTTAGTTTTGTCTCTTGTTTGTTCTCTTACTGCCTCTGATACATCTATAGTAGAGGCATATAACGCTGCGCCTTTAGAAACGACTGTCATTGGGTCAACACTTGTGTCTGGTTCGCAGATTTGATCTTTAAGCATTTGTCTTAGAACTGGAGAGAAGGTCGGGCCTCCGACTAAGATAAGCGCGTTTAATGAGGAGCCGCTTAGATTATTTCGTTTTAGTAATTGTAAACTAAGGTCAATAGCTTTTTGAAAAACTGGAGACAAAACTCTTCGCATGTCATCTTGAGTAACAGTAATGTCTAACTCAAATTCCTCTCCTTCGTCATCTTCGCCTGGGATATCTCCTAAATCAGAAAGGATATTGTGTGTGTCATTGAAGGATAGTTTTATTTTAGTCTCCTCCGCATAAAATTTCATTGCATCCCGTAATATTTGTTTTTTATTGTCGTCTCTTAAAATCGAATCGATTGCAAAATTTTCTTTTAAATACGGTATTATAATTCCATCTACGATTGCGTAATCTAAGTTTTTTCCGCCTAAATAATTATCTCCCTCGGTGTCGATCACTTTCATTATGCCTTCATCGACTTTTAATAAGGCAGCATCGTACGTGCCTCCACCAAAATCAAAAACTAGCCAAAATCCATCTTTGTTTTTACTGTCTAGACCATAAGCCATAGAGGCAGCAACTGGCTCTTGTAGAACTTCAATGTGGCCAAAACCTGCTAGCACTCCAGCTCGTCTTGTTGCATCAATTTGATTTATTTTAAACGCTGCAGGTACGGTAACTACAATAGAGTTTATAGCTTCATCCTTCACAAAAGACTTTAGTGTTTTTAATACTTCTGCAGATAATTCTTCTGAGGTTAAAGACTTTTCCAAATTAGAGCAACGGAATGATTTGTCAGTTCCCATTGTTCTTTTAAATTCGATAAAAGCATTGGAGTCAGAATTGTCCCAATTTTTCATCGCCTTAAGCTTATCTCTCTTTAGGGCATTGTATGCACTGTCGCCAACCTGAATCGCCTTCTTCTTATTGACATAAACACATGAGGGCATGGTGTCAACACCTATGTCTGTTTTTTTTATGGTAGGGTCTCCATTCTCCATTCGTGATATGGCGGAATTCGTAGTCCCTAAATCGATACCGAAATCTATTTTTGTTCTTGTCATTTTTTAATGTTTTATTCGCCTATACTAACTTCAATTTGAGCTGCTTGAACCATTTCTCCTTCGTAGTTTACCTGTGGTTTTATGATTCGGGTTATAATTTCTTTTCCAGTTTCAATATTCTCATTAGGAATGAAATTAGCTTTCACTTTCATTCCCTCATTATATTCTTTTCCAAGCATATCAATTAATTCATAGCCATTCGCTGCAAAATTATCTTGTATCCTTTTGACGGAAGAGTTTAATTGCTTTAAGCCCCTAGTTGTTTCATCCATCCGTCCGAGGTTCTTTTGTATTCGAATGATTTCATCCGCTACTTTTAAAGCTAATGAATGATCTATTTTTTGACCATTAGTCAGTTTATTGTTGCTTGCTTTAGCTTCCTCCTGCTTTATCTTTAGTTGTGTTTCTAAAACACCTATTAATTTGCTGTCTAGTTTAATGCTTTCTTCTTCAAGCGATTTTTTAGTATTCTTGATTTGGATCTCTACATCTGTTTGACTGGATCTTATTCGTTTACCTAAAAACAAGTACATCAATCCGCCGAGTAGGAGCATACCTAGTGATCCAAAAATCCATGATAGGCGATTTGTGTTTACGCTGCTGTCTAATTTAGAAATCTTAGCGTTTGCCTTTTCGCCGGTTTGCTGAATTTTTGTACCCAATTCTTGTGAATTGGTAATGATATTTGTATTGTTTTTTTGTATTAATTGGTTGAGGCTATCAATCACAAACTTTTGTCTTTCCGATTTTGAGATTAATTCATTGATAGAGGAGTTTTGTTTGTTAATGACATATTGTTGGTTGTCCAATTTTTTAGACAAGGCATCGATGTCCTGACGCTGTTGGAATACATTGTTTTTGATAGTTGGTATTTCCTTCACCAAGATGCTATCATCTTGTTGTGCGAGAAGACTGATTGTTCCAAAAAGGAAAAATATAATTAGTAGGTTTTTCATGTTGATAAATTAACTTACAAGAATGTAAAGTATATATAATATAAATGCACACCATGCTATCCATTTCCACCATGCACCGTCTTCTTCAGTTGATTGCGTTGTATATGGAGATGAATGGGTAGGTCCTATTAGGCTCTTTACACTTTCAAGCTGACGGTCCATGTCTTTTATGGATGATTTGTTTTGAGAATATCTTTTCTTAGTTGGGGCATCCATATCAAATGACCTCATCGAGTTAAGTGCTGAAACCGCATTCGAAACGATATTAGGAAGGAGTAATAATTTAGGTCGGTTCTGCTGAAGACCTGATTGGGCTTTGTTTACAATTTCGATGACCATCCCGAGGGCATTCGCAACAACAGCACTACTAATTTTGAGATAAAACTCATCAGTAGAGCCCATGATTTCTTTCATGTTTTGTAGCCTCCCTTTACATTGATTGATTAGTAATTTTACGTTATCAATAGTGTTTGCTTGAGTTTGAAATGCCTCAAGCTGCTTTGAGATAAAGGCTAAGTCATTTTGAATGGGAGCAGTTTTTGCCCATTCCTGCAAGCCTTCAATGTTTTCTTTGATTCTGTCTTTAGTTTGGGCCCCAGACGCTATTTTTTTGCATGTTTTAGAAGTTGTAACCCTTTTTTACTTGGGTCTTCTGAGTCTTTCATTTCTTTAAAATAGTCAATACCGCATTGCATTATTTCTTTAGCTAGATTGTCGGAGTGCATTTTAACTTGCATGTTGTTGGAACCCAAGAAATAAATCAGCTTATCAAGATGAGCCTGAGCTTGATTTATAAGTAAACGTCCGTATTCATAAGCTTCTCTTGGGTGTTCTTTCCTTTTCTTCTTTGTTGTGGCTATGTTCTTTTCAATAGCATGCATATGATCTTCTGTAAATTTAAGATTGATATGCTTTTGAGTTTCTTGGCCACAATTAACAAAGAGAGAAACTATTTCGTCTGGAGAGTACTTACTTTCGTTTTCTAATTGCTGAATTAGTTGATCAATAAAAAATGCTTCTTGTTTTTTACGATCAATAGTGAAGGTGACATCTGCCACAGAGTGAATGTAATCATTGAAATGAGAAGATTGAATCAATTTCAGTTTTGATTCAATTCCTTGCTGAATATCTGTTGTTGAGCTACTCATTAGGTTGAGTGTACCGATATTGTTAAAAGAAGAGAAGTTTTTGGAGCTTATTTCTCTTCCATTTGTTACTTTACCCCAAATTTCTTTTGCTTTTTCAACATCACCGCTAGCTAAGTAATTAAGAGCTGTCTCATCAAAAGGACTAGTCTTTAAAAAGTAAGCACTCGACCAACCACTTCTTGCCCACCTCACCAAATCTCCACATCTTTGCCCTGCACCAAAATACATAAAAATGCAAAAGGCACCAAAGCGCTCTTCAACAGAGTGGGAAGAGATTTTATTAGATCACGAACAAAGTGGTCAAACCCTTAAAAAATATGGGGAGCTCCATCAGATAAATTACCACACCTTAATCTATTGGCGACAAAAGCT
>Ga0114957_1004181_pt1 | contig 12576 bp, 10 predicted proteins | sample BantaG_FD_87175 | JGI IMG/M metagenome (GOLD analysis project Ga0114957, IMG submission 87175) | Marine algal microbial communities from Bantry Bay, Ireland - BantryBay_4 metaG | ecosystem: Host-associated > Algae > Red algae > Unclassified | place: Bantry Bay, Ireland | collected 2014-11-21 | reverse complement strand
TTGTCCATATTTTTCACTTTAAAACCCTGAAAATATCAACATTTATGCGGCTTTCAAAGCAAAAACTATGAACAAAACCTCTCTCTCAAAAATCTGCATTTATTTTATTCGCATTCCTAAACTAAGTTGATCGGCGACTATAAAACGTCAAACCTTTAAGGTTAAATGAATAAAACCCAATTGCAAACCTAAACAAACCATGTTAAACCACGTACCAAAAATTAAACATTTAGAGCGTAATCATTTTTTTTTAATAGCTGGACCTTGTGCGATCGAAAGTCGAGAAATGGCATTTGAAATAGCCGAGAAATTAAGTAAAATTTGTAATCGATTAGAGATTCCATATATTTTTAAAGGATCATATCGAAAAGCGAACCGATCAAGATTGGATTCTTTTACAGGTATTGGAGATGAGAAAGCGTTAAATATTTTGAAAGAAATAAGTGAAAAACTCCACTTACCTGTCACGACAGATATACATACAGAGGAGGAGGCAGCAATAGCTGCTCAATATGTAGATGTGCTTCAAATTCCTGCTTTTTTGTGTCGTCAAACTAATTTGTTGATTGCTGCAGCAAAAACTGGAAAAATTGTCAATATCAAAAAAGGACAATTTGTAAGTGCGGATGCCATGAAATTTGCGATGGACAAAGTCGTTCAATCTGGCAATGATAAAGTTTGGTTGACCGAGCGAGGAACGACTTTCGGATACCAAGATTTGGTGGTTGATTTTCGAGGAATTCCTCAAATGCAAAGTTTTGGAGTACCCGTTGTTTTGGATTGTACTCATTCCTTGCAGCAGCCAAATCAAGCAAGTGGAGTAACGGGCGGAAAACCTGCCTTGATCGAAACTATTGCAAAAGCAGGAATTGCCGTGGGAGCAGATGGATTATTTATCGAAACTCATCCACAACCCTCTGAGGCTCAGTCAGATGGAGCGAATATGCTGCCACTTGACCGTTTGGAGACTATGCTAGAACGTTTACTAAAAATTAGGAAATCTTTAGCTTTGTAAGAATTTAATTTTGCCAAAGTTTGACATTTCGTAATATTAGCCTTATATTAAGAACATATCATCAAAACATGTTTATTATGAAAACAATAAAAATTTTTACCACAGTATTATTAGCAACAATGATTGCAAACGTAGCAATAGCGCAAAAAGCAGAAAAGATTTTAATCAAATCATTTAACTTAAAAGGCAATTCAATTGTATTAATGGACGTAGATGGAAATGTCGAAGTGAAAGAACATAAAGGAAACTTTATTCGTGTCCAAATGGCGATTGAATTGACCAATGGAACCTCTTCTATTTTGAGTTCCTTGATCAAAGCTAAAAGATACAATTTGATTGGAACAGCAACAGATGATCAATTGGTATTAGATATGCCAAGTCTAGAGAAGCAAGTAAAAGTAGGTGGAAAAGAATTGACTGAAAAAATCTCATATACCGTTTTTGCACCTGAAGATGTAGTTGTAAAATTATCAAATGAATCTTCAGCTAGTAGAACGAATGATAAAAATTCGGCTGAATTATAACATCATCGTTTAATCTTCGTTTTTAGAAGGGTATGACATTTAGTTAAATAAGTGTTATACCCTTTTTTCTTTGTTACAAATCGACTACTTTGGAGTCAAATTTGTGAAACTACATTTAGATAAAATATAATTATATGAAATATATCATCACCTTATTATTTATTAGCATTGGACTTTTAGCGAATGCTCAAGTCAAAAAAACGATTCATCAAACCTTTGAGTTATCTGATGAAAATACTGAAGTAACTTTAGATATTTTTGATGAATTTGAAGTGGAGGAATGGTCAAGTAATAATATTATGATCGTCACCACCGCAACTTTAGAAAGTGGGATTCAGCATATTTTAGATTTTTATGTCCGAGAAGGAAGATATGATGTTGAAAAATCAGGAGAAGAAACCTCATTGACTTTGACCTCAAAAGATAAAGTGAGAAAAGGAATGAAATATAAAGAAACGACGATTTATGAAATAGTGAAAATGAAATTATTCATTCCTGAAAATTACGAATTACAAGGTAAGACTCGATTAGTCAAAAAGGCAGACGAAACTGCTGCGGCGACTGATCAATAATTAAAATAAATTCTACAAAAAAAAGCATCTTGCGAATTGTTCGCAAGATGCTTTTTTTGTTATTTTGAACTATTAATTTCAGAAAATCGTGACACAGTTTCAAACCGTGCCACGGATATTCCAAAAGAAATCTTAAAAAATTATGAAAGAAATTTTGTTTTATTTTTGTGTTTTTAGTTTTATCGCATTATTTGAAAGTTGCCTTGAGGCTGCTCCTTCGGAAGAATTTATGCAGGGATCAACTGATAATTATTATGAAGCAACTCCTCAGGGGACATTGATGTATGATTTTTCAGATAATGAAACCTTTGAATCTTTTATTGAGAAGTTTTCTTTGGATAGCTTATTTCAAGAGAGTAGAGTAGTGTTTCCGTTGAAGAAAAGATACTTGAATGAAAATTTAAAGGAAGTAGAAAAATTAGTGGAAAAAGCAGATTGGTGGAGAGTAATTTTAGAAGCAACAGACAATTACTCCATGCGATATTTTGAAAATAAAAAAGTGAATCAAGGTGTGGTGGAATTTAGAGGAATCGAAAAAGGGGTCAACATTACTTATATTTTTGAGTTAAAAGCTGGAGAATGGTTTTTAGTTGAGATGATGGATTTATCGAATAAATGAGACTTCCTTAACTTAATAACATTGGGCTGAAAGCCAGTCAATGGAATAGAAGTTACCGCTTAAAATATAATTTCACAAAATAAATGAACTACCAAATACCTTCCAGTAATTTCCTCGGAAAACCCTTCGATGCTAAAAAAACATATACTATTGTAGGAGCAGGAATCAGCGGTTTACTACTAGGTTACCAATTAAAAAAAGCGAAAATTCCTTTCAAAATAGTAGAGCAAAATAGCTACGGTGGAGGTATATTGCAGAGTGTTCAAACTGATTTTGGACTAGTCGAAAAAGCAGCCAATGGTTTTATTTGGTGCAAAGAAATTCAAGCGATTAGCGATGACCTAAAATTAGAGATCCTTCTTCCCAAGCCTACTTCCAAAGCAAGATATATTGTCAAAAATAAACAACTCCGTCGGATTCCACTTTCCTTTTTTGATGCAATGAGATTGATCAGAACCTTTACCAAAAAACAATCTGGAACGTTTGAAACACTCGAAGATTTTGGACATTATTTTTTAGGAAAAAAATTAACTGCGCAAATTTTGGAACCTGCCTTTCAAGGAATTTATGGTGCTTCTGCAAAACACCTAAGTTTCCCTGGAGCAATGACTCAGCTCGCCAATGCTTTCAACGAAGTTAATTATTTACGTCCTGCATTCAAAAAAATGCGAAGTAATTCAACTGCCTCTGAAAGAAAAAAACGTGCTGCGGGAACGCATGGATTTAAAAATGGAATGGGAGATTTTAGCCAAAGACTCACCGAATATTTACAAAAAGAAATAGAATGGAATGTCGATGGACGAACCTTAATCGACGAAAAAGAAAATTTGATTCTCACTACACCAGCCTATATTTCAAAACATTTTTTCCAAAACAAAGAAGAAAATATATTCCAACAGTTAAATTCTGTGAAATATAATACGATGATTTCAGCTACTTTGTTTTTTCCAAAAACAGCTTTTGAAAAATTCAAAGAAGGCTTTGGTTGCTTGATTCCGCAAAAAGAAGGACTTAATATTTTAGGTGTTTTATTTAATTCTTGCATCTTTGATCATCGAGTAAAAAACGATGATTTGATTAGTTTGACTTGCCTATTGAGAGATGACTCTGTGAATAAAAAATGGTTGAGCGAGGATGATAATCGACTTAAAATGTTGATAATCAAAGATTTAGATATATTATTTGGTGTCAAGCAAGATCCCTTGGAAGTGGTGATGACGAAGTGGGAAAACGGAATTCCACTTTACAGTCCTACGCTTTATCGGAGTTGGTTTTCAATGAATGAAATATTAAAAACCCAATTCCCCAATCGAAATTTATTTGGAAATTACACAGGAGAGATTTCTGTGCGAGCTTTGGCACAATCTTCACATACTATTATATAGAAAATAAATTACGTGTATGTATTTACTTTTTCCCCAAAACAAATTATATTAAGAATAGACCGTAACTTCTCCTTCCAATAAATTTCTCCCTTCTAATTACAATAAGATTTGAATGTTAAATGGATTTTATTCAAAATTTTTCATTCAAAAATCAATATTGACTTCCCTCCTCATTTACGAACCTTTCCCTCGAAATGAACACACACTATGCCGTTTCCAAAAATTAAATTAGCACTCCTTACATTTTTTATTTTCTTCTCTTTTCAATCCATCGGTCAATCGACTGGTTGGGATTTATTGCGTAAAAATCAATTGCTGGCAGCCAAAACAGATTTTGTAAATGTATTGTTACAAAGTCCACAAGATGAAGATGCCTTGTGTGGAATGTTGTTTGTGTCAGAAGTTTTGCAAGACCAATTGAACTATAAAAAATACGCCAATCAACTAATCGAAGCGACCTGGAGTAATGAAAATTTTGCGCTGTTTAAACATTTATACCAAGGTTCGCCTGACCAAATATTAAACCATAATCTTGACCCATCTTTTCAACTTAAAGCAACTTTAGCGAAGGCTGAAACTCAATTTAAAAATAGAAATTTTGAAAAAAGTTTAACGACCATTCAGTCGGTGACCCAAGATTTTAATTGGAGCGTAATTGGTGCTTTTGAAAATATTACTGGAAGTGGACACATCGAGCGGCAGCCATTAGAAATTGAAAGTTTTAAACCCAACAGAATTTATAAAAATGAACATGGTTTAGCAATGAAATGGGTGCAACGAATTCAGCGAGCACCTGATGGTGAAATTAATTTCAATGAAAACTTAGCCTACCAACAGCATGGAACTTATTATGCCAATACTTTTTTGACCTTGGAAAAAGAGGAAACCATTCAGCTTCGAATTGGTCGTACCACGCCTATGAAAATTTGGTTGGATGACGATTTAATTTTTGATAAAAAAGATAATTTAAAATATTGGAGAGACGGAGAAGTCATTGAATTAACTTTGAAAAAAGGTATGCATAGGGTTCTCGTAAAAGCCTCAACTTATGTGGAAGAAGGAAGTAAAAGTAAATTATATTTGAGTTTCAATGACCAATATGATGAAGGTAAAATCAATGCAAATTTTGATGAAGGTTTTTACAAAAATTCTATCGAAAGTAAAACGTATAAAAGTCGTGGAAATCAAATCGCCAAGTTTGCTTTTCGAGTGACGAATACGAATGGAGTTTTGATAAAAAACATTTCGAGTGATTTTTTAGGAAAAAATAAAACCCGAAAATACGAATCAAAATTAATTGAAAAACAATGGATAAAATCGCTTCAAAATAAAATTGAAAAGGATTCGACTGATTGGAAAAATTATTATTTGTTAGCAAAAATGTTTTTGTTGATGGAGTTGAGTGAAGAAGGAGAGGAGTGGTTTTTTTCCAAAATGAAAGCTCATAAAAATGAATTTTATTTTAAATTTTTATTTGCAAAAATACTAGCTGCCAATGATAAAGGTGAATTGGCAGAAGGGATGTTGAGTGATACTTATTTGACTGAAACGCCTGTAGTTGCTAAGTTAATTAGTCAATTAGAAAAAGTAGATTACAAAAATGATGTAGCTAATTATCATTCTCGAGTAAAACAAATTTTACATTTTTCACCAACGCACAAAGATGCTTTGATGGCATATTTGGACTGGTTAAAAGAGCATGGAAAAAAGAACGAACAAAAAGATTTTATTCGAAAATTTTTAGCAGATTATCCTAATTCGGATTACCGAGATTTATTTTTAAAATATTTAACAGTCAATAACAATAAGGAAATAGATTATAAAAGTGAAGCAAAAAAACTAATAGAAAAGAAGGGAATAGTAGCTGTAGAAAAGATGAAATTTCATTTTGATGAATATGATTATTTGAATGCGATTGCTTTTTACAAAGAAAAAAAGAATAATAAAAAAGTGCTCAAATTATATGATGACCTGATTGAAATCTTGCCTTATCGATCTTATTATTTGAAAGAAAAAGCAGAATTTTTAATAGAGTTAAAACGGTGGAACGAAGCGATTGCCTTTTTTGAAAAAGCAATGTTGCTCCATCCATTTCATTCTCGAACGATGGAAAAGATTGGAGATATTTATTTGGAAAAAAAGAAAGAAAAGACTGCTTTAAAATATTTTCAATCTGCCAAAGAAATAGATTTAGCTACTCAAAAAGGAAACTATGTTCTCAATAGATTGAGAAAAAAAATAGATGGAATTACAGGTTTGGAATCTCCCAAAAAATATTTTCAAGATTTTGTAACCTCCCAAATTGTGAAGCAGGCAATACAATTGCAAAAAGATAAAATTTGGGAAAGGAAATATAAAAATGCAGAATCTTTAATTCTAATGTATAATGTGCAAGCGATTCTGGATAAAGAAAATCGCTTAAAATATCATCAAAAATTATGGATAAAAGTGTTGAATTCGGCAGGGGTAAATTATTGGACAGAAGCTGACTTTAGTTTTTTGGGAGAGATTGGAAAGGTGAAAGTAATCAAAGCAGATGGCTCGAAAGTGACCCCTTCTCGCAATTGGAATTTAGTAGTTTTTCAAAATTTGCAGCCAGGTGATTTAATTGAAATCGAAGGTTTTTCGAATGGAGATATGACTCGAGAAATTCCTAGCGAAATGTATCACATGACTTGGTTGTCCATGGAAATTCCAATTTACAAAAGTGTTTTTGAAATAGTTTTACCAAAGGAAAAAACGCTTAATTATATTTGCAATAAAGTAAGTTGCGATCCTAAAATTCGAAAGAAAGATAAAGTGAAAATTTACACTTGGGAAAATAATGATACCCCTAAAAATGAACATGAAGAAGCGGTCTTGGACAAAATGGATAAGTTTGCTTGGCTGATGTTGAGTACTCAATCTGATTGGAAAAAAGTGGTCAAATGGTACGAGCGAAAAACTTATCGCAGACTCGAAGCGAACTATGAAGTCAAAAGTCAATTGGCGAAATTAGTTAATGATCGCATGACCGATGAAGAGAAAGTGCGGGCCATTTATAATTATTTGACAACTGGAATTACCTATTCTCATGTTTCCTTTTTGAACTCCAATTATGTTCCGAAAAAACCTGCCAAAACGATTAGTGGAGGAATTGGTGATTGCAAAGATGTAGCATCTTTGATGATTTCTATGTTGCGAGAATTGGACATTGAAGCCTACTATGTCTTGGTGCGCACGAGTAATTTTACGCAGCAAGAATCTCGACCTTCGGTGTTGGCATTTGATCATGTGGTGGTGGGTTATCGGTTGAACGGGAAGGATATGCGTTATGCAGATTTGACGACAGATTATTTTTCTAACAATATACTTCCAAGATTTGATAATGACCAATGGGCGCTGTTAATTAAACCAAATGAAAGTGAATTATTTCGCTTACCGAACGATCAATTAAATGCTTCTAAAAATTTTGTAAAAATAAAAACCATTGCTCGAATTGAAGAGGAACGGAATCTTGAGTTGCAAGTAAAAATGGAAACCAAAGGGGTCGTCGCTGGCGAGTGGCGAGAGCTGCTTAATAATAAAACTACTCAAAATGATCACCTTTTATTTTTGAAAGAAAATTTGGCTTCGGCTGAATTTGACCATTTAAAGATTCGAGATTTTTCTTTTAATTATCTGCAAGACATTGATTCTAGTTTGGTGACTTCCTTAGAACTGAAAGCATTTCATCATTTAGAAAAAGTGAGTAATTTTCAAATTTTGCAAATTCCAATTTTGCATCCTATCACGACTCGGACAGCTTTGTTCGGAGAGGTTCGACATAATAATTTAGCATTGGGCGAACTATTTAATTTAGCACCAAGCGAGCAAGTCATCGATTTGCAAATTCCAAATGGCTACGAGTTGCTTGAAATTCCAAGAGATATTATTTTGGAAAATGAGTTTGGTCGGTACGAATTGGTTTTTAAAAAGAAGAATACGGGAGTTCAAATTTTGAGAAAATTAGTTTTTAAACAGCACTTCATTTCGAGCGATACTTATGCTGATTTTAAAATATTTTATTTGGAATTGTTGGATGGAGATCGGACGAAGTTGGCGATTCGGAAACGGAAGAGTTTAGTGCGACAATAGTTCTTCTTGATCTCAGAATAAAATGATAAACCTTTTTCCTTTCCAAATGTTCCAATAATAGTTTTTTCACAAAAGATAAAATTATCAAAACTATGTTTGGAATATTCAAAAAAGACCCAATCAAAAAATTAGAAAAAGAGTATTTAGCTCTCATGGAAAAAGCGATGGAAATCCAACGCTCCGGTGATCTCAAGCACTATGCTCGCCTCATCGAAGAATCAGAAACTATTCAAAAGAAAATTCAAGAATTAAAGAATGCAAAATAAAAATTACCTAATCGTCGGAGGTAGTTATGGTATCGGTTTGGAAATAGTAAAAACCTTGGCAGCACAAAATGCTAATGTCTATATCCTTGCTCGAACGAACGAAAACCTCCCTGATTCATCCAATGTTCATTTCCAAGAATATGATGTTTTAAGTGATGAAAAAATTGACTTGCCTGATACATTACATGGCGTAGTTTACTGTCCAGGAAGTATCAATCTAAAACCATTTCGGTCGTTGAAGCCAGAAGCGTTTCGTTCTGATTTTGAAATAAATGTGGTTGGTGCAGTAAAAATTTTACAAGCGACTCAACGACTTTTACAAAAAACAGCACACTCCAGCGTCGTACTTTTTAGTACCGTTGCAGTTGGTCAAGGGATGCCTTATCATGCTTCGGTGGCAGCTTCGAAAGGAGCAATCGAGGGTTTGACCAAAACGCTTGCCGCAGAATGGGCACCAAAAGTAAGAGTAAATTGTGTGGCTCCTTCGTTGACCGATACGCCACTTGCAGCTCGATTATTATCTTCTGATGAACGAAGAGAAGCATCTGCTCAGCGACATCCACTCAAGCGAGTTGGAACAGTTTCCGATATTTCAGAAGCGGTTTGTTTTTTACTTTCCCAAAAAAGTGGATGGATGACGGGACAGATTTTAGGAGTGGATGGTGGAATTTCTGCGTTGAAGATTTGATTGGTTTTAACTGTTTATTTGTTTAGATTGTTTAAGTGTTTATTCTTTAGATTGCAAATTTAAAATGCAACGTATTCATCCATTAATGTGGACAAACTCTTTTGCGAAACAAGAGTTAAACAAATAAACAATCTAAACAAATAAACAATTATTCTACTCCTCCTTCCCTTTATTTTTATAATAATAATAAGTAGATGTTTGCGAGCGAACAGGCATTTCTGAATTTCCTTTGCTCAGTTTATTCTGATTATTTCGATCAATAATTCTTGCTTTGACGTTGTCTTGTAATTGAATAGCAATTATAGATTTTATTTCATCTTTTATTTCATTATCATAAATCGGGAAAGCTGTTTCGATTCGTTTACTCAAATTTCGATACATCCAATCAGCAGAAGAAACATAAATTTTTTCCTCTCCATCATTGTGAAAAATAAAAACTCGGCTGTGTTCCAAAAACCGATCTACAATACTAATCACTTCAATATTTTCACTTAATCCTTTGATACCGGGAGTTAAACAACAGAGTCCACGAACAATCATTTTTATTTTTACACCAGCTTGGCTTGCTTCATAAAGTTTGATAATCATTTCTTTATCTTCCAAACTATTCATTTTCAAAATCATCCGAGCTTTTCTTCCAGCTTTGGCATTGTCAATTTCTTTGTTGAGCATTTTTTTAAGATCAGGTCTTAAATTAAATTGTCCGACCAACAGATGTTGAAAATTGTTTGGTCGATGATCGACTGATTCTAAAATGGAAAATACTTCATTGACCTCTCTGGTTATTTTTTTATCTGAGGTGAAAAATCCTAAATCGGTATAAATCTTTGCGGTGTCTTCGTGGAAATTTCCAGAACTTAAGTATGTATAAATTTTGGTTTTTTCATTCTCAATTCTTTTGACCAAAGCTAATTTGGAATGAACTTTTAGTCCAGGAAAACTATAATGAACTTTCACTCCTGCTTTCTCCAAACTCTCTCCCCATCTTAAATTGGCTTCTTCATCAAACCTTGCTTTGATCTCAATAAAAGCAAAAACTTTTTTTCCAGATTTTGCTGCCTTCATCAACGCTTGCATAATTCTAGATTCTCTTGCAACCCGATATTGAACAATTTTAATTTCAGAAACTTTTGGATCATTAGCAGCATCTTCAAAAAACCTGATCACAGGTTCATAAGTATGATAAGGAAAATGAACCATATGATCCTTCTTTTTTATCTCCTCAAAAATACTTGATTCTGGAGTGAGTGCAGGGTAGGGAAGCGGAGGAAGTGGTGTATTTTTCATATGGTTTTTTCCAAAACTTGGGAATTGGAAAAAATCAAAATTATTATGATACCTTCCTTCTGGCAACAAATCATATTTGTCCAACTCAAAAGATTCCATCAAAAAATCTAATAATTGAGGTGGCATATTAGTATCATAAACCAATCGGGAAGCAGGGCCAACATTTCGTTTTTTTAAACTGTTTTTTATTTTTAGTAAAAGGTCTCCCGAAAATTCATCATCAATATATAACTCTGCATCACGCGTCAATTTTATGGAATAAGAATTAACAATATGATAACCTGGAAACATCCAAGTGACTGCTCGACGAACAACATCATCTAACATAATAATGTCATGCCGACCATTCGAATTAGGCAATTCAATAAATCTAGGTAAATATTCTGATGGGATTTTAAGGATGGCGTAGTGCTCATTCACTTCTGCCAATCCTGCACTTTTATCTTTCAATAAAATAGCTAAATATAATTCCGAATTATTTAAAAATGGGCGTATCTTATTTTTTACCAAAAGTACGGGTTGAATATGCGGCTGCAAATCGTCTTGGATATAATTATTGACAAACTCTTTTTGTTCTTTTCCCAAATCATCATAGCGCAATAAATGAATATCATTTTTGCTCAATTCAGGAATAATTTGGTTATTGAAAATTTCAGTAAATCTAACTTGTTGTTGATTAACGATTTTTAAAACTCGCTTTAATATTTCCTTTGGATCGTAGTCTAATTTTCGTTTTGTCTTTTTTCCTACTCGCACTAAGTTTCGCAAATTGGCTACTCGTACTCGAAAAAATTCGCCCAAATTATTGGAATAGATCGCCAAGAATTTAATCTTTTCAAACAAAGGCATCTCCAAATCTTCTGCTTCCTGAAGCACTCTTTCATTAAAATATAACCAACTAATATCTCGATGGATATAAGGATATGATTTTCTATCTTCAGTAATATCTTTCGTCATGTCTTATTTTTAAAAAGTTTTTTTTGAGTGAACGTTCAACGTCAATCGTAAAACGTCTAACGTACAAAGTTTTAAGTTTTCGCATTCGCAATAGCTGATTCGCTCCAAGCGGGAGCATTTCCAATAGCCTCCATCAAGTCTTCTAATTGAGTTACTTCCGTCCAAATATCACGATGATGTTTTCCCATAAAATTTTCCTCTACGCAAGTTTCCAACATCTCAATCATTGGATTATAAAATCCTTGAAAATTATAAATGATGATTGGTTTGGTAAAAAGTCCCAATCGTTTGGCACTCAATACTTCAAATAACTCTTCAAATGTTCCCACGCCTCCAGGCAAAGTAATCACGGCATCTGTTCCTTCAATCAATATTCTTTTTCGTTCTGCCATGTCTTCCGTTTCGATCATCAGACTAACTCCTTTGTGATCCCACTCGACGGCTTTCATAAATCCTGGAATAACGCCAATGACTTTCCCCTCATTTTCCAAAGCACTATCTGCCAATGTTCCCATGAGACCAGATGAACCGCCACCATATATAATTGTGATATTTTCCTTGGCGAGAAGTTGTCCAATTTTTTTTGTTTCCTCATAATATTTTGGAGGAAGGGTATTGCTGGAAGAGCAATAGACGGTTATTTTTTTTATCATTATCAGAGTTTTATTAATCTCAGTTTTAGGAATGAAAGCTTTTATATTAAGAATATCAAATCCTTGTTCGATATTCATTATTCGATATTAGGGATGTTAATAAAATTCTTAGGACATCTTTCCTCCGAAACCAGTCAGCGTTTTTAGAATAATAATTTGGTTCAAGTTATTCTTAATACCCCTAATTAGATATTCAAAATAAAGACATTTGTTTCCCATCATCTTCATCATAAAACTTAGGCGCTCTAGTGATTACTTCAAAATGTTTTTTAAGCTCATCAGCTAAATATAGAGATAAATCAGGCGCTAAAATATTATCAGGTTCATGGGAGAAAAAATAAATTTTTGAAAGTCCTTTTGCTGACCAATCCTTTAATTTTTGCACCCATTCGTCAATTCGCTGATAATCAGTTGGATGTAAATTATTGCCAACAAATCGAATCATCGCAAGATCAGTCGTCAATTGTAAATGCAAAACATCTCTTCGTCCTGCG
>Ga0114957_1004180_pt1 | contig 12577 bp, 7 predicted proteins | sample BantaG_FD_87175 | JGI IMG/M metagenome (GOLD analysis project Ga0114957, IMG submission 87175) | Marine algal microbial communities from Bantry Bay, Ireland - BantryBay_4 metaG | ecosystem: Host-associated > Algae > Red algae > Unclassified | place: Bantry Bay, Ireland | collected 2014-11-21 | reverse complement strand
TATAAACGCCGGCAGCCGTGAAACTTGCCGTTGTAGTGAGTGCATTAGCATTGGACAAGACGACATTGCCCGGTCCACTTGCTTTTGTCCATGTACTCGACAATGTATTTGATGGTAACGCATCATCGCTAACCAGTCCCTTGAGGGTGATTGTCTCGGTGACATCCAACTCAGCAGCAGAACCCGCATCAACAACCGGTGCTTTGTTTGTAGTTGTTGTAGCGGTAGTGTTGGTACCACTCCCAGTTGGCAGAAAATGGCTATCACTGCTCAGGATAATCTTATCAACTGCAAAGCCATCTTCTCGCATCCATAAATTAAACGTATGATTGCCAGCCGCTGGTACGTTAATAGTGGCTCGATTGCCGTCACGCGTGCTGTTTGACCAATGCCAGCCTGCTGGAAAACCATCTATTTTATCGGCAGTGGGGGACAGCTTGTTATTTAGACCTGCGTGCACGCTGTCATTCAAACCAGCACCGTTCGTATTCGCATCTCCCCAGCCTCGTATCCACACGTAATAGGTTCCAGGCGAAGAAAACGTAACGGCATACGATAACTTTGGGCTGTTTGTAGCTGTTGCTGACAACTTCCCTTGATTTGGCGAAGCAATCATTGATGCGCCACCGCTGGCGCCCTGGTAGGTCGCATTCATCCAGTGCTGTGAACCCGCATGCACTTTGCTGTTAAAGTGTTCCGCTTCAATGCTGACTGAATTTGTACCAGCGTTGTTTGACGTCGTTGTGTTTAATGTAGTGTTGTCGGTTGTAGAGTGGTCCGAGTTGCTTTGTGTATCGTTATTTGCGTTACTCGCGTCAGCGTCAGTGTCTATGTTTGTATTCGTGCCCGTGCCCGTGCCGGTGTTTGTGTCGGTGCCATTATCGGTGTCCGCGTCTGTGCTTGTGTTGTCCGTTGTGTTATTGGCCGTTTGGGTGTTTGACGTCGTATCCAACGGTCCGCTTCCGCTGGGTTTGTAGCTGCTGTCTTTTACCAATAAAAGCTTATCGACAATTAACCCGTCTTCTCGCATCCATAAGTTAACCACGTGCGCTCCTGCACTCGGTACAGTCAGTGTCGCTCGAATTCCATCGCGGGTACGGTTAGACCAGTTCCAGCCAGCTGGAAATCCATCTATTTTGTCTGCACTGGTACTGATCGTATTGTTGATTCCAGCATGTAAGCTGTCGTTACTACCAATCCCGTTTGCGTTCTCATCGCCCCAGGCTCGAACCCAGAGGTAGTATTTTCCTGGTTCAGAAAAAGTGATGTTGTATGAGAGCTTAGGGCTGTCAATTGAATTGTTTTTCAGTGCGCCGATGTTTGGGGTCGTTTTCACTGAGCCATTAGCACTTGCGTTAGGCTGTGATGCGTTTACCCATTGGTGCTGTGACGAACTCGATTTCGCGTTGAACTTCTCAGCTTCGACCACGATGGCGTTTGCGCTTGTGTCTATTTGATTGTTGTTGGTGTCGTTGCTGTTAGTTGTGTTGTCCGTGTTGCTAGTGTCGTTGGTGTTATTAGTGTTGTCCGTGTTGGTTGTAGATGCTGTGGCGGCATAGCTACTGGCGTACTGTTGGAATACAGCCAGTTCCAGCGAACGAACTGTCGGTATCGAATTTTTTGCATCGGGTGCACCGCCGCCAGCGACAACCAGTCGATTATTAAACATGCGGGCGACCGGCGCTAACAGTTGCTCGGGCAAGGTTGCAACTTGTTCCCACTTGTTTTTACCCGGATCGAATCTTAATACTTGATCTTTCGCGGTAGTTCCACCAACAGAATAGATAAAACCGCGGTATTCAAATGTGCCCGGTTCATTGTGCGATTCGGCTTTAGGCAAATCAGCCAATCGTTTCCATTGGTTCGTAGCCGGATTAAATGAGTGTACGTATTTTGTCTGGCCTCGCTTCGCGCATTTGTCATGACCGTGTTGCCCGCCTATGGCGTAAATTACATCGTTCACTACTGCCGTTGAAAAGTGGTTCCGTGCCAGTGGCATGGGTGCAACGGATGTGAGATTCTTCCAGGTGGCATTGTTTTTATTTGTATCATAGGAGAAATGAAAGTTAACGTCGCAATTGGCGAACATGTCTACTCCACCAAAAACATGCAGTGTGTTGTTGACAACGGCGGCCCCGCCACCTGCCATGGGTATCGGTAAATTTGGACCCTGTCGCCAGGTGTTTTTAGTAAGGTTATAGATCCACACCTTGTTCGAAACCTTGCCCGGGTGTGCGCCAATTCTGCCACCAATTATCCACACTTCGTTGCCGATGCGAGCAATTCCGTTGTGCGTAACTGCCGAGCCGTTTTTTACACTGCTTGTTCCAACCAGATTCCAGTTGTCTGTAATCGGATTAAATTTTTCAACGGTTTCACTGATTGTCAACCCTTTGGAAAAACCGTTGAAAACATATAACTGATTGTTGTATTCAATTGCACTTGCCTCGAAGCGCTTAACTTTCATCACGGGTTCTGTCACCCAAGTGTTCGCAAACACAATGGAGCTAACAGCAAGCAGGGAAACCGAGAGAGATAGCTTTATTATTATTTTATTGAGCCGCATGAGTACATCCACTGCAAAGACCCGAATGATGCCAATTTGGGAGGGCGTAGCGCTGTGATTCACAGCAAAACAATCGCTTAATCAAAAGCCCTGTTTGAGTGGTTGTGGAATACAGTGCACACTGCGAGTGTGAAGTCGGTTTGCCCCTGGCTCAAATGGGCCGCCAATTACCCGAATAGGTGATGACAGCATACAATTGTTAGATCACCATCTAAAATCAAGGCTAATAATTGCTTGATTTTCAGGAATTTAGCTGGGTCTATGGTTCGTATCCTGCAATATTTAAGGTAAACATCAAGACGTCAGTCTTCGTTGAACATGTCTAATGGCAATGAGAGCCGCCCGTTCCAATGAAAAAATCTTCTAAAACGTCCAGACGACTACACCCCAAACTGCGTATGTTTCGCAACGGCGATTGTATCGTTAACTGGTATCGCTCGGAGCGAAGCTCAACGGTTGCATCAAGTCTTGACTATTCTCAGGCAAGAGATATTGACGAACACGATAAAAAAGTCAGAAAAGAGGAGGCTGAAAAAGCAAACGATAACAATGTTGTCACTTCTGCCAGAGCGCTATTGGCGGGCGCGAAGCATAAACCAGTCATTACAGCAGGAGAAGATCTGGCTCTTGCCAGTCAAGTGCGCGTAAAGCGAACCAGAAAAAAAGCCAGAGCGAAACTGAACAAACGAACGCGCGCAGAAAGCTCTTTTGTAAACGTATTCATTGAAGCCCATGGTCCCAAAGGTTTTTCCAAAATCATAGAATTGATTGAAAAGAAGAAAACGAAATTTAAAAGTCACTATCCTGAAGGCTTGCATCGAATAAAAGTGACCGAAAGTGACAACCATTTGGTAGCTACAATCCCTGTGACCTTTTTGCAGGAACTGGAAAACGAATCCACTGTCTCGTTTGTTCATCCGGCCGAAGCACTTCAGCTTCAAATACCTGCAGCAATCGGCGGCAAAAAACCAGCCAAAAAAACGTTTAGGCAAAAGAAGAAACACCAATACGGTAAAGAGGTGTACATCGGTATTATTGATGTAGGTGGGTTTGATTTTAGTCACCCTGATTTTTTGGACGATAACGGTGAAACCCGGTTCCATAAAATATGGGACCAGGGTGGTCAGATGCGCTCCGCACCGTATGGACTTGGTGGCTCGGAGCTTACGCAGCAACAAATGAACGCGGCAATAGAATCAGAGCGCAAAGGTGACTTGCCAGCACATGAACTGGCCCCGCAATCTCAACAATACCGTGGCTCACACGGAACCCACGTAGCCAGTATTGCCGCTGGTAATTGTGGTGTTTGCAGAAATGCGAAGATTATTGGCGTAACCGTGGATATTACGAAACCGGAAAATCAGTTTGAGGCGCGGCGTGCATCATTCTCCGATTCAAGCCAGATTGTTCTGGCGGTTGATTACATACTTAAAGTCGCTGGCAAGAACCCGGTGTCGATTAATATCAGCCTAGGTACTAACGGTGGTGGGCACGATGGCTCCAGTGGTGTAACGCGCTGGCTCGACAATGCATTGCAAACTCAAGGACGCAGTATCACTATATCCGCGGGCAATTCTGGACAGGATGATGCCAGTGATCCTAACGACATGGGGTGGCGAATGGGCCGCATTCACAGCAGTGGTCGCATTAATTCGCGAGGGCTGGATACTGAATTAGGATGGGTTGTTGTTGGTGATGGCGTTGAAGACATGTCGGAAAACGAGCTGGAAATCTGGTACAGCGCGCAAGACCGTTTTATTGTGGAAGTGTTGGCGCCAGGAGAACGTAAACCAATACGAGTGGAACCCAAGGAATTTGTTGAAAACGTGCAGCTGAAAGATGCGACCACGGTATCGGTGTACAACGAGCTGTATCATCCCGCCAACGGCATTAACGCGATTTCAATTTACTTGTCACCATTTTGGAAAATGGGAGACCTGAGGGGTGTGCGCGCTGGAACCTGGCGAATACGATTGATTGGCGAGGAAATTCGAAACGGCGAATTTCATTGCTGGATTGAGCGGGACGACCCGATCAGCATAAAAGAAACACAAACCAGTTCGTTCATGAATTTCCCTTCCTATTTTGCCGAAGGCTCTAATGTGGACTCGCATTCGATTTCGTCACTGGCCTGTGGTCATGCCACGATTGCTGTATCGAACTATGATGGTGCATCGAATAAAATCAATAAAACCAGCGCACAGGGACCCACCCGCGATAGCCGTTTTAAGCCTGATATTGCCGCACCGGGAACCAACATTTTGGCGGCGAATGGTTTTGCCGGAGACGACGATGATAAATGGATTGAAATGAGTGGCACCAGTATGGCCAGTCCGTATGTTGCCGGTGTGATCGGCCTTATGCTATCGGTTAACAAAGAATTGACCGCACGACAGTGCATGGGTATTTTACAACGCACAAGTACACCGTTGCCCGGACAAACCTATGAGTGGTGTAATGATGCTGGATTCGGGCGAATCAATGCAGATGCCGCTATTATGGAAGCTATCGGCTTTTCCTTACGGATTGAACGATAACTAAACTGTCGCAATTTACTGAGAACTTCAAGTGCAGTTAACACTATTTCATGCTGCTGAGGGCAGCTGCTTTTTGCTAAAAAGCCGCGATCAGAAACACATGTTGTGCAATGGTGGCACTGCGGCGAGTATGCGGCAGGTGACACGCAAAAATCTGAGTGATCTTGTTGGTGAGTCAGGGGAGCTGGACTACGTCTACGTGTCTCATTCCGACAAGTGTCGACTTGAAGGTGTTCAGCAATTACTCGAAGACGCACTTGAATGGAAACGCTTTGATCAGTTAAGAAAATCTGGTGATCGATTTACAAAACAACCAGCAGTGCCAAAGCCACCAAAGATTAACGGCATCTTACACAATCAGTTTTCTGACCAACTCAGCATGGATACCGAAAAGGCAGAAAAATTGTTACTCAAGTTTGTCGAGATTCTGCGAGCAGCGGCCAATCCTGATTTCGAAGCTGCTCTGTTTAAAGCACACAACACTGCGCTGGCTCTGTCGCAGGCACAGCGGATTAGTTACTTGTGTGAGGAAAAATTGTTAAACATACCGCAAAACAAATTGCCTGGCACCAAGCGTAATAAGAAAATTCTCTGTGGTAAATCCAAAGGTAATGATTTGGTGTCGTTTGATGTAGGAACGATAACCATAACGCTTTTGAGCCCGAATAAAAAAGATATAAAAGAGGTTCAAGAGCGTTGGGAAAAATGGCAGTCAAAATTTAATATTGAAAAGGTATACGAACAAATTCGGCAGCAGATCACGCAACGGCTCAACAAATTTGAAAGGGGGAGAGCATCGAAAACCCCGTTTGATTTATCCGACTGGCATGGCATGCCTGAGCTTGATGCGAGCGCCCCGGACCCGGTTGCATCATTGGTATTCCTGTTTGAAGAGGCTGGTAAGCGCATTATTTTAATGGGCGACGTAACCCCTGCCGTATTGATGAAAGGACTCGAAAAACTGCCCGATTATTCAAAAGAAGATGGGTTGCATGTGGACGTGTTGAAGTTTCCGCACCCAAGTTGTGAAAACTATTTGCATGAGTTTCCAGAGAATCTGACCGCAGATCATTATTTAATGTGTGGTGATGGCACAGCGGGTCAACCCGCGAAGACAGTGGTCGACAGAATCGTAAATTCGCCAACGAAAAACAAGTCTCGTAAAATTTGGTTGAGTACGCATGTAGATCATCTGCCAATCGACAGCCCGCGCCACAAGCACATGAAAGAGCTTACTGCCTATATTCAGAATCAGTGCGAAGTAAAAAGTAACAAGCTGGAATATGAAGTCATTGAAGATGAGTTCTTGACGCTCGATTTGTGATTTTTCGGTTTTACCACCTGCGTCGGCAAACGCGAACCATATTAACCGCTATTAACTCAATGCCGATTAACAAGCTGGAAACCGCCTTTTGCAACACAGATCGCCACATTTCGCACCCTATACCGACCTTTTTTTGGTGCTTTTACCCCAGCTTACCCCAAATGAGTAATGGGTTTAGCACGGCTTTCTAGGTACGATTCAGACCTATTCCAACGGAGACTCCCATGCTCAGTGATCAGTTCGTTGTAATTCAGTCTAAACGCGGCAGTGCGCCGGCGATGGATAATCTTGGTGGCATCGGTATGGGTACCTTCAGCGCCGCACCCGATGAAGTGACGGTTAACGCCGCAACCTTGAGTTCCGCAGCGCAGCGTATGGACGTTCGTCGAGACCCATCGACTGTGGCTGTCGCGCCGGTCATGCCGATGAAACTGATTGCGCCGGTTCCGTCAAGTGCTGGGGCCAGTGCGCAAACCATGTCCGGTTCAAATACCTGGGGAATCGTTGCAACAAAAGTCGATCAGTCTACCTTCGATGGCAGTGGGATGACGGTTGCGATTCTGGACACCGGTATCGATAAAACACATCCAGCATTTGCCGGCATTAATGTGGTGACCAAAAACTTTACGACCTCCGCCGATGAAGATGTTAACGGGCACGGTACCCATTGCGCCGGAACCGTGTTTGGTAAAGATGTTGACGGTAAACGCATTGGAGTGGCGCGTGGTGTAGAAAAAGCGCTGATTGCAAAGGTGCTTGGAGAAAACGATGGTGATGGTTCATCACTCGCCATTGCCAACGCTGTTCAGTGGGCAGTGGAAGAGGGGGCTCATGTGGTGTCGATGTCACTGGGTATCGACTTTCCAGGTGTGGTGGATTTTCTGATCAATACTCAGGGTATGGATGCTGCACCGGCTACATCTATGGCATTGCAGGCCTATCGCTCGAATGTGAATATGTTTGGTGAGCTTGCTACATACGTGCATTCTCGCGGCCGGTTTGGTGAAGGCACAGTATTGATTGCAGCGTCTGGCAATGAAAGCCGTCTGCCGGATTTTCAGATTGCGGTTGCACCACCCGCTGCTGGCGTCGGCATGCTTGCGGTTGGCGCAGTAGGACAGGGAAGCAATGGTTTCAAGATTGCGAATTTTTCTAATGTTGAAGTTGATGTTGCTGGACCCGGTGTCGATGTATTATCGGCAAAGGTGGGCGGTGGTCTCGTTTCGGAAAGCGGCACCAGCATGGCAACACCACATGTGGCTGGAATTGCTGCGCTGTGGGCACAGAAAAATAAAGAAGCCGGTGGCGCAATAAATACAAAAACCTTAACCGGTCGCTTGATTGGAACGGCGGTAAGAGAAACGCTCGACCCTGAAACCGAAGCCGAGGAAGTTGGTGCAGGGCTGGTGCAGGCACCTTAAACCGGTTGTGTCTTTAGCTTGTCATGCTGCACGTTGTTTTGACGTCATTTTATACACATGACCAAGGACGCAAGCTATCGGGTATTCATATTCTTCAGTTTCTGACGAACTGGCCTCCTATCGCGAAGAGATAGCCCGAGTGCTGCGTCGTAAGGCATTGACGTGCGTGAACAGGAGCACGTACACCAAAGCGGCGGTTGAACTGAATTCTACCTTTACTGTGACCCTGACGATGTTCGTGATTGGCCGTTATTGAAACCGTTGACGAACCATGTGCTGAGTGTTTGCGGCCACGCTGAAGATACAGGAAAAGTCACCGACGAACACCCAACTTTGCAGTTGTTAAACCAGGCTAGTAGATTGTTGTTTGCTAAAGCCCAACATGCTCAAGCGGAGCCGTTGATGCGTCGTGCGCTGGCCATTGATGAGCAGAGCTACGGCGAGGCGCATCCTGAAGTCGCAGTAGATTTGAACAACCAGGCTCATTTGCTACAGACGACGAATCGTTTATCCGAAGCGGAGCGGTTGATGCGTCGTATGGTTGAGATCTTTCATCGATTTACTTTAAGTACCGGACACCAACATCCAAATATGGAAGTCGGTATTTCCAACTATACCAATTTGCTGGCTGAGTCTGGGTTGGACGAAACTGAAATCCAAGCACGCATTGAATCCATCCTCAAATAAACGCACCGCTAAGCTGTACAACATCACATAACCCGCGAATTCGTTCAATTCCTTAAGTGTGCAGCCGAATGCTCAGTTACAGCGGTGGTTTTTCCGTTTAGGAGGCTGCGCTTTCATTCAATTGGCGTTAAGGATGTGTTCATGATCTTAAGGAAATGGGACAAGCTATTCGATGCGAATTTGGTTAGTACAATCGCCAAAGCATCGCTTATCTTTGGCGCAACATCAGTGCTTATCGCTTGCGGTGGAAGGAGTGGCGACGATGCTCCACCGGTTTATCAGGGTGCATCTGCAGATTCAGTAGACACGGCAACATTGCAACGCAATGCGTCTTCTGCTGCAAGTGAAAGTCTTAGCGCAACCATGAATAGTATGGTGCTAACGCTAAACGGTTCAACAGCACTCGAGAATTTGTTTACGGTTCCGGGTGTTGGAGTGGGTTCATCCTCCAATCCCGATGGTGTATTCAACGACCCAAGCGAACCCGGACCACTGGTTAATCCAACATTCGAACGTCGGGCCAGAACACAAACCGGTGGCTTGTTCGATTCGTCCATTGGGTTGTCTGGTCAGGCAACAACAACGCGTAACGGCAATACGATAACCATTGACCCTGATGAAACTGCCATCTGTCTTGAGCAGGAAACAACCAGTCAATCGAATTGTGAGCAGCTACTGGCGGACATGACAGTAAGAATGGATGCCGCGTCCGATAAAAGCGGCACCATTCAATACCTCTTTCGCGGTGAGGTTTTTCAGGTTGTCGATTATTCGCCGATTGCTGGTAGTTATGAAACGCATTTGAGCGGTGTGCACAAGATGTTAACCCGTCTCAGTGAAATCGACCCGCTCGCTGAATCTGCACCGCAAACCATGACCGGTATTCTTCGATTTGAAGCGGTGGTACTCAATGCAACCAGCGGCTCTGAATCTGGCACAATGACTATATCGGTAAAGGATGCGGTAAAGGTGATTGATTCTGCAACAGGTGCCGACATATCCATTGCACCGTCGACCTTATTCAAAATGACAGCAAACGCCGGTGCAAACACCGCCAGCTTTGAAGTCGGTATCGGTGCGCTGGCAGTGGCTTCTCGTGTAGAAGACTTGGCAGGAAACCCGTTACAGAAACTGGCCATGCAAGGCATGACAGCGAAAGCGACGATCAGCCAAAACGGCGACGTATTGACTGTCAGCAATGTTGGTTTAGGCAATGGACCATTAGTTGTAACAGTTGACTCTATGGAAGCCATGCGCGCGACCCTCGACACCTTCGGCTTCACGGTTAACCAGAATTCCAATTCGATTACCTTGAATGGTGATTTGAATTATTCGGCTGCGATCAATAATGTACTTGGCTTCATCGACCCGAGCCAATCGCACAACAATGCGGCGTCGTATACGGTTACGGCGGCGTCAGACACGAAATTCACAGAAGTTGTTGATGGTCTCTTGCGTGTGGTTAGTGGCGGTCCATTAACAGTGAGCTACGATATAACCGAGGGCGTTAATTCAGCCACCGGTACGGTCAACGTTCAGCAGGGCCAGTGCATTGGCGAAAACCGGTCAGATGCACCGGTTGATCTCGTTAACTGTTAATGCGGTCAGTTTGCTGCGGCTCTAGTTGCTGTGGCAATTATTGGTAACAGTCGTAGCCGGTTAAGGGAATAGCCGGATCTTCTTCTACTCACCATCGTTTGCTTTGTGTGTTGATCAACACGCATTTTGATCAGTGACTCATCTATTGATAACGGACAGGCAGCTGCTAAGCTAGGAACTGTTGAGCAGAAGTTAAAAAGCTGCTATTCAAAAATACTGCTTTAATACCAAGCTAGCGAGTCCAGTTAATGAGTCTTTTGAGCATCCGAAAAGAAGAACCGATTGATTACGATGTGATCTATCGCTTAACACAGATAGCATTTGAGCCAAAAGCATTCAGTGATGGCACAGAGGCTGATGTTATCGACAGGCTTCGCACCTCTGGAGACTTAACGCTTTCGTTTGTTGCAGAGATAGAATCTGAGGTAGTGGGCCATATCGCTTTCTCACCAGTCGTTATCGGGCGGCTCACGACTGGTTGGTATGGCTTGGGGCCGATCTCAGTGCATCCCGATCACCAGCGCAAAGGCATTGGGTCAGCCTTGGTAAACGAAGGATTGGTGTCGCTGAAAAATCGTCATGCCGATGGCTGTGCGCTTATTGGCGATCCTAAATTCTATTCACGATTCGGTTTTGTAGCTGACGGAGAAGTTCAGTATCAAGATGTGCCAGACAAAAACGTACAGCACCTGAATTTTGGCGAGCTACGACCACACGGAGAGTTGGTTTTCAGTCCTGCCTTTGATAGTTGATCTACCCTGCAATACGAATTTTTAAAGGTATATTGCAATCTATTTAACCATGTGTTTTCATAGACGCCGAGCAAGACCATTAACGAAGGAGATATTCATGATTGTTGCAAACACATCATTGGCAGCTCTTGTCTAGTTAACCGTGTTTCGTTAACCGTGTTTCGTTGAACGTGCCTGGTTGAACATGTCTGGTTGAACGCACCTAGTTAACTTTGTCCATACACCGTTCATCGACTCGTGGCTGATTGCCGCTGATAAAGAACTGCCTGCCCTGATCTCATTTTAGTCTGACGACTAACGTGAGCGTTCTGTTCGCTAGTGGATTTTTATCAATGACTTTAAAAAATACTTTATCTAATCCGTACTCGCTTGCCGAGTTAGGGTTCTCACCGCATTTCGTCTCACAACTCAGTCTCGAAGAACTTGAGCTTCAGCATCCTATGCGGGTGGTGGAGGTGCAACGAGATCGATTGTACGCCTTGGGCGAAAAATGCCTTACCGAACTGACGCTAAGTGGTTCAAATTCCATCGGTGCTTTGGTCGTTGGTGACTGGGTGTTAGCCGATGATCAGCATCGTGTTGTTAGAGTACTGGAGCCTAAAAGCTCGCTCAAGCGCCGTGCCGCAGGAACAGATGCAGCAGTTCAAGGCATCGCCAACAACATCGATACGTTGTTTATTGTTACCTCGTGCAATGCCGATTTTAATGAAGCCCGTTTGGAGCGCTATTTAGCGTTATCACAAGAGGCGGATGTGGATGCGGTGATATTGCTGACTAAAGCTGACTTGTCTGATCAGGTCGCACAATTTAGAAGCAGAGCCGAGTCGCTGATGAACCCTATCGTGGTGCTACCTTTGAACGTTACCGATGTAAAGAGCCGCTTCGAATTGGAACCCTGGTGCAGTTCGGGACAAACCGTTGCTTTAGTTGGTTCATCGGGTGTCGGAAAAACCACCATTATGAATTTGCTGACGGGAGAATCGTTTGCGACGCAAGGGATACGTGAAGACGACGCGAAAGGAAAACACACGACCACTTATCGGTCCATGCGTGCAATAGAGAATGGTGGATGGGTGATTGACACGCCGGGAATGCGGGCACTAAGGCTGCAGCACACGAGCGATGGAATAACAGCGGTTTTTGATGAGATAGTTCATGCCGCCACTCAATGTCGATACGCCGATTGTCAGCACGAGAGCGAACCTGGGTGCGCGGTGCAAACTGCGATTGAGCGAGGCGAACTCGATCCGGAGCGACTCAAACGTTGGCGTAAACTGCAAAGGGAGGATAGGCGCAATACACAGTCGGTGGCTGAAGCACGCAAAAAAGACAAACAATTCAGTAAGGCGGTTAAACGAGTTGCAATCAGTAAAAGAGATCGCAGGGGTATGTAAAACCGGTCGCACTGATTCAGGCTGAAACTCCGAATGGGTAATGAAATACGCATTAGATTCGGTATCACGTGTGTCAGATATTATCATCTGTCTTCGCAGTGTTCGACTAGTCAGGCAAGTGCTGCGTCGGCTCAATGCCAGAACTTACTGGTGCTTCAAAATCGACGACAAAAACTGTTGCGTGCGCGGCTCACTTGGTCGACTGAACAGCACATCTGGTGTGGCTTTCTCAATGATCTTGCCCTTGTCGAGCATACAAACCGTGTCTGCGGCTTCACGGGCGAAACCGATTTCGTG
>Ga0114957_1004179_pt1 | contig 12578 bp, 7 predicted proteins | sample BantaG_FD_87175 | JGI IMG/M metagenome (GOLD analysis project Ga0114957, IMG submission 87175) | Marine algal microbial communities from Bantry Bay, Ireland - BantryBay_4 metaG | ecosystem: Host-associated > Algae > Red algae > Unclassified | place: Bantry Bay, Ireland | collected 2014-11-21 | reverse complement strand
GTGTCCCCGAGGACGACTTCCTCACACCAGCCAGGACCTCCATCAGCTCCTTCTGTCCGTTGCCAGCGACACCAGCCACGCCGAGCAGCTCCCCAGGCGCCAGTTCGAAGTCGAGGTTGACATCAGTCGAAACCGGATCGGGAGCACTGCAGTAACTTCGGGCCGACAGCGCAGCCCGGCCCGCATGAACCAGTGCCTTGGGGACGACAACGTTGCGAACCCGGCTCAGATCACCGACGATATGGCCGATCAACACCTCGTCGTCAACGTTACGACACGCCAGAGTGGCCACGCGATGACCTTTTCGCAGGACGGTGGCCCGGTCGGCGATTTGCTTGATCTCCCTGATTTTGTGTGCGATCAGCAGAACGGTGATACCTCGAGCCGCGAACTGACGGACTGAGTCGAACAACCGCGAGACTTCCTGCGGAGTGAGGTGGGTGGTGGGTTCGTCCAGTATCAGGATGCGGGCCCCGGCGTAGAGCACCCGCAGAATCTCTACCTTCTGCTGATCCCCGATCTCGAGGTCAGCCACCCGAGAATCAAGGTCGACGGCGAACTCGTAGTCCTCGATCAGCTGCTCGATGCGGCGGCGGTGTGCGGCCAGGTCGGAAACGAACGACGCAGGCTCAGCGCCGAGAACAACGTTGTCGAACGCGCTGAAGGCCTGCACCAGTTCGAAGTGCTGATGGACCATTCCCACACCGTGGGCCACGGCGTCGGCAGGGCCATCGAGACGCACCTCGTTCCCATTGAGCTGCACCGAACCACGACTTGGACGGTAGAGGCCGGCGAGGACGTTCATCAAGGTGGTCTTGCCAGCCCCGTTTTCGCCGAGCACGGCATGAACCTCACCGGCTGAGCATTCGAGGTCGACATCGACCAGGGCGAGGACTTCGCCGAAGGTCTTGTCAATACCCTCCATACGGAGGTCGAGACCGTCGTGACTGGCTTGCTGCCCGGTCGCCGACATCCGATCCTCCCTCCCGTAGCTGCCCTGCCAACACTCTTGTCGATCGCCGGGCCGGGTTTCTAGCGTGAAGTCGCTAAATGTTTTGGCAAATTGTTGTAGATTAGTGCTAACGATCAAGCAGGGAGCGATCCGCCGACGGCACCGCCGGCACAGTCGTAACGAGCGTTTCATAGGTTGAGATGTCCTAGAGAAGTTCAACAACGACCAGCTGGTGAATTGGCATCACCCCACGAAGACAGTCGGTGAAGACCAAGGGATACTGGAAACTGTCGTCGATTGGAGTTCAGGATGCCCCGGGTTGCCCCAGCAGAGCGCAGGACGCTCTCTCAGTTCGAACCGCTCTTTGCGCAGATCGAGGCCAGCCTTGGCGTGCTGCCCAACAGCACCCTGACCATGGGCCACCGCCCAGAGATCATGGAAGCGTTTGCCCGACTCAACGACGCAGTGATGCACCAGGGAACCGTCGCCAATCGACTCAAACAGCTCGTGGTGCTGGCCTCCTCGGCGGCTGCAGGATGCACCTACTGCCAGGCACATACGGCATCGGTAGCCGAAACTCATGGCGCCACCCCGGCCGAAGTCCAAGCGGTCTGGGAGTTCGAGACGAGCCCGTTGTTTTCCGCATCAGACCGAGCAGCGCTGCGGGTTGCCTTTGGCGCCGGGCAGGTACCCAACCAGGTCACCGACGAGGATATGGCCGAGTTGGCTTCGCACTTTGCTACCGCCGAGGTGGTCGAGATCGTAGCCGCCATTGCTGTGTTCGGCTTCTTGAACCGTTGGAATGACACGATGTCCACCCAGCTCGAACAATCGCCGCTGGCGTTTGCCCAAGAGCGACTCGCACCCGTGGGATGGGTGCGCGACCTCGATTGACCCGCCCGCTGCTGCGACATCCCCACCTGAGATAACAACGAACTTCCGTGTCAGGACACTAGCTGTAGCTAGTCGACCTCGGCGTGGGGCAACCCTCCCGATAGCTCGGCGAACCCGGGACCACGATCAAAGAATGCTCCATCAGGGCCTCGCCGCTCCCGGAGCGAGGCGCGACGAGACTCGGTCGCGATTGCATCGATCTTCCCCGACGCGGCGAACTCGATCCCGTAATCGCGCATGGCGGCCTCAGCGCTCACCTTGCCCTCTTCAACGTCCCGCTGAACGGCATCGAGCGCCCGATCGAGCGGATCACCCCAGCCTCCACCGCCCGTGGTTTCGATTCGAATCAGCTCGCCAGCTCTGACCGCCTCATCGTTACAAAGCCCCTCGAGCACCCGCTGGTTTGGACCGTCGGGATCCACGGTGACTCGGAATGGAGCGCCAGCCTTGCCACCCTTGAGGCCCCAGCACGCCAGAATCGAACGATCGGCAATGCACATGAAGCTCCCACCAGTGAGTGCGCGAATCTCCTTGCAGTAACCCAACCCGCCACGGAACTCACCGGCACCGCCAGAATCAGTCGCAAGGCCGAGAGTCTCGATCCTCAGCGGGAACCGGGCCTCCACGAACTCAACGGGCAGATTCTGGGAGTCAGGCACGACATGGATGGTGTCGGAGCCGTCGGCATAATAGCGGCCGCCGGAACCCCCGCCAAGAATCTCGCGACTGAAGAACCAGTCACCGTTGGCATCCACGCCAGAAAGGCCGGTGTAGCGAATCGTCTCCTGATCGGCCGGCATGCGTCCATCAACAGCTTTCGCCAGCACGCCCGCAAATACGCCGAGTAGCCGAAGGATGACAAAGGTACGGGCGTTGGTAGGAGCCGGGAACTCCGGCGTCACCAACGTGCCTTTCGGCGGGAACACGATGTCGATCAGAGGGACGATCCCCTCATTGATATCGAGCTCGGCCATGCGCTCCGGAGTATCGGCGAGGTTCCGGAGAATCGGCGCCAGCCACTTCTTGAGGAAGACGCCGTCGGCGTAGTCGCCCGCATTGTTGATCGGACCCTTGGCCTGAGGACTGGTGCCGTTCAGGTCCAGAATCAACTTGGTGGGCGTCCGGGTCAATGTGATTCTCTGGGCATGAAGTTTCGGCTCGTCGACCCCGTCGTGCTCGGCGTAGTCCTCCCATACCCACGTGCCCTCGGGTATCTTCGAGAGGATCTCGCGTCGAAACGTCTCGGTAGTGCGGTCGATCAGGGCATCGAAACATGCTTCCACGGCCGCGACGCCGTAGCGATCGAAAAGATCCTCCAACCGAGCTACGCCCATACGACAGGCGTTGATCTCGCTATCGAGATCGCCGCGCAGGTGATCGGGAAGCCGCGAATTGCGGGTCATGATCGTGACCGCCGCCTGGTTCCGGACCCCCCGGTCCTCGAGCTTGATCGGCGGCACCATCAACCCCTCCTCGAATATCGAGGTGGCGTCGGATGGCATCGACCCGGGAACCCGTCCGCCGATGTCGTCGTGGTGGCCGAAGGCCTGGACGAAGGCCACCACTTCCTCGGTCTCCCCACACATAGCAAAGACCGGCACCGTCACGCACAGGTCCGGCAGATGACCAATTCCGCCTTCTGACAAATACACGTCGTTGTGGAAATAGACATCTCCCCGCGCCATGGTATTGATCGGGAAATCGCGGACGATCGGGTCGACCAGAGCCGAGTATGAACGACCGGTGAGCTTGCGTAGCCGCCGATCGTGAACACCGGCGCGAAAGTCGTGCTGATCGCGGATCATCGGCGATCGTGCCGTTCGGCCAATGGCCGTCTCGACCTCAGACTCGATCGAGGCCAGCGTGCCCTCGACCAACTCCACAAGAATAGGATCGGTCACGTCCATGAAGCAGCCTCCGTCTTGATGATCAGATTGCCGAGCTCATCCACTCGGGCGACAAAGCCCGGCAGAATCGGCACCGTGGAACCGAATTCCTCGACGATTGCGGGTCCTCTCACGATGTCGCCTGCGCCCAGCTTCGACCGGTCGAACGTGGGACTCTCGACTGGCTGTCCGTCGAAGACGACCGACCTCGTGGAGCTCGGAGTCGGATCGCCGGAACCGGCCTCCACCGGCACCAGGGCTGGGGCCTTGATGGGACCGACGCCGGAAACCCGGAGGTTCACCCACTCGACCACCTGGGTTTCGTCGTCGCGATAGCAGTAGCCGTACTGGCGCTCGTGAGCGTCATGGAAGGCAGCGATAATATTCGCCTGGAACGATTCATGGGCCGCATCGGAGTCGAAATCAGCGCGCACCTCATAGGCTTGACCGTCGTAGCGGAGGTCGGCCGACCGTTCGATCCTCTGGTCGGCCCGATCGAACCCTTCGTCGTCGAGGCTGCGACGAACCCGCTCCTCGAGTTCGTCATAGGCGGCGCTCATGACCAAAGGATCGATTTGATCGTTGCGACACACGAAGGTCTGCACCTCGTCGTTGCGAACATCGACGGTTAGCAGCCCAAAGGCGCTCACATTACCGGGGTTGAGTGGGACGATGACCGCTTCGAGCCGGAGGATATCCAGCAACCGACAGGCCCCGAGTGACCCGGAGCCGCCAAAACAGCACAGGGCGAAGTCCCGCACGTCGAGCCCACGCTTGACGCTCACCTGGCGGATGGCGTTGGCCTGGTTCCATACGGCAATCTCCAGAATTCCTTCAGCGCAGTCCTCGACGGTCATGCCGACTTCGGCAGCAAGGCGCTCGATCCCCTGGCGAGCAGCGTCGCCATCGAGCGGGACCCGACCGCCAAGGAGATGCGGCGGGATGCGACCGAGCACCAGCTGCGCATCGGTATGGGTGGGTTCGGTTCCTCCTGCGCCGTAGCAAATCGGCCCGGGCGAGGCGCCTGCGGAACGAGGCCCGACCTTCAGACCTCCCTGAGGAGGCGACCATGCGACCGAGCCGCCGCCGGTACCGACGGTCTCGATGTCGATCATGGGCAGCTTGGCCGGGAAACGGCCAATGGAGCCTTCGGTGGTGAGCGAAGCCCGGCCGGAACGAACGACGGTCACGTCAGTCGATGTGCCACCACCGTCGAGAGCAAGAATATTCTCATACCCGGCAGCACTGGCGAGATACGCAGCCCCCAGGGCGCCAGCGGCTGGTCCGGAAAGAACCGTAGAAATAGGTCGTGCGGCGACGCCATCAGCCGACGCCACCCCGCCGTTGCTCTTCATTACGTAGAAGGCCAGCGAATCGTCACCTGCTCTGTGCTCCTCGAGACGATCCTCGATCGAGCGGACGTAGTCCACTACCGACCGCTTCACGAAGGCGTCGACGAGCGTGGTCACCGAGCGCTCGTACTCCCGATACTCACGCAGCACCTCGCTTGAGATAGACACCGAACAATCCGGGTGGATCTCGGCAAAGATCTCACGAGCACGGCGCTCGTGGACGTTGCTGATGTAGGCGTGCAGGAAGCAGATTCCGACGGCATCGATCTGGCCGTCGCGGTACCGGTGCGCGGCGTTGGCCACCGCTCTTTCATCAAGTGGTTCGACCTCGGTTCCGAGGGCGTCGATTCGGCCCCCAGCCTCCTCGACGAGACCCAGCCGCACCAACCGATCCGGTTTCACCCAAAAATAGGAATTGCCGTAACCGTCGGGAACGCTTTGCCGCGCGATTTCGAGTACGTGCCGGAACCCGCGGGTGGTGAGAAAGCCCAGACCCGAGACCTCGTCTTCGAGAAGAGCGTTGGTGGCAACGGTCGTGCCGTGGGAAACCGAGCGGAGATCCTCACTCGAGAAACCACCCTGTTCAAGACCTTGATCCAATCCAGCCAGCAGTGCCCGTGACGGGTCGTCAGGGGTCGAAGGAGTCTTGTTTGCAAAGAGCTGTCCGGTGGCTGCATCGAAGGTAATGACGTCGGTGAAAGTGCCACCAGTGTCCACACCTACAAAAACCGACCGCCCGAGTGGTTGGTCTTTCACTTGTACCCCTTCAACATCAACGGCCGACCCAAGTCTGATTGTCGGTCGGCGAATGAGTCACTGTCGAAAGCTCACAATAATCGCCTAAGGATTCCACAAATGTTGCTATAGCGTCACGGGCCTTGAGACGAGCTCAAGCGACCAACTGGCTCGCTCGGGACGGCAATCACCGGCACAGATTGGGGTACCACCGGCACTAGCGTGGTCCCGTTCTGTGGCTGGATGGCCGAATCCGGAGGCGCAGTCGTTGGCGCTCCGTCACGACCAACCCCATCGGGGACGACCTCGGTGGGCACCTCGATCGGTGTCCGGGGCTGCGTGGTTGTCGTCGTTGGCTGCGTTGTTGTCGTCGTTGGCTGGGTTGTTGTTGTTGACGGCGCCTGGTTGACCGGTGCCGAACTGGTGGTGACCCGGGGGCGGTTGGACTCGTTCTGGTTGGTGGCCGGGACTGAGGTCTGCACCGTGCCCGCCACCCTCGATTCATTGTCCTCGAGGCATGGGTTCGGCTCGTCGCCCGTCTGAGCAGCGGCGCTGGGCACGCACTCGAAACCGGAGCCACCAATCCCGGCAGGACCTGCGTCGGGGTCGACACCACCAACCTCATTGCGGCACGGCACCACGTTGCCATCCACCAGCACCATGGTGCCGTTGGCGGCGCCGTCCTGGCAGATCCGCACTTCGCACGGAGCAGTGGCTCCGTCGGCCAGAACCACGGTGCCGTTGTTGGATGCCGGGCCGCACCGACGCATCCGACACGGAGCGGTGTTGCCCTCGTCGTCTATCACCATGGTGCTGTCGACGGCAGTGGCGCTGCACAGCAGCGGAGCTGTTGTCGTGGTCGCCACCACCAGGTCACGGTTGAGGATCCGGCCAGGCAACGACGCCGGCTCTTCGAACGGACAGGAGTCCAATCCGACAGTGGCCTGTTCCATGAAGGCCTTCCAGATCTGCGCCGGTAGTGAACCGCCGGTGACTGGGCCGCCGCGCACGTTGTCCATGAATCGCACCGGTTCATCCGGGCCACCGGCGTATCCGACCCAGGTCGCGGTGGTGAGCTTGCAGGTGAAACCGACAAACCAGGCGTCGCGATTATCCTGCGTGGTCCCGGTCTTGCCTGCTGCCGGCTGATCGATCGCCGCGCCAGCGCCGGTACCGCTGGTGACCACCTGAGCGAGGGCGTAGTCGACCGTGTCGGCGATGTTGGAATCCAGAACTGCGGTGCGGCGCTCGGCTTCGAAGTCGTCGATCAGGGTCCATTCTCCGTCGACACGCTTCTCGACCCGGGTCACCATGATGGGCTCGACCCGCTCGCCACGATTGGCGAGCGTTGAATAGACGGTGGCCATATCCATGACCGACACCTCGGCGGCACCGAGCGCAAGGGACGAAACCGCAGGCAGTTCTGCGGTGACTCCCAGGCGGTTCGCCATCCGAACGATCTCGTTCGGGCCCAACTCGATCGCCAATTCTGCGAAAGCAATGTTGGACGAAACTCTGGTGGCCTCGAACAGGTCGATCACGCCCTGATCGGTATTGCCATAGTTCGAGACCTCCCAATCCTGGCCGTCGTTGGCTTCGGGGAAGATCGCAGTGCCAGAAGAGTTGAAGACCGACCGCATCGAGATGCCACTGTCGAGGGCGGCGGCGAGAACGATGGGTTTGAAGGCCGACCCGGGCTGACGGCCGGACCCACCGCCATCTCGTCCCAAGGCCAGGTTCACCTGCGACTCCTGAAAATTGCGACCACCGACCATGGCCCGAATATGGCCGGCATCGTCGAGCACGACCATGGCGGCATCCGGATCATCGGGTTGATCGAGAACGCCGGTGGCAGCCTGAAACGCCTGGCGCTGCATCTCCGGATCGAGCGAGGTGTACACCCGGAGGCCACCACCAAAGACCTCGGCGCCGCCATACTGCTCGATCAAAAACTGCCGCACGGCGTCGATGAAGTAGTCGGTTCCGTTTGGCGATGGCGCATCCTGGCCGAGATCGTTCGCCTCCTCACGAGGAACCAGCAACGACTCGGACCACGGGATGTCGGCAGCGTCGGCCTCGGCCTGGGTGATCATGTCGGCGTCGACCATCGAATCCAGAACCGACCGGCGCCGCTGGGTGGCAACCTCGGGGTTTCGGCTGGCATCGGTGTTCTCCGGCGAACGGATGAGTGCGGCGATGTAAGCGGCCTCCGAGAGCGTCAGCTCGGATATGTCCTTGCGGAAGTACGACTGGGCCGCGGCCTGGACCCCGTAGGCGCCACGACCGAAATAGATGGTGTTGAGATACCGCTTGAGGATCTCCTCCTTACCCAGTTCCCGTTCGAGCTTGACGGCGATGACGCCCTCGCGCAGTTTGCGCCCGATGCTGCGCTCGTTGGTCAGGTACGCGTTCTTGACGTACTGCTGGGTGATGGTCGAGCCGCCCTGCTGGGCCGAGCGGGTGCGGATATCGACCCACACGGCGCGAGCGATGCCGATGGGGTCGATGCCGCGATGGTTGAAGAACTGCTGGTCCTCGGCAGCAATGACGGCATTACGCAGTACCGGCGGGATGTCTTCGAACTCGACCAGGCTGCGATACTCGCCAGCGCTGAGGGCAACCATGGCGTTGTCGGTGGTGCACACCTGGACCGTTGCCGGACAGACAAAGGTGGTCTCGCTGAGATCCGGTGTTTCCTCCGGTAGAGGAACCTGCGAAAGGACCCACAGGGTGCCGGCGAGCCCGGCGATCAGAAACAGGCTGATCAGAAACAGGCCGCGACGGAGTCGCCAGGCAAGCGAGTTGCGAACCGTCGGTTCGCCACCGGCAGGCGCTTGTCCAACAGAACCGCCGCCGTCACCATCAATTGTCTGGTCGTCGCCAGACTCATCACTCATCAGGGCAGTCTGCCATCTCTCGTTGCCAAGACAGAGGCAGGGGCAGCCGTCAGCTTCCCCGACCGGCGCCCACATGCACTCAGGCTCTGACCCTAATGGGCGTCACAACTCGGGCGCTGCATTTGATGTGCCTCCAGCGAGGCGTGTTGCGTCAGGCCCTATTCAATTTCAAAGGTTTTCCCGAGGTGGTTCCACGAGCAGTTCGGACACACCTCGACCACATAGCAGGTGAAGCTGCCGATCTTGTCTCGCAGACTCTGAAGCTCTGCCGCCGATGCCAGCATCCGACCCGACTTCGCCAGCCGGGGACCGAATGCATAGGTCACCAGAACCACGAAGGAGTCCTCGCAGATCGGACACATCGACTCGGTCTTGGTGCCGCAGTTCTTGGCGGCGCGCTTCAACTCGGGGTGAGCATCACAGACATCGGCACGATCGATGTGTCCGGCCCGGTACTCCTGGAGCACCAACCGGCGCGCCAGCCGATGATCTATGACCCCCGACCCGGACGGGCTGGGTCCTCTCAGCGCTTCAGGCCGCAAAGACACCTGCACATAGTACCCCGAGGGTGGTCCGACGGGTTTTGATCGCGTGGGTCCGGCCACTGATCCTGCCCTCCGGGCGGCCGCTTGCGCGGGGCATGGCAACAGCCTCGTCGTGCCCAAGGCACGACGACGCACGACTTGCGTCGGTGGGACTCATTCGGCCTGATGCTCGCCGAATGCCGCACAGGACTCTTGCGCTCTCTTGGCTTTTTGGGCTAGTTGCGGGCTTTCCACCAGGCGTCTATTCGCTTGAAGCTCTCTTCTCTTGAGATTTCTCCTTCGTCTATTCGGATCTCCAAGAGATAGTCGAGGGCTTCTCCGATTTCGCGGCCTGGGGTGATGCCGAGGTGGGTCATGATCTCGTTGCCGTCGATGGCAGGACGCATTGCCGAGAGTTCCTCCTGGGCGCGCAAATCAGCGATGCGTTCCTCGAGTTCGTCCATGCGCCGCGACAGCATGTCGGCTTTGCGCTGGTTGCGGGTGGTGCAATCGCAGCGGGTCAACTCGATCAACTCGTCGAGAAGATCGTCGGCGTCGCGCACGAAGCGCCGCACCGCAGCATCGGTCCACCCCATCGAATAGGTATGGAACCGCAGATGGAGATACACGAGCTTGGCAACATCGGCGATGTCTTCCTTGCTGTACTTGAGCGCCCGCATCCGGTCCCTGGTCATGCGGGCCCCGACCACCTCGTGGTGATGGAACGACACCTTGCCATCGTTGAACGAACGGGTCTTGGGTTTGCCGATGTCGTGGAACAACGCGGCCAGACGCACGATGCGCGTCGGTCTGGTGTTGGCAACCACGGCGAAGGTGTGAGCCAGCACATCCTTGTGGCGGTGGATCGGATCCTGTTCCAGGCGCATCTCAGGCAGCTCGGGGAAGAACTCGTCGGCGAGGCCGGTGTTCATCAGAAACCAGAGACCCGCAGTTGGATCCTCCACCACCATGAGCTTGTCGAGCTCGTCGCGGATTCGTTCCTCGGAGACGATCGACAACCGCTCGGGCATCGACGCCACTGCCGTCGCCAGTGCTGGATCGGCCTTCAACCCGTAGCCCGCAAGAAAACGGGCGGCGCGCAACATGCGCAGCGGATCATCCTCGAAGGAGTCCGTCGGCGGTCCTGGTGTGCGCAGCACCCCAGCCTGGAGGTCATCGACGCCGCCGAAGGGATCGATCAACTCGACGTCGGGCAGCGACAACGCCATGGCGTTGATGGTGAAATCCCGACGCGACAAATCGAGGGTGACGTCATCGGTGAACTCGACCACCGGGTTTCGGGACTCGGCCATGTAGGCCTCGGCCCGATGGGTGGTGATCTCGAAGTCCTGACCATCCTTTTTCGCTCCGATGGTTCCGAACCTGGCTCCCTGGGTCCACACGGCGTCGGCCCAGCCCGCAATCAACCGCTGGATCTCGTCGGGGTCGGCGGTGGTGGTCAGATCGATATCGAACCCACCTTCACGATTCCGGGGCAGAAAGAGATCGCGAACGACACCACCGACCAGATAAATCCGGTGGCCAGCGCCAGTGAACATTTCTGCCAGCGGCTCGGCAGCGTCGAGGATGGGCTTGGCCCGCTCAGGAATCACCGACTCACGGTAGCGTCAGCCACCTCGTCAACGCCCATCGATACTGCTTCGGAGGTCCGCTGCGGTCGCCACGAGCGCCCTCTGACCCGAGCGGCTCGGAAGCCGTCGGTGTCAGCGAGGCGGTTCGACAGAATCGCGCCATTCGCGCACGGCGGCGACGACTTCCATGCCCGGACCACCGCTGGTGGGGGGCTCAGGGCGATGGCGCTCGCCTATCAGCGCCGAGGCGAACGCTTCGGTCGATGCCGTGAGCGCAGCCAGGTCGTAGCCGCCTTCGAGGAATGCCAAGCGACGGCCAGCAGGCACCACCGGCGACAAATCGGCCACCATGTCGGCATAGTCAGATGCAGCAAGACCCATCTGGGTCAAGGGATCGTTGCGATGGGCATCGAAGCCGGCCGAATACAGCAGCCAGGTAGGAGCGAAACGCTCCAAACTAGCCAGTACGATCTGATCGAGGCTGGCCCGGTAGGCATCGCCGGTGGTATTCGCAGAGAACGGAATATTGATGGTGCTGCCCCAGCCTTCGCCTGTACCCATCTCCGAGAGGTCGCCGCTGCCGGGATAGAACGGGAACTGATGCATGGAAACGAACAGCACCCGGGGGTCGTCGTAGAAGAGCGCCTGGGTGCCGTTGCCGTGGTGGGCGTCGAAGTCGATGATTGCGACTCGCTCGCCCCGCTCTGCAAGCGTTGCCGCAGCGATGGCTATGTTGTTGAACAGACAGAAGCCCATGGCCCGGGCCGACAACGCATGATGCCCGGGAGGCCGCACCACGCAGAAGCCGGCATCGGCCTCGCCGGCATCGAGTCGGGCGATGGTTTCGAGCCCGGCCCCCGCCCCGAGCATCGCCGCATCAAAGGAATGTGCCGAGACCACGGTGTCGGCATCGAGATGGCCCACTCCACTTTCCACCTTCTGGCGAAGGTCCTCGATGTGAGCGCGCGGATGCATCAAGGCGACCTGATCGACCGACGCTGGAGCAGGGTCGGCGCAATAGGTGATGGCGTCACCGAGGGGCGCCAACCCGGCCATGACCGCACCGATGCGCTCGGCACGCTCAGGGTGACCACGACCAGTGTCGTGGTCGAGAAACCTCTCGTGGGTCGTGACCAGCAAGCTCATGGAGCCATGATGACCGGCCGGAACCGATGCCGCCAACGCAGGGCCCGGGCAGCCAACGCCTTTCAAGCGTTGCCACCACCACAGCTACCGGTGCGAGTTATCCTCGGCTGTCCAGCATCCGAAGGATCATTGTGGTCCGCTCCCGGCACCAATTCCAAAGAAGCACGGTCGCCGCCGTCGCATGGCGAGGACGAACCGACATCGCGCAGATCCACCAGCGCCGAACATCGCGCGCCATCGCACCCGGCGACATCGACGGCGCAGTATCGCGCCTTCGAGAAAGGGGCTTTTGCGAGGCGGTGACCTGGCCGCTTCGTCGTGACGAGTTGCACCCCTTCCTCGCCGCCGGATTCGTGCAACGAGAACGACTGTGGCTGCTGCGCTGGAACCCACCGACGGCCGTCGCGCTGACAACGTCTTCGAGAAACTCATCAGGAGCCGGCCGGGCGACAACGGAGCGATGGCCTGCGACCGAGAACCTGTCACCAGGTTTCCGCTTGCGGACGGCGACCGAGCATCGGTTCCGACCGGGCGGAGTACGCGCTGGCATCGTCGATGTCGACCAGCGCGCATTCGACGAGTTCTGGCGTTTCGACGCTG
>Ga0114957_1004173_pt1 | contig 12588 bp, 11 predicted proteins | sample BantaG_FD_87175 | JGI IMG/M metagenome (GOLD analysis project Ga0114957, IMG submission 87175) | Marine algal microbial communities from Bantry Bay, Ireland - BantryBay_4 metaG | ecosystem: Host-associated > Algae > Red algae > Unclassified | place: Bantry Bay, Ireland | collected 2014-11-21 | reverse complement strand
GGATTCACAACAACTGGAACCACTACTACCGGCACCGGTGGCCAATTTCTCAGGAGAAATTACTGGCGATGTGCCGATTCTGGAGCTTGTGAATCAACAACTGGCGAAAGTGCAGGCGTCGTTGAACTGGGATAAAGCCGTTATAAATACGGTGATTTATGGGCCCAATCTTACTGCGAATCTGGGCACACTGAGTATCGATGTTAATCCTGACGACAATGCTACTCACGTGGCGAAGCTTGTCGCCAGTGGTGGTGACCTGGCCATTGACGGTAATATTACTGTGTCGGCTAACGGTGATTACAGAACAAATCTTTTGCTGACACCTTCTGCCAACGCACCGCGCGACCTTGTCGATACACTACAGCGTTTTACCCGCCCCGATGGTGGTGGGCGGTTTCGTGTGCAGCATACCGGTAATATCAATCAGGGAACCTGACGACTGCAGTCGTCTTTGCGTAGCACCACACAGCATATTGGTTAACCGATTTCCGAATTGACCGCTACTATATAGGTAGAAACCGGAAAACCGGATGCAGCTCAACCCCACAATTACCGAAGAATTAATGCACACCGCCTTGTCCATTGCGCGGGTAGCAGGTACGTGCATTAGCGAAATATATAATGATAAGTACAGCATTTCCTATAAGTCTGACAAGACCCCAGTAACAACAGCCGACCTTGAGGCACATCGCATTATCGTTGAGGCTCTCGAAGCGTTGTCACCAGATTTACCCGTGTTGTCCGAAGAATCAGACTCTATACCGTACGAGGTGCGAAACCAATGGTCACAGTACTGGCTGGTTGATCCATTGGACGGTACCCGCGAATTTATAAAAAGAAATGGCGAGTTTTCGGTGAACATTGCGCTAATCGAGCATGGGCAACCGGTGCTCGGTGTAGTAACCGCACCAGAGCTTGAAGTAAGCTACTTTGCCTGTCGCACCCGAGGAGTTTGGAAGCAGGTCGGGTCGTTCCACCACCAACTGCATCACCGATATTTCGAATGCAATTATGGCGGTCCGGAAATGCCCTGGGACAACTGGTTAGGCAGCTTTCACGACGGTAGCCCAGAGGCAACGAACTGCATACCGACTCTTGCGAGTACGACAAAAGCCAGAAACAATACCATCATAAATAGTGGAAGGTGTCTTGGTTCCATCCGGTGCCCTCATCTGTCTGGTTGTGACTGCTTTGACTTGAATGGCTGAAGTAGCATTTTATCTATCCGTAGGCATTCCGCTTCTCGAAACTGAGTCAGACCTATGGTCATTTTTTCATGACCGTCTACCGGCTGATCTTGATACGTTCCAAATATTTTGTCCCACCAAGGAAAGTTAAATCCGAAGTTGCTGTTGGTCTCCCTAACCCGTATTGAATGATGCACACGATGCATATCGGGCGTTACCAAGAATAGGCGTAAAGCTCTGTCAACCGGTGCTGGCAGTCGAAGATTGCTATGGTTGAACAGCGATGTCGCGTTCAGAACTATTTCAAATAGTAAAACCGCTAATGCCGGCAAGCCGAGTATGGCGATTGCTGAAAGCTTAATAGCCATTGACAGGACTATTTCAAGCGGATGAAATCGAATGCCAGTTGTGACATCAAATTCTAGATCAGCATGATGCATCCTGTGTAGACGCCAAAACCAAGGAATGTGGTGAAAGATCCTATGTTGGAAATAGATAATCAAATCCAGTAGCAACATAGATAATATGAATGCCACGACGCTCGGAATATTCACAAGATGAAATAACCCAAATGCGCGATCTTCGACCAGTACAGCGGCGCCAACGGCAAGAATCGGAAACGTAACTCTAACAATGATGGTATCCATTACAACCAACGCTAAGTTGTTAGACCAACGAAATATACGAGGAATCTCCTGGCGTCTTCGTGGTGACAATAGTTCCCATATGGCCATGACACCGAACACGGTACAAAAGAATCCGAGCCGCACGTTCGCTTCATTGGCAAGAAGAATGTCAGACATGTTCCGTTCCTCGATTCTGTGTCTGTGTATGGGCAACGCCTTCACGACGTTCCGCAAGTGCCTGCCGCATGATCTGAACAGCAGATGATAGAAACAGCCCAGCCATTATCATCGCAACGACTAAATCAGGCCATCCACTTGATGTTCCCCACACACCCAGAGCAGCAAACATAACAGCGACATTGCCTATGGCATCGTTGCGCGAACATAGCCACACTGATCGAACATTCGCATCGCCATCCTTATAGCGAACAAGGAGAATTACGCTTGCCAGGTTGGCCAGCAGCGCAAGCAGACCGATACCACCCATGATTTGTGCCTCCGGCACGCCAACATAGAAGATGCGATAAACAGTAGAGCCGAATACCCACAGCCCCATCAAAAGAAGACTGACGCCCTTCGCAAGAGCGGCATTGGTGCGCACCTGAATCGAGGCGCCAATTACGGCCAGCGAGATGCCGTACGTCAATGTATCGCCGAGAAAATCCAGTGCGTCTGCTTGAAGTGCCTGGGATTTTGCGAGGTGGCCCGCTGTCATCTCGACGACAAACATCGTTGCGTTCAACGCTATAACCAGCCACAGTCGCCTCTTGTAGCCCGCTGAGAGACCCTCAAATTTGGTGTCGTGTCCGCAACATCCTGCCATCAAATTCAGCCTTTGATTTGAAATCAACTCCAGTATAATGTCTCTAGTGGCTAGAGGTTCAAGGGGTAATTTATGTTTTCTATAGGGGAGCTCTCAAAACTGACTCAGGTAAAGGTGCCGACGATTCGATACTACGAAGAAATTGGAATACTGGAACCAGCTGAACGAACCGAGGGCAATCAGCGGCGGTACGATGGCGCAGGCCTGGAGCGTTTAAGTTTTATCAGGCACGCGAGAGAGTTGGGGTTTTCGATTGAAGCCATCACATCTTTGATAGAGCTACAGGAACACCCGGATCGATCCTGCAGCGAGGCAACCGCAATCGCTGCTGCCCAACTTTCTGATGTTCGCGTAAAGATCAGGAAATTAAAAAAGTTAGAGAAAGAACTGGTGCGAATATCAACCGGCTGTGACGGAGAAGGTGTATCAGCGGACTGCTATGTTCTGACGGCTCTGGCCGATCACAAACTGTGTCAACAAGAGCACTGAAAAACTACTCGCGATATTGGAACAAACGCAACGCTGAGGGTCTGCAGTTATCCTGATAGCTGACTTTCAAGAGTAATTGAACAAGGACGGCAATGGGCACATTGCCGTCTTTGCGATGCAATTTCATCTGACATACACTGCAAGGTCAAGTCTGAGCCATCACAAGTAGGGTGTCTGTTGATGCTCATAAATCAGCGCGTGATCTGCCATGCCCTGCACCAATCAAATGGAACTCTTTCTTTCCACTGTTCGCCTGAACCTGAAACTGCTTACAGATTCAATTTCTGCGCATTATGGAGAAATGCCAACGTTGTAAATTGATTCTGGACTTGTGCGAAACCTGATTGATGATTAGTTTCCGCAATGGTCCAAACTCACAATCAATTCTGTGCCACGTGGTGGATGGGACAACAGGATTTTCAGACTCGACACCGAACCAATGTGACGCAACGATGTCTCAGGGTAGATAGAACGCACCAATAACGCTTGTTTTAATTGGCTTGGCTTTGGTTAAATGAAATTAATTAAACCCGATGTGTCCAGAATAAGTGCCTTGTGGGTCGAAAAACTCTTTTTTGTTCTCGCCTCCATAAAAATCCACCTAATATCCGGATACAGAGCGCATATTTGGAGCTGTTAGACCATGGACGGGGGACACGATCATCGGATCCACAGGTCACCTATATTCAAGTGTCGGGCATGTTGTAAAACGGGTCATCAGCACGTAAGCGCAAAAAGCTGATGAAGTAGGTTTATTTCAATACAAGGATAAAACAGATGCTATTACGGCATTATTTTCAAATTTTCGCCGTTGTAGCTCCATTGTTGGTGCTGGCTATTTCCACTGTATGGATGCCCGCGATCTGTCTGTTACTGGTTGTCGTCCCAGTGATTATTCTTGGCCTTATTGATATGTTCCAGACCAAGCACACAATTAGGCGGCTTTACCCTTTTCTCGGACGATTTCGTTACATGCTTGAGTCCGTTAGACCCGAAATCCAGCAATACTTTGTTGAATCAGACACTAGTGGTACTCCAATACCGCGCGAATTTCGATCGTTAATTTATCAACGCGCCAAAGGCGACCGCGATACGCGGCCCTTCGGAACAATCTTTGATGTCAATCGAGCCGGTTATGAGTGGATAAACCACTCGTTAGTCCCTAAGCATGTAGAGAGTTCAAACCTTCGTGTTAAATTCGGTGGCGATCGCTGCAGTAAGCCGTATATGTGCTCTCCTCTCAACATTTCTGCGATGAGTTACGGGGCATTAAGCAAAAACGCAATCAGAGCGCTGAATAAAGGTGCGAGCATTGGCGGGTTTTCACACAATACCGGTGAAGGCAGCTTGAGCCCTTATCATTTGGAAGCGGGTGGGGACATTGTTTGGCAGATAGGTACAGGTTATTTTGGTTGTCGTGATGCGCAAGGAGAGTTCGATCCAGAATTATTTAAAGAATCCGCCACACTGGATTCTGTAAAAATGATTGAAGTAAAGCTATCGCAAGGCGCAAAGCCGGGGCATGGCGGTATTCTGCCTGCGGCGAAGCTCACAGAGGAAATAGCGCAGATACGTAATGTACCAATGGGACACGATGTGGTTTCACCGGCAGCCCACTCGGCGTTTAACACACCAATTGAACTGCTCGAATTTATTGAACAATTACGTGCACTGTCGGGTGGTAAACCCGTTGGATTTAAATTGTGCATTGGGCGGCGTGATGAATTTTTAGCCATTTGCAAAGCCATGTTAGAAACTGGAAAAGTACCCGACTTTATTACCGTGGATGGTGGCGAAGGTGGAACCGGTGCAGCACCAACCGAGATGACTAATTCGCTAGGAACGCCGTTGAGAGATGCTCTCATTTTTGTCAACCAAGCGCTGATTGGTATTGGGCTAAGAGATCAGGTACGTATTATTGCCTCAGGTAAGATTCTGTCGGCCTTTCATTTACTCAGAGCAATTGCACTGGGTGCAGACACCGTAAATTCAGCTCGTGGAATGATGATGGCCCTTGGTTGTATACAGGCACGCAGTTGTAATACCGATCATTGCCCAACTGGTATAGCCACGCAAGACGTGGCACGGGGTAATGGCCTTGTGGTGAGTGATAAAGCCACTCGAGTGGCTAACTTGCACAAAGCCACTTTAGAAAATTTGCTGGAATTACTTGGTGCTGCAGGGCTTGAGAGCATGGAGGAGCTTGAACCTCGACATATTAACAGGCGAGTTGAAGGTACTACTATTAAAACGTACGCGCAGTTGTACCCCGTTATTAGCCCTAACTGCTTACTGCATGACGAAACAGTACCGACTGACTGGAGGCATGACTGGCAAGCCGCTCGTTCGCAAAGTTGGTAATTTCACATAACGATAAAGGTCAGTCATACAGGATATTTATAGATGAAAACATCTGATTTGTTTGTACGCGCTCTTGAGAATGAAGGCGTCGAGTATATTTACGGGATTCCAGGCGAAGAGAATCTTGATTTTCTGGAATCTCTTCGCAGCTCATCGATAAAGCTGATACTTACGCGACATGAGCAAGCAGCGGGGTTCATGGCTGCCACTTATGGTCGACTCACAGGGCGCCCAGGTGTTTGTTTATCTACACTGGGACCAGGTGCAACTAATTTTGTCACGTCTGCCGCTTATGCGCAGCTAGGTGGTATGCCGATGATTATGCTTGGTGGGCAAAAACCTATTCGTAAAAGCAAACAGGGCCGGTTTCAAATTGTTGATGTTGTCAATTTGATGAAACCCGTGACCAAGTATTCCCAACAGGTTGTCGATGGCAACAATATTCCATCAATGGTTCGCGAAGCGTTTCGAATCACGATGGATGAACGCCCGGGGGCTGCATACATCGAATTACCGGAAGACATAGCCAAAGAGCAAACAGATGCAGCTGTATTTGAAGTGGTAGGCCACCGCAGGCCTAATGCGGACGAGCAGTCGATAGCGATGGCAGTTGACATGATCAAGCAGGCGGAACTGCCGCTACTGCTTATCGGCGCCGGCGCCAATCGTAAACGCACCAGTGAAGCGCTGCATCAGCTTATCGAGCAGTCAGGTTTATATTTTTTCGATACACAGATGGGTAAGGGCGTGGTGGACGAGCAACACCCCCGGTACATTGGCACCGCGGCGTTATCTGATAATGACTATTTACACTGCGCGTTAAATCGTGCTGATTTAATTATTAATGTTGGTCATGATGTTATCGAGAAACCCCCATTCTTTATGGAGAAAGGTGGCAAGAACGTCATTCATATCAACTTTGAGCCGGCGAATATCGACGATGTGTATTTTCCACAACTCAATGTAGTAGGGGATATTTCATCGTCAATTAGCCTGATTACCGAAAAACTGGGCAAGCTCGATAACGATTTCAGCTTTTTCGAGCGGGTCACAAACGAAGTGGATTCTCATATAACCAAGTACTTTAAAGACACGCGATTTCCCATACTGCCGCAAGCCCTGATCAGTGTATTGCGAAACACACTAGGTGCTGAAGACATCGTTACGCTCGACAATGGCGTATATAAACTTTGGTTTGCCAGAAATTACGAGTGCTTCGCGCCTAATACACTTCTACTGGATAACGCTTTGGCGACCATGGGTGCGGGTTTGCCTTCAGCCATGGCAGCAAAACAGCTTAAACCCGATCAAAAAGTCGTATCGATAAATGGAGATGGAGGGTTCTTAATGAATTCTCAGGAACTTGAGACTGCTGTTCGCATGGGTCTGGATCTTGTTGTTATTGTACTGACTGACAATGCCTATGGCATGATCAAATGGAAGCAAGAAGGCATGGGTTTTGACAATTTCGGTCTGGATTTTAACAATCCTGATTTAGTTCAATATGCCAACAGCTTTGGAGCGATTGGTCACAAACCCGATAGTTATGACAGTTTTGTCGATAGTTTATCGTCGTCGCTTAACGGTAAGGGTGTTCATGTTATCGATTTACCCGTGGATTACTCCTTGAATCACTCCATTCTTAATGTGTTGTTAAAAGAAAGCGCGTGCATTATATAAATCAGCGAGCGGAATACCCATGTTAGACGTCCTCAACCCTTATAACGGCGAACTCATAAAACAAGTTTCGCTCAACTCTGGCGCCGATGTGGAGCGGGCGTTAGCGCTGGCGCAAGCAACATTTGAAGATCGTTCTGCTTGGTTACCGGCGTATGAGCGCATTGCGATTTTAGAACGGACAGCGCAAATCATGCGTTCCCAAGTTGAGGAACTCACTTTACTCGCCTCGTCAGAGGGTGGCAAACCCTATGCCGATTCCAAGGTTGAAGTACTGCGTGCCATTAACGGTGTGAAGCTTGCCATTGAGCATATCCCTCAAAACATTGGGGAGCAAATTCCGATGGGGCACACTGCATCGTCGGCTAATCGATTAGCGTTTACTCAGCGCGAGCCCATCGGGGTTGTGTCTTCAATCAGTGCATTTAACCATCCACTGAACCTTATTGTGCACCAAACGGTGCCGGCTATTGCAGTGGGTGCACCGGTGATCATTAAACCTGCGCAAACAACGCCATTGTCGTGCTTACGATTCGTTGAAATATTAATGGAAGCGGGTCTGCCCCAAGGTTGGTGTCAGGTTATGCTGGTTGATAACAGCGATGCTGAAAAACTGGTTACGGATGAGCGTGTAAATTTTTTCTCGTTTATAGGGTCAGCGGCAGTGGGCTGGATGTTGCGATCCAAATTAGCACCTGGAACACGCTGTGCGCTGGAGCATGGTGGTGCTGCACCTGTTATTGTTGATCGCTCCGCTGAGGTTGATTCTCTTATCGACGGCTTGTTAAAAGGTGGGTTTTATCATGCCGGGCAAGTCTGTGTTTCTGTGCAGCGCGTGTTTGTGCATGAAAGTATGGTTAATGACATTTCAACAAAGCTTGCAACAGCTGCAGCAAAACTAAAGGTAGGTGATCAATTACAACCAGACACCGAAGTGGGGCCACTGATACTGCCAAAGGAAGTAGACCGCGTTGCTCAATGGGTAGATGAAGCAAAGAACAATGGCGCTAAGGTGTTGTGTGGCGGTGAAAAATTATCAGATACCTGTTACGCGCCTACCGTATTATTAAACCCGAACGACGAGGACACCGTTTCTCAGAGGGAGATATTCGGGCCGGTGGTGTGTGTGTATTCCTATCAGGAGAAAGCCGATGCTATCGACAGAGCTAATGCCGTTCCGTATGCGTTTCAGGCGTCGATCTATACCAATGATTTAACCGATGTGTTGGAAACCTCGAATAAGCTTAATGCAACCGCAGTGATGGTCAATGATCACACTGCTTTTCGGGTCGATTGGATGCCGTTTGGTGGCCGTGATGCATCCGGGTTGGGCATGGGCGGGATTCAATACTCGATGCATGAAATGACACGGGAAAAAATGCTGGTGATAAAGAGTCGCGTTTTGTAGTGTTATAACGATGCCATGGCTGTATTCGAAGGCTCAATTGCACAAATGTAGATATGCTTCTATGAGTGCCACGAGAAGTAGAACAGCGTTGAATTTATATGAATTTCGTACGCTAACTTGCCGGGGCATTTAAAACCCGGTGCTCAGAGCGATGGCCGCCGAATTGAATTGGGCAAAGTTATAGACGTCTTCGACATCTGCACCACCATCCAGAATACGCACCTCAGCGCCCAGATTCCATCGTCGGGTTAGCGCAAAATCCAATGCTAAACCGACATCAATCGCTCGACCGGGGCCGCCGGCCAGGCCATCAAGATCAGCTTTAATAATCCAGCGATCACCGAATTTATAAGAGCCTGCGAGATAGAGCAGGGGTACAAAGCCGACATTATCATTGGAACTGTCCGTCTCACCTTGCTGAAGCCGAATTTCCGCATCGCGCACTTTCAGTGTTGCACCGACACGAAAAGATCGAACATTATCACTAACTAATGTGTAGTGATAACCTACGCGCCATGAATTGAAACGATAGGACGCGCTGGTAGTTTCGTTCGCTATAAAACGTTGTCCATTAAAATCAATGGGCTGGTCAAATTCAACATTTTCTGTGTAGGACAACGGTGCGAGCATGATACGCAAACCATGGCGCGCGTTTACAGACCAGTTAATCTCTAGCCGAGCAGCTGGAACCGGGCCGGAGCCTACGGCCTCGAATAATGAAAAACGTGTGCCTGAATCTGTGTTGGGTATTTGCACGTCGTTGCGAGCCTGCCAACTGCTTCCAGCAGAGAACCGCACGTTGATTGTTTGATCGGCAGCCATGGTTCTAGTGCATGCAATCGAAGCCGATATGCCGAGAATGCACACCAGTAGCCGGGGTAAATTTATAAATTTCGTGATCACGTAATTTGCGCTATTTTACTGTTTTGGGTTGCGTCGACAAGCGCATACATTATCGAGATATTACGCGCAAGCAACTCGCTGTTATCACGGTTTTAAAATATCAACAAGCACTTCGTTGCGGCGAAACAGTGGAATGGTGAATGGGCCATTATAACCTGCCCATCGAGGTTCGGATGCTGGCACCAGCTCTTCTGATTTAATCCAGTTCATCAGTGCTTCTGTTTGCTTCTCGCGAGCCTTATCTGTTGATCTGCCAGAGTAGCGAATGGTAGCAACACGCTTGTGATCGGTTTCGGCTATAGACACCTCGGGGTCCAAAGGTTTGGGTGCTGTATCCAGAGAATACGATTCGGGGAGTACGAATCTGTACAGCCACGAACCGTCCTGCTTCTGTGCAGTAACCGGGGCTGTCATTGCTATTTTCTCGCCAGATTCGTTGGTCGTTGGCTCGGCGATAACCGGGGCTGTCATCGCAATTTTTTGCTGCGCCTCGTTGTCGCCCGAGATGTAAGCAAACAATCTGCGAAACGCCTTATTACCGGCTTCTTTGAAATCAGCGTTAACTCGCGTTTGCGCAACTACCACAGGGCTGTAGTCACGAATTTCAAAAGGTTTGTCTTGGCGGACTGTCTGATACGGTGCTTCCTCTACCGACTCTATTCCGAAGACTGAACAAGCGGTGCTAAAGATCATAACCAATCCGGTAAGCAGTATTGCTTTTATATTTGTTTTCGAATGCATCAGTATAATTCGTCGTTAACACAACAGTATTTTAACCAGAGAACGGCTTCCGGCTACATTTCGCTTGATCTCAAATGAGTATATTTAATTCTCTATTGAGCGGCAACCGTTTACCGTATCATTGCTCGCTCTCATGGAGCCGTTATCGTCATCAAGATGTAATATTTACATGCTGTGTAAGCGTAGTCTGCGGGCAAAGAATGATGGTAGAAGCGTTGCTGGCATTAATGCTGATACCGTTGTCAGCGAAAGTGGTGCCAGGATCAACACCGAATTGTTAGTTTGGACTGCAGGTATGAAAGCACCACCGTATATCGCTCAAATCGGATTATCCTGCGATCGACCTGGGCAAGTTGCAATTAATAACTTCGTGCATACAAAGTTCGTTACAACCAGCAAGATGTTATTTAGACATGGCTGTCCACCACGTTCACGGTGGCGTCGTGTTCTAACAGTGCCTTGAGCGCAATGATGACTTGGTTAAATCCACCAGTTGAGTCCAGTGCTTTAGTTATAATCTCGTTTTTGGACCCGGTAAACCCAGTTTCCTCAATGAATAGTTTTGTGATTTCATCATTAGCAGGTTCAATACGCCACTGGACTTGAGTAAAGGCTCGACCATCTCCCCATTCAATGACTATTTTTTCCGGTTTAACTAAGTCTTTTACTCGAACCTCAATGGCGTAGGCATCTTCTGCTTGACCAACATACCAATGCACTGTTTCACCTTCGACTAATGCTTGATCTTTTCTCGTAAACCAAAATTTTCTCATCATGGCAGCGTCGACAAACGCTTCGTAGACAGACTCAGGCGAAGCGTGAATTAGTGTTTGTGCTTTTGCAGTGATTTTACTCATTTAGAATGCTGCTCCTGTTATTCCAGTCGATGCACAGTGGTGGCAATTGATTCTGTGTCTAAAATAAACGTATTTCCGGAACACTGCTGGAACTGCCACGTCTATAAAGTGTCGCTTGCAGGAATGCCACTGCAAAACGCTCGTGCCATTTCCGAAAATTGTATTGGTTCAACCACGCTATCGATTATGACCAGTGTCCAGGGTGCGCTCAGTGCAGTGTCCGCCGCGCAGTTAATCGACGCGTCATCGGGCACGTTTGGGCTGAACCGCGCAATCTCGATCTCGAGTCCGTACGATGATACGCGTGCGCCTCGTACAACCACATCACTGCTAATTGAACCATCGAGTGGCAGGTACACGCCAACGACGATACTACTCGTGAAATCTATACCGGGTAAAGCAGGCCACGATGTTTCTTCCACCGGTAATGTGGCGTAGTCCGTCTCCAGTGACTTAGCGTCTCGATAGATCACATAGGGTGGCGACAGGTCTCCAAAAATAGGATCACCGTTACTGGCACGAGTGCCGCCCGTAGTCTGCACCAGCGTTTGTGATGATATAGTTTGCTCGTCTTTGTTTTTGGCGCGGCCGGAAAACACCAGTTGCGCGCCATCGCCTGTATCGATAAACAATCGACCAGTTTCTACTCGTGGCATAACCGTTTCACCTGCAAGAAATCGATTCAGAATGGTTTGTGTTGCTGTTGGTATCTTTTGTTTGGATTCGCAAGAGGCCTCTTCTTCTAGCCACCTGTAAATGCTCAGCGTTGAATCATCGGTTTGCCAGTTACCGCTACCGTGATTACACAGCGCTTGGCCTTCAACGTCGCCCGTGGCATAGAACGTTAAGCTCCATGTTGTTGCAAGCGGCAACGGACGGTATTCGCCTGCGTTTCCACGCACGGTTTCCAAGGTCCACTCAATACCCAGCAAATCCGATTGAGCTACAGTCGTGTTGGTATCAGCGACCGGCTCAGTATCAAGTGTGTTTTGTGTACTGGGCGAAGTGTTTGTATCACCCCGCTGCGATTGTTTGGACGAATTGCTGCTACAGGCCATAAGAGTCGATGTGATCAACAGGATAAATACGGTGCAGTATTGGAAAAAGGGCACTGGCAGTCCAAATATTGGGATATTTATCCCATATATTATTCCGTCATAGTGGCTTAAACAAGATACTTTGGCACCAAGTGCTACACCGTCGCAAAAATTTCTGCTTTCGACCCGCTGGGTCTCGACGAAAGCCCGAGTCATAATCAGAAACTGGATAAATCCTGTTACGCGGGTCCAATTCAGCAGTAGCCTTCAGCAAAATCATATTGATGACAGGCAGTGTGGATGAAGCGCTTACGGTGCACGCATCTCACAGTTAGCGTGATCAATATTGCCCCTTTATTGCCTTTTCCGCAGTCCAGCGTCGTTTCAGCCTTTTTTACAAATGCGTATATTTCGCGCAAAGCCACGGAATACCTGACACCCGATACTTCTTTCCATGGAGACGCACAACAGCGTAG